>JGI26788J51865_100025_pt1 | contig 14986 bp, 14 predicted proteins | sample WilGeytube61714_FD_51865 | JGI IMG/M metagenome (IMG submission 51865) | reverse complement strand
TAGGCGACCGACTAGTAAGTGCAGTGGGGGCCATAGGAGTATCAGAGCACCCCCCAACCGCCAGAAAAAGAGCAGAACCAGGGGACACCATATTATTAACAGAAGGGTCTGGTGGGGGTACCATAACCACCACCGCGATCTATCATGGACTATTCGACGTAGTATGGGAAACAATGAATATAAATTTCATAAAAGCCTCAGAAGCCCTCATGGAAGCTAACATGCTAGGGGAAATCCATGCCATGACTGACGTCACCAATGGAGGGCTGCGAGGAGACGCCCATGAAATTTCATCAACTACCGGAGTGGGCCTAGAACTCTATGAAGATAAAATCATGGCCATGATAAACCCCAAAGTCCTTAAAATGCTCAGAAGACTTGACATAGACCCTCTAGGGGTTTCAATCGGCTCTCTCATGATAATAGCACCTGAAGAAATCTCAGACACCATCAAAGACATAATAGAGGGTGCTGGCGTCAGAATAGATGAAATAGGCGAAGTCACAGACACTGGGGAGCCCATTCTTATCGGTGAAAACAGAGAAACCAGACTAGAACCCGCTTTTAGAGAAGCAGCATATACCAAGATAAAAAAAGTAGTGGGCGAGAACACGCCAGAAAACTTTGACAAAATGAAAAAAAGAGTAGAAGAGGCAACATCCAAGGCCATGGAAAAAAAGAGGAAAGTAGTGGAGGCTATACGAAATGGAAAATAGAGGTTTCATATACACCTTGGATGCTATATTCGCACTCACCATACTCATAATAATGACAGCCTCCTTAACACATTTTTTAATGTTAAAACATTATCTCCCATCAGAATATAGAAATGAAAACTATAATGCAGAGGATATCATGGACCTCATGGCAAGTCATGACACAGGAAATGGCACAATCCTTGAAAGGATCAGCCACGAACTTAACTTTCATCAAAACCGCGAAGAAGCCATAACAGAGGCTAACAAGATAGCGAGTAGATTTTTAAATTCAAAATTCCCAAACATAAAATATAATTTGACAGTATACGACGGTATCGAATCCGTTACAATAGCATCAAATGCTGAAATGTCAAAGGCAGATAACATAAACTCCGCCACCAAAAACTATAACAATTACACATTCCAGTTATACATATGGTAAATTTCCTCAAATAGGACGAAACTATTTTTCTATCCTCACATTGCTTGCAATAGACCCCACAGTCTAGGGGGAGCATGACCATGCCAGTAAGGACAAGANTCTCCCACTAGACGGGTAAACTCATTAAACATTTTCTCTGATATGTANAGGGATACCAATGTCTTTGCTGATGTGTACCATGGCAACTATTACATTCAGGGAATGAACATTATATAGAGGATAGTCCTCTCTGGTATGGGCATATTCTAATCAAACAATAGCCAATTTATGGGGGGTAGTGTTCCCATGCTTCACTTGGACATAATTTTGGAATTCTTGCAACAATAGGAAATGTTAGGATGTTTATTGGCATCATCGCAAGAAGCCCCATACGCTACCAGACAAAAACGGCTTCTTGATTATGTAATTTCTTCTGTATTCATATATTTGTGTGCCATTGTGCGTTTTATGGGGGGTTTTAGAGGAACAAATCCAGTGAACTTTGTCTGGATTTGTCACTTTCAAATAGGGAGTTCACGCCGAATTCGAGTATGTTGATTCTCTGCATGAGGTATGGATCAATGGGATATTTTCCGGCTAGTTCCTTTGATATTTCCAGGTATTTTATGACTGAACCCTTTGATACTGTTAGTACAAGGTTCCCGCCACATTTGCATTTTCTTGTTAGTGGTATTCGCCTGTATTTCCTGTTGCATCTTGTACATCGTACCTTCTGTTTTGTGAATGCTCGGATGTTCCCCATCATATCTGGTAGGAAATGTGAGATTAGAACGCCCTCCACCACTCTTCGCTGGTCTACGGCCCTTATTTTCTCTGCAAGTTCGATCTGTGAATTGACCTTTTCTTTCATTGTAGGTAACATTTTATATAGGCAGGTTTTAGGTCCTGAATTGATATTTGAGGTGTCATGGGAAAACATTAGTCCTTTGTATTGTCTTGGTGTGCCGAGACGTTTTTTAACATTATCAATTAGGACAGTGACCTTTGATGGTTTTGCATATTCTAATGTTTTTTCATAGAATGCTAGTGGTAATGAATCCATTGTGTCGATGTTATGTGATTCGTCATCGATTCCTTCAGGGTCTATTCTTGATGATATGACAAGTGGCGCGTCCATGCTCCCTCCCCTACTAATTGGAAGGTATGTTTTAGAGAAATTGAGCAGGGCATCTAATAGTAGTATTATGGCNTCCTCATCACTGTCACAGTTCCTTCTTTTGGCTGAGTGGAAGTATGGGTGCGCATAACATGCTGATGCTTCAGTGAATCCTATTATCCTCCCTAGGACTCCTGCAGAGGTGTGGGGTGCCAATCCGATTATTAAGTGCCCGATTAGATCTTCTTGTCCTCGGATATTATAGAATCTTTCAAGGTCGTAAAAGTTTTCTAGGAGGTCGTCGACGAATGATGCGACTTTCATGAGGTAATGGGCGCATTCCTTGGATATTACTACGTCTTGGACTTTCAATTCTACTATCTGGTCCTCGTCTTTTAAGGGTTTGCCTTGGAAGTCTATCTTGTATCCCAGTTCTTTTAACTTTTCTATGGTCACGCCAATCTCTGAGGGTTTGAAGTGGGTGAGTGGTAAGTCTGTGGAATCGTGTCTTATTGTAGAGTCCTTGAAGGTGAAAACATCATTCTTGGCCCTTAGAACACCCTTTTCTAGTGGTTCTGGGAATTTGTCGTGGGATATCATTCCCTCGACTCCTTTTATTTCTTCGAGTTTGCGGACTCCCATGCTTTCGGTGGCGTTCTTTAAAAGTTGCACGAGGTTTATGGATCTTTTGCTTGGTTTGCCCATTTCTGTTTTTTCACCGCATTGTGGGCATTTTGATTGCATGAAGCTTATTTTGCATTTGGGACATTTTGCACGGCCTATTTCTACTCTAATGTTTCCTTTTTTAGCTGCGTCGATGATGTTTCTTCGGCTGCCACCATGTTTGCCTATTGGGAATAGTACGTGGGGTGCTGGACGCATTTTCCTTTCTTTGCTTTTTTCGGGTCTTCCGACGCGCGCCCCAATATAAGTGGGAGCTTTCTTCATTATCTTCACAGGGGATACTTTGTTTATTGCTTTAATCGGGTCTTCCTCATTTTCTAGAGGTTTTTTGAGGGTGTTTAGGAGTGCGTATGTGTCATCGGCTCCTATTATAACTTTGCCCTTTCTGAGTTTATGTGGGACTCCCAGTATCTCCAGTATTCTCTTTGGTGGTGCTAGTGGCAATTTTAGTCTGCCTTTTTCCTTTTTTCCATGTTGTAGCCACTCGTAGAGGTTGTTAAGATCCTCTGTGGAGACGTCATGGTAGAAGTAGGTGTAGCGAGGATGTAATGGCACATCATATTCCATAGAGATCTTGAATGCTTCTTTTGCATCTAATTTTATCTTATTCCACTGGCCCTTGAATCTTTTAAAGTTTAGGGGGTCTTTTCTGGCATCATATTCTTTTGAATTGAGGATTGATTGTATCCACCATTCTTCGCACCATGCTGCGGGCATTAGTATGTGGTTGTTCCTTAAAAATTCTCCGAAGGCCACTAACATGTCGCCTAGGAATAGTATTTCTTCCACTTCTGGTTTGACTTTCTTTGCTTTTTCGATTGTTTCGATTTTGATTACATCCCCGTTTTTGAGTTTGACTATTGGTCCTTCGATTGTGTCCACTGGCACCACGCAATTGCCTTTTCCCGGTCTTTCAATTTTCATCTGCGTCCCTATTGCTAAGAATTCTAAAAGTTCCATTGTAGCTGGGTTCACTCCCATGGCAGCTAGTCCTGTGTTCCTTGAACGACCGTATCTTAGTCTGAACGCTCCTTTTTCTGATGGGCATCCTAGGACTGGTCTTCCCCCGATTATATCTTCTATGTACTTGCTGTCGGCTTTTATAGTGATTTCATCATTTTTATCGGATTTTGGAGTTTTTGAGAATTCCTCTAGCCAATCCCATCCTTTAAGTTTCATTTGCTTGGCGTATTTAAGCACCTTGGGGGCTTTTTGGATGACTCCCTCTACCATCGCAAGTAGGGCTCCTCCACGGATGTGATTGGTTTCTACACGCTTAAGATCCCTGTGTGAAACTTCTATCTTGTCTGTTGGCTCCCCAGTGACTTCTACTGGGATATTTTCAGCGGCTAGTCTCACTTCGTCCAGGGTTGGGGAATATTGTAGGTTTGTCACTTCTGATTCGTATAATTCCACTTCTTCCACGTAACGTTCTATTTCCCTGTCAGTTGGCTTGTAACGATCCAATCCTACCTTTATCCTTATATAATCTGCTATTAGAACTGCTAATGCTGATGCAGTCCCTCCAGCACTCCTTATAGGCCCTGCGAAGTATACTGCCAGGTAATTTGATTCATCAAAATTGTTCTTGATAATTACCTTGGCGATTCCTTCTAGGGGTGCTGCTACAACACCCTCTGTTAGTATTGCAAGGGCTGTTCTCAGGGCTTGATCAGCAAGTTCTTGTCTCCTGGACCATAATCTGTCCTCGTCTGTTTCATCTATCCGCTGGGATGCTATCTCAGCAGCAATCTTAAACGCTATCTCCTCCCTACTATACTCTTTTTCTAGGGATTTGATTCTCTGGGCAACACCCTCAGGTCCTACTAGTCCTTCAACCCTCTCTGCAAGGTCCTTTGCAAGTGGTATTTCAGGTTCCGTCGAAGCATCTAGGCCCTTAGTCCTGGCTTTATAGGCTATATCATAAAGTTTATTCGTCTCTTTCTCTAATTCATTAAAATACTCCATCATACTCATAACCCTAAAAAGATGATTTTTTGATCCTCCCAGATAATTTATATTATAGGGGATATAAAATTTCTACAGAAGGTTATAGGGGTGATCAGAAAATGGCTAAAAAGGATAAAAAGACGCTTCCACCAAGTGGTGCTGGCCTTGTAAGATATTTTGAGGAAGAGACAAAGGGTCCTAAGCTCACACCGGAACAAGTAGTTGCAATGAGTATAATACTAGCTGTATTCTGTCTATTGCTCAGGTTCTCAGGTTAAACTCTTCGGTGATCTGATGGCGATCCACCCCATTGAATTCAGATACGGCACGCCAGAGATGAAAAGGGTATGGGATGCTGAAAACAAACTACAAAAAATGCTAGATGTGGAAGCAGCTATAGCCGAGGCAGAAGCCAGCCTAGGAATCATACCAGAATATGCTGCGGAAGAGATAAAAAGAAAAGCCAACACAAAGTATGTGAAACTTGAAAGAGTGAACCAACTCGAGAAGGAGACAAAGCATGACATTGCAGCATTAATAAAAGCGCTGGCAGAACAATGCGAAGGCGACGCAGGAGAATACATACACTTTGGAGCCACTTCAAACGACATAATAGACACGACAAATTCCTCACTCTTTAAAGAATCCATAAAAATCCTAAAAGAAAAAATTATCAGATTAATAAAACTCTTTTTAAAATTGGCGGATGAAAACAAGAAAAGGGTTTGCATTGGCCGAACACATGGCCAACACGCACTACCCACAACTTATGGCATGAAATTTGCCCTCTGGGCTGATGAAATGCACAGAAACCTTGAAAGGTTAAAATCGGCCGAGAAAAGATTATGTTTAGGTATGGTGACTGGGGCGGTGGGCACCACGGCAGCCCTTGGCGAAGAGGGCTTGAAAGTACACTTGAAAGTTTCCAGGTTGCTTGGCCTGGAACCGGCTTTAATATCAAATCAGGTTATCCAAAGGGATAATCATGCCGAATTTATCATGGTATTGGCCAATATTGCCACGACCCTCGACAAGATAGCCTTGGAGATCCGTAATCTTCAAAGGACGGAGATCATGGAAGTGGGTGAGAAATTCGACCCTGAAAAACAAGTTGGAAGCAGTACAATGCCCCATAAAATGAACCCAATAACTGCAGAGCGTATATGTGGCCTGGCTAGGGTTATACGTTCACATGTGATAACTGCACTAGAGAATGATCTGCTCTGGCATGAAAGGGATCTCACCAACTCATCCCCAGAACGTATAATATTCCCAGAATCATGTATATTAACAGACTACCTCCTACACTTAACCACGAACTTAATAGAGAATCTTGTATTCTTTGATGAGAATATAGAAAAGAACCTTAAACTTACAAATGGTCTTATAATGGCAGAAAGATTAATGGCAGAATTAGCTAAGAGGGGTATGGGAAGGCAAACAGCATATCGTCTCGTGAAAGAATGCGCAATAAAAGCCAACCAGGAAAGAGTACCCCTTATAAAAGTTGCAGGAGAAAAAAAGGAAATAAGAGAATATCTAAGCCGCGAGGAACTTGAAAATATCATGGATCCTTACACATACATAGGTTCTGCCATCAAAATAGTTGAAAATGTGCTCAAAAGATCAAGAGAATGGTTCTAAGATTCTCCCATAATAGGAATGGATAATCTTATTCTCTTTTTATTGGTGGGGTATAAGATCGTAGAAGTAGTGACAGTGACACGACCGTCACTGAACTTAATGCCATTGCAAGGCCTGCGAATTCGGGTTTGAATGTTAATTTGAATATTAGATAAAGTAGGCCGGCTGCTACTGGTATGAGGACCATATTATATGCAAAAGCCCAGAATATGTTCCATTTGACGCGTGAGACAATTTTATGGGATAATTGCATGGCTGCGGGGACATCGACCGGATCATCCTTCACCAATACTATATCAGCTACTTCTATCGCAACATCTGTACCGCTTCCAGTGGCGATTCCAACATCAGCTGCTGCAAGGGCTGGAGCATCACCTTATACTATCACCAACAAATGCTACACTAACATTTTTGCGCATCTTGGAAACTATATTAACTTTGTCTTTTGGTAGGACTTGTGAGAGTACCCTAGTTATTCCCAGTTTCTCTGCCATAATCCTTTGCTGTTATAGGATTATCTCCAGTTACCATAACTGTTTCTAGGCCCATTTTCTCTACGGCCTTTATGGCTTTTGGGGAATTTTCTTTTATTTTATCCGAGACTGCGATGATCCCTAAGGGCTTCTGGTCCCTGCCAACTAATACTATGGTTTTACTTTCTTCCTGTAATTTTGATATTATACCCTTAATATTGTCATGGTATTCTATTGTCCTTGAACAAACTTATATTACCTATTATGATTTTTATGGGAGTTGGTGGATCCTCCTAGATCTTCTCCAGGGATTGAATTTTGATATGGGGTATGTTTTTTTGCTTTTGAAACTATTGCTTTGGCTATGGGGTGTCTTGAATTGGCTTCGATGCTAGCAGCTAATTGTAGGATATCTTTTCCGCCTCCTTTTAAAGGTATTATATCTGTGACGTATGGTTTGCCCTCGGTGAGCGTCCCTGTTTTATCAAAGAGTATGGTCTTTATTTTTTCAGAAACCTCTAGTATTTCGCCTTTTTTGATGAGAATACCGAGTTCCGCGCCCCTGCCTATACCAACCGTGACTGCTGTTGGTGTTGCGAGTCAAGAGCGCATGGGCATGCCACTACTAATGTGGATATAAAGACTGTTAAAGAGAATAATAGTCCCTGCCTTTAAAGTACCAAAATATAAAAGCTGTGAATGCTATTAATTAGAAGCGTGGGTATAAAAATATGACACCGCTCTATCAGCTATCCTCTGTAATGGGGGTTTAGACCCTTGAGCTTCTTCCACCAATCTTATGATCTTTGCCAGGAAAGTTTCTTCCCCTGTTGTTTGGATTTTTATGATGCCATCAGTGTTGATGGTGCCCGCCACTACACTCTTTCCTTTATCTTTGAATACTGGGATTGGTTCTCTTGTTACCATAGACTCGTTAATGTGCGCTCGTCCTTCAATGATAATACCATCTACTGGTATCCTATCTCCAGTTTTCACGATTATATCACTCTCTTTTAGAGTTTCTACTGGCACTTCTATTTCCATATCGTCCTTAAGTATGGTTGCAGTGTCTGGTTGGAGTTCCATCAATTTTTTCATAGCCTCGGATGTTTTACCCTAGCCCTTGTCTCAAAGTATCTTCCAAGTGTTAAAAAAGCTGCTAACATTAAAGCGGTTTCATATAAGATGAAATTTTGTGATAGGATATTAAATGTGCCTAGTACACTGGAAGTGAATGTGACTCCGATACCCCATTAAATACATGACGTCCATGTTGAGTGTTTTAGCTTTGAGTGAACGTAGCGCGGCATTGAATATGTGGGATAGCTCACATATAAGAAGGGTGAAATCGACACTATGAATTGTTCATAAATGGAAATTCTATCCTGGAGTACATCATGATCATAAGGGGTATCGAAACCCCCCTAAACCTACTATTATCCTTCTCTTTTTAGATTTAAGATCCTCTGAAAGCTTTTCATCAACTATTTCCCTTTTAGTTCCCAGGAATTGGTATCCGAGTTCTTCTATGACTTTTTNGATATCTTCTATGGATATTAGGTCCCTATTATATTCTATGTATGCTGTTTCAGCTCCTAGGTTCACTGTAGCATCTATTATGCCCTCAAGTTGTCTTAATCCTGATTCTATTGTCTTAGCGCACATTGCACAAGTCATGCCACCTACTTTAACCTGAATTTTATCATTTAAAACTTGATACCCTATTTTATCACTTTTTCTATGTCCTTAATCCCGGTTTCTTGGGGATCGTATTATAGTGGCTTTCGCTGTTGCAAAGTTTACATTAGCCTCCTTAACACCCTTGATTTGTTTAAGTGCTTCTTCTATTCTTAGAGCGCAACCCCGCGCAGCTCATCCCACCTATTTTAATATTAATTTTCATAATACCCTTAAAAGATCTTTGAATATTTTACCATCTTTTACTACGAGGAGTATGTTGTCAGGGTCTGCGAGGCTTTCTATATCTTCAAGGGGGTTCTCTTTCACAACTATAATATCTGCAAGTTTGCCCTTATCAAGGCTCCCTATCTTATCATCCCATCCAATACACTCCGCCGCTTTTAAAGTGGCAGATTCTAGGACCTCCCAGGGCTCCATCCCAACTTTGGATAAGTATGAAAGTTCTTTGAGGTTCTTGCCATGTTCTATAACCCCTGAGTCGGTGCCCATGATTAATTGTACACCTTCTTCGTAGGCAACCTCTATATTTTCCCTATGAACCTTGGCGACTTCTATAGCATCATTCCTAGTGTAACTTGGAAGTTCACCTTTTTTGGCTTCCCTGGCAAGTTCTGCCGTTACAAGAAGCGTTGGCACGAGATAAACCCCTTTATCCCGCATTTCAGCTGCTGTTTTTTTGTCAATGTAGGTTCCATGTTCTATTGAATTTATACCGGCTTTTATAATTTTTTATACCTTCAAGTCCGTGTGCATGCGCCATGGTTTTTACCCTTGAAGCGAGCCTCATCTACCATAATCTTTAACTCTTTCTTGGTGAATTGGGTGTCATCAGGTTTATCATTGGCACTCATCACCCCACCAGTGGCCATTATCTTTATGACATTTGCTCCGGCCCTTAAAATTTCTCTAGTCTTTTTTCTCACCTCGGATGCGCCATCACATATGCTGCTAGGTAATCCAGGATATTTAAGTTCAATATTTAAACCTGATTTCATGTGAAAATCGAAATGGCCGCCTGTTGTTGAAATGGGGACCACACTTATCTGCATTCTAGGTGCCGGGACTATACCCTCTTCTGAGGCGAGTTTAACTCCAAAATCCGCCATCCCCGCGTCCCTTATTGTGGTGACTCCCGTGTTGAGTGTTGTGCGCATATTATTGATAGCATTATAAAAATAGAATGATAGGGGCGTTTCTATCCTATCCTCTAATTTAAAACCTTTTTCCATGATATGTACATGTACATCTATAAAACCTGGGAGGATGAAATAATCATCTGCATCAATTACATGGGTTCCACTTTCGTCTTTGGTTGAAATAGATTCAATTGTATCCCCCTTTACCAATATTGAACCTTTAAAATGATTATGCNCTTTTAAATCTATTATTTCACCTTTAATTATTAGATTATTCATGAAAAGAACACCCAATATTTATGTTAACATTATATGTAAGTATTTATGGGGGTCATATCAGCAGCGAATCAATTTATGGGATGGTTTTGATAATACCAGAATAACCGTCGACTTCAACTTCCATGGAATTCTTTATGATCTTCATGACGTCTTTTTCTGGCTGATCCACTAGGGGTATACCTGCCATTATAGCTCCAGTGGCTATTATAGGCTCCGCATTTTTGCATATGATCGCTGCCGGCGCTTTCTCATTCTTTGCTAATTGGAATATTATATATGAGCCTACAGTAGATCCCTTGCCTCCAGGGATTATAAGGATCTTATCCTTAAGGTTTTCACCATATAAGGGGTGTCTAGGATCTATTATAGTTCCTGTTTTAGGGTNCACACCNCCAAGAAAACTTAAAGGTTCNCGGGATACAAGAGCCTTTCCACGGCCCGCACCCTCTGATAAAACCCTACACTTTATATTCATCTTCAAAACCTTATATTTCCTTTTTCATGATTTCTCGAAGTACTGATGTCCCATAAGATCCTTTCGGAATTGAAAATTCTACAATTAAACCATCAGTGACTCTTTCAACTTTAGCATCCCATAATTTGAACCTTATGGGTCTGCGGATACCATGACTGCCCAATTGGGGCATTTTATCGCATTTAAAAAGGTCTAAGGTTATCCCTTCCTCTTTAAGGACCCTTCTCTCGATTTCACCTATTTTCTCTGTTGCGAGGGGAACCTTACTACCATATAATGGTGCTGTTGGATGGGCCTCAAACTTTTTTATCATTTCATCCAATTTTATAGGTTCTTTGTCATATATGATATGTTGGTGGTTGTCAACTATAATATCCCCCGGCATATACTTGTTGATACCGAATTTTGCACGTTCACTTACAACTTTGTTAAATAGATATGATTGATATGCATGGACAAACATCCTCTTTAAAGGCTTTGGTAATGTTTGTATTGCACGAGCATAAGACTCCTCAGTAAGGCCTCCCCTTCTTTTATCTTCTTTTATAAGCTTTTTGAGCATCATGCGCTCGTATCTCATGCTCGGTGGCATCATCTCATAGGCTTTTTCCAGTTCTCCCATATCATATGCTCTTCTCGCCTCCTTTATATTTTCTGGTTCGTCGTCATAAGGGTTGCCTATATATAAGTCCACAGCACTTTTAAGGTCTCCGAAGATTATAGCCCTGCCTACAAGGTGTGTGTTGGCCCTTGGGGTGCCGAAACGTTGCCAGCCATAATAATTGGGCACTCCAATTTTTGACAGTTCTTGGAGTGTGCTCTCTGCTTCTTCTTTGGCAGAGGGTTTCACACCTCTTATCCTGATACGGAATCTGTTACCGATTAATTGTCCCATCCTTAACTTTTTTTCGTGTCGGGCTATCTTAAGGAATTTAACATTCTGCAACTTTTCATCTAATCCCTTGACATCCTCTGGGTCGATGTTACTTATGCATATCCATTGTCTTGTGACTGCCATCTTGTCCTTCATCCCTGCGAAACCCATCCTCCAACGTGGCAAACTTAACTCCCTTGCAATATCTAATAAAACATCCAGGGTCGTTCTACCCTTTTTTTCCATCCAAATCCAAGTGTTAGGCCCTTGACCACTTGGTTGGACAAGTGGGATTTCATCCACATAAAAATCTTCATATTTTATTCTAATCTTGCCACCTGTCCCAGCGCCTTTGGTTACATAGGTTTCAGCGTTTAACATTTATCTCCTCCGATTATTAGAGATTATCCCCTACAGATTCCCCCCTCCAAGGGGGACATTTAAATTTTCAAGTCCGCGGTGACAGCGGAGAAGAATAAGGACTCCTTCACAGAATCCCGTCACTCACATTTAATTTTGCGCATATGCCCATTTTAATCTGATTCACGTGTTAAGCCTTTACTTACACGGGTTTAATCAGATGAGGCTCCCTTTAATATAGTTGCCTTTACATAAACTATTGTTTATCTTCTGTCAACTGTTCTCTTTGGTCTTCCCCTTATCTTGTAAAATTCCAATTCTCCAGGATCCTTAAAGTTGAATAATATCTCGAATGTGCCATCTAGGTAAGTGTGATAAAGTTCTTTTTTCCTTTGAAAAATCTTCTGAGGAAGTTTTCCTTTATAGAGTCCTTATCACATTCTTCGATTGCATTCAACTGATACTTGCATTGTAACAGGTCCTTCGTCCTCGTCACCATATAGGAACGCTTCATATTCTCCGGTGAGATATTCCATGTTTTCCCTCTGGAATACTGCTGCTTCAACATCCACTTTATTGAATGGATGGCCAGCCACCCATACTGCCTCGCGTTCAGGGCCCATTATACGCATATGGGCTTTTCCATATTTGCATTTGTCTCTTGATATCACAACTGTGGTATCCTCAGTGCCTATAATTTAAAAGTAGAATTCCTGTCTCCTACTGGGAGGAGTGTTGTGAGGACTATCTTTCCACATTCACCATCCTCGACAAAATCTTGGAGGCGTGGATCATAAACATCAAGGTGGACAAGATCTTCTGGAACATGTAATTCATCCTTTCCTCTGCATTCTCCACACATTCTCTCCTCTACTACCATAAGTATTGAAGGTATCCACATCCCAGATCTCTTCTAGGCATTCTCTCGCCTTTGGTGCGAAGCTTTCACCACCAACAACTAGCCTTTCTATACTATGATTTTTTAGGATCAAAAGCCATTGATCCTCCATCCCCCTCGCAAGCCTTAGAAGTTTGAATATGCTGGCAACTATACTTGTTGGCTTATAATTTTCTATTATACGCACTGGGAATGTGCATTTACCCTCGGGATTATTGTCATGCCGATCTTGTGCGCTGCAAGAGTCATTGTATTAGCACCGATATTCATCCTATAAGATGCGCAGATAACAACCTTATCCCCTGAATCAAAGCTTTGGGAATACAAAAGCCCTCGCATATTTTTCTGCATAACGCTGCCAATCATCCCATGTTAGGAAAAAAGACTTTGGACGTCCACTTGTACCGCTCGTCTCATGTATTGTGAAAAATGTTCTCCCAAGAAGTGGCTTTGAACTCGAACTTTTCAGTTTCTGGAGGGTGATTTTCCCTTACGGTTCCTCCATTCATGATTGGCAATGCCCTCAAATCTTCATGGGACCTTATCCGAAAGTTTTATTTTATGCTCTTGGAACCATCTATTATAGAATGGGACGTTTTCATATGATATTTGATCGTGTACTGGATGCGTTNTTCTACTATCGCATCAATATTGTCACGATCCATCGTTTCAATTTCTGGGCTAAAATAGGATACTATGAAAATCGCATAAAACGATTTCTTTGAGCNTTGATAGGATCTGCAATCAGGGTGATATCCAATATCAAGGCATGCATAATATATATTTTCCTAGATTTGGTCATCTCCNGTAGATTCTAGCTGTCTTTAATACTGTTCCTTCTCGTCTGGGAAAATTTGGCATCAAATGATACTGTAGCATGTTAACAATTAAAGGGGGAGGTGTTTTCCAGTGAATATTTAGCCTATCACTTCTACTACTGGTTCTTCTATTTCGTTATCAGTTGTATCGCTAGTATCTCGATTTAAATTATTTTCCATATCTGAGCTGGCCTATGACTTGTACTGGTCCCCTGAATTGAACTGCTTCCCTCATCTAAATTACTTGCACAATCTGAACTATTTACTTGACTATTCTTAGTTGAATTGTATCTTGCTACTATTATAAAACATGGTATTTTGACTTGCCGTTTGAAAAAAGGTATACCCAACGGTCAAAACAGCCAAACCTTCCAAGCCGATAATCAAATATTCGGTTTCCATCTGGAACCACCTTTCAGAATGATTTTATCACAACCAGATGAATAATTCCCCCAAATAAGTGTTTAGAGTATCCAGAATCCAGATCTTTTCTAACTAATTCGCTGCTTTTGGCTTTCATCCACGCTAACAATCATGCTTTAGGGGGGTCTCATTGATCTCCCTTGTAATTTTGAAAAGTCTATCCTTGTGCTTTATCAGTAGATTGTCTTTTTTGGCTATATAAGTTGTCGATGTACATTCCGAGATGGTGCTATAATGGCCACTTACATAGGATTTATACCATGATGAGTGAGTAAAAGAGCTATTTTTTATCAAAAGCGCAGATTATATAACCCCAGCCAAAATAAAAGGAAAGTTTGGATGCCCTGACCGGGATTTGAACCCGGGTGATAGGATCCGCAATCCTACGTGATATCCACTACACTATCAGGGCTACTACTAGATACTATTATTTTGTTATTAATAATTTTCCCCAAAAAAAAATGCGACATAGTTTAAACAAAAATAGGGATTACAGAAAGTGGTTTATTATTCAGTTCCTAAAAAAGAAAGATTCGCCCTCTTCAAGAAGTGGGTGGAGTAGTTAAGTTTAAATACCTCCAATACAAAAAAGTAAATATTATTTCCAAGGAAAACACTCCCCAGAGTCTGTGGAGACATGAGGGTGTGAACTTACCAGTGAGTGGATAAGACCCTATTATATGGACAACCCTTCACGAGCCCCGGTCTATCACGGCGTGGAAGGNGGTGTTCACATACAACCTTCATTATATGGTGTGANTATGAAGAAAGTATTGTTAATTGGCGTTTTTTTGGCGATCCTGCTAATATTAGCTGGCAATGCTTCAGCGGTTCAATTGTCATATGGTGAGGTATCTAATGCTTCAAAGGTAATAGGAGATCAGGCCTCAAAAACAGGTAAGATATCATCCCAGGTTACAGTGAATAGTAAGAATCTCACATTGGATGACTATCTCTATGCTGCAACAACCACAACCATAAACTTGAACAGTAATCAGAAAAAAAGCGTGAACACTAACAATTATAAACCAGCAT
>JGI26788J51865_100020_pt1 | contig 15939 bp, 24 predicted proteins | sample WilGeytube61714_FD_51865 | JGI IMG/M metagenome (IMG submission 51865) | reverse complement strand
TCCTCGAGCTACATAAACTCGGACTCGGAAAATACAAGAGCCTAAATCTCAAAATTGAAAAAATTTCAAAAAAACCTACCAAAACCCTAAAAACATGATTAGACGAAATATTCATAAAAATGGATTACCTAAAAATTTAGAAAAGGTGCCACCAAGTGTTCAATTATATTATTGTGGGAGCTGGCCTTGCAGGTGCCGTGATGGCGGAAAGAATAGCTAACATACTAGATGAGAAAGTCTTGGTCATTGAACGCCGAAATCATATCGGAGGCAACTGCTATGATGAGATAGACAAAACTGGAATAATCATACACAAGTATGGTCCGCACATCTTCCACACAAATTACCCAGAGATCTTCAAGTACCTTTCAAATGTTCACAGGATGGAGAGAATACCAACACCACGTGCTAGGATTCATTGACGGAAAACTCGTACCATTACCATTCAACCTTAACACGCTCCACAAGCTGCTGCCAGAAACCCTTGCCAAGCCACTCGAAAAGAAACTACTCAAAAAAAATACGATTATGGAGAACGCATACCCATACTCAGACTCTTAGAAGAAGATGAGCAAAACCTTAAATTTTTGGCCGAATACATCTACCAAAAAGTATTCTTAAACTACACCATGAAACAGTGGACCCTAAAACCAGAAGAGATAGATGAAAAATGTTACAGGACACGTGCCCATATTACTTTCAAAGGACAACAGATACTTCCAAGACCGTTACCAAGCACTTCCACAGGAAGGATACACCAAGATACAAAACATCCTAGACCACGAAAACATAAAAATAATGTAAACACAAGCCACCAAGAAATACTCAATAAAAAATATGGTAAAATACTATTTCATGGGCAGAGAATAATGGCAAACTAATATTCACAGGTAAAATCGACGAACTATTCAACTACCAATATGGCAACAACTACCAATATGGCAAATTACCATACCGCTCACTAAACTTCGAATTTGAAACACTAGAGAATGGTACCAGCCCGCCGCGACCATAAACTATCCAAACGATTATGAATTCACTAGAATAACAGAATTTAAGCATATACACCCCACCAGGACAGAGAAGATAATCATACTCAGAGAATACCCCGAGAAGCACATAGAAGGAAAAAAATGAACCATGCTATCCCATACCCACCAAAGAAAACCAAGAAACCTACAAGAAATATGAGAAACTTGCAAGAGAATACGAAAACCTCATACTCCTCGGGAGACTCACCGAATACCATTACAACATGGACGAAATCGTGAAAAAAGCCCTGAAAACATTCAATGAGGAGATAAGATGAAAACAGCTGCGGTAGTTGTGACCTATAACCGCAAAAAGTTGNTAATTGAATGTTTAAAGGCTTTGAGGAGGCAGACAAGGCCTCTTAGCACCATTTATATCATTGATAATGCGTCGACTGATGGAACACCACAGCTGCTGCAAGAGCAAGGTTACATAAAAACCCAGGAAAGTGGGATGACAAAGATAGAAAACCTTCATGATGGTAGGTTAATAAAAGTGGTTTATGTGCGCATGAAGGAAAACGTTGGAGGGGCGGGCGGTTTTCATGAAGGCGTGAAAAGAGCCTACAATGATGGCCACGACTGGGTAGGGCTTATGGACGACGATGTAGAAGCAGAAGATGATGCCCTTAAGAGACTCCTTAAAGTGGGTGAAGAAATAAAAGAGGAGAAGTCAGCCCTTGTGCCGGTTAGGTACTTTAATGGGTCTTTTTTAATTTGGAGACAAAGAGATTTGACTTTAAAAACCCATTTAAATATTTTTACATATGATATAGTGACAGAAGATGATCTTGAGAAATACTTTCAAGTCTTTGGCATCTCATTTGAAGGTCCTCTTATTAAAAGAGATGCTATTGAAAAGATAGGCTTCCCTGACAAAAACTTTTTTTTATTATCGCGGACGATACAGATTATGCTATCTGTTTACAAAGATATGGACCATTATACATGGTTTCGGATGCTCATATGATAAAAAAGATAGTTACAAGTGAAATTAACTGGAAAACATATTATCATATCCGGAACATAATTTACCTAGGTGAAAACATTCTCGTAAAANNTTTGAGACCGTTCATCACATTTTTCAAATATGCCACTTATATTTCCGTAAAGAATCCTAAAGTTTTAAAATATATTTTAAAGGCCTTTAAGGATGGGCATAATCTAAGAGGGGGGGTATACTCCAATGAATTTTAATGTTAGAAGGGGGGCCAAAGGAAAAGTATAAATAAGGATAATAAAATAAAAGCAAATATGAATATCATTTATTCCAAGGAAAATACTTAAACTTCCAGTTACAATACAGAGGGTTAAAAAATGAATATTCTAGTAATACCACATGTACCGCGCACGATCTCAGATGTGCCCGGCAGGTATAATTTTCTTGTTGAGAACTTGAAAAATAAGAATCATGTTCATATTTTGTCATGGGACATGCCATATCCACTCCAGAACATAAAGAATATCAAGGAAATAAGAGAAAGATTCACAAAGGAAATAGAAAGAAATGTAACCCTCCATCATGTAGCAAGGCCCTTGATTTTCCCACCCTTCAATAGGAATGCTGTCAGTTCTCAGATAATCGAGATTATAAAAGAGTATGACATTGATATTATATTCTCAGAATCATTTATATGGGATGTTGTACCCCCTGTTAATTATATTCCAATAATTTATGACTTAGTTGATGATCATGCAGCCCCTTTTAAAAATGTTCCTCTATCAAAGAAATTAAAGAAATTTATGAGTAAATTTCTTAGGATAGAGAGGGCNATTATCCACCAAATAGAAAATTCGGATCATACATTTTTTTGTTTCTTCTGTGTTGAAGGACAAATATGGAAGAATATCAAAAAGTTCATCCGTTCTACCAAATGGTGTTGACTTAGATAAGTTCAAAAATGCAAATCCAGATAAATATATTCAGAAATTAAGTTTGGAAAATTATGATTGCATACTTGGATATGTGAGCTATTTCGGTGAATGGTCAAATCTCTATAAAACTGTAGTTAACCTCTATGGATTCTTGGAAAAGAACAATGGGGCGATCATTATAGCAGGAAGTGGACCTGAACTTGAATATTGTAAAAAGAAATTGAGAAATAAGAAGAGGTTAATCTTCACGGAAATGGTGGAATATCAGGAGATACCAGCATTGATGAAGACATTTGACATAGGACTTCTATCATTCAAAAAATGTCCACTTACAGATGCCGCAAGCCCTATAAAATACTTTGAATATTCTGCAGCTGGTTTAAAGATAGTTTCATCCCCACTTGAAGAGTTAAAAAGGATGAAATTCAACAACACGATTTTTTTCGATGATATTAAAAATATTGGAAATGCAGCAGAAAAGGCCATGAATATGGATTTCAATAAGTCCAAATTGAGAAGATCCATAAAAGAATATGATTGGAGCATTTTGTCAAGAAAGGTTGAAAGTATTTTAGAAGAATCCTTCAAAGAATGAAAAAACTTGACCCCTCCAAAATGTTAATACGATCTCGGTGTTAATTCCTATTTTTCCTAGTTAACTATGTTCTTATATGTTTTGATGAGCTTGTCTATGATTTTGTCCCAGTTGAATTTTTCTTCGACTATTTTTCTCCCTTTTCTTCCCATCTGTTGTTGTAGTTTTTCATCTGATAGTAGTGTTTTTATTTTTTCTTTTAAGGATTTTATGTTTAGGGGTTCGATGAGGAATCCGTTCTCACCATCTTTTATGACCTCTATAACCCCTCCACTTTTATAGGCTATAACTGGTCGTTTACATGCGTTGGCTTCAGCGAGAACCATCCCAAACCCTTCTCTTGTTGATGGGAGGACCAGTATAGAAGACTCCTTCATATGACGTACAACATCAGCATATCTAAGTTTTGTGTAAAATGACACTCTATCTTCTATCTTATAATCTTTCACAAGTTTTAGAAGTCTATTTTTCTCTACACCGCTGCCTATGATTTTCAATCTTATATCTGGGATCTCATCTTTTAATTCTTTCACTATTTTTAGGAGGTGGTCAACATGTTTGTGAGGCGCGAGCCTCCCTACAAAAATCAGAGTATTTAGGATCCTTGATGCTTTTATCGAATCTACTAGGGGTAAGTTAACACCATTATAGACGACCTGGATTCTCTCAGGTTTTATTCCATAATTTTTGATTAGTGCGTTTTTTGTTGCATTACTTACGGTGATTATCCTATCATATGGTAGCCTTAGGAGTGTTTTCTCGGCTAATTTAGCAGTTTTCGGTGATTGTATCCACTGATCGGGAAGAGCAGAGCTTACATCATGGATTGTTGCAACCATTGGCGTTCTTTTAATCCTCGAAGCTATAAAAGCCGGTAATAATGGAGCATATGTCTGGGCATCGATAACATCATAGTCATGAAATAGGATCCAGAATATAACAGCCAACATGAAATGCAAAAAATCCAAAAAACTCCTCGTTGGAGGATCTTCTATCACAGGACCAATATGATGAACTTTTAAACCTCTTATATCCTCCTTTTCCTTAACGCCTTTAATTTTCATGGATATTGCTTCGACTCGCCAGCCCCTTTCAACTAGTTTTTTCCCTATTTCAAAATATCGCCTTTCTCCACCACCAGGGAGATGGGGCACGAAGAAATCGGAAACTATCAATATTCTCATATAAGATACTAAAAAGGAACCATACATATAACCTTTTTGGGAGAAGTTCCAAGATTATAGGTGAGAAAACTCCAGTAAACACTAGCTAGGCGAATATTGTTTTAGCCGTAAACTTAAATCCTCTCCACCATACAGTGCTCCATCTGCCAATACCCCCAAATGGTAGCACCTTCACAAAGAATGTGTTAAATAGATTAGCAGCGCAAAATAAACGAACGCTAGTGAATCTCTATTGATCCCCCCAGGGCCACGACAAAATACAGGCCGCCATAACAATCCATAGTGTGAAGCCTGCCACGCACCCCATGGTGACCAATCAATCTCAGTATTGGTTCAGTTTCTCCATCAGATCAAAGCATTTAAAAGAGAGATCATTACCAAGTGACCAGAAATTCCCAGATCCAATAAAAAGGGAGTGCTGTCTTCACCATAAGTTCGATTATCCCACCCCCCTAACACACTTTATATACCGATATCATTATAAAACTTCATTGCCCTCTATTATTCCCCCACACTTGAAGAGCGGATTAGCAGTAACTGCGACCTCCTCCCCACTCTTTAAAGAATGAACTTCCTCTCTTCATCGAAGCAGACTTACAGGAGGTGCCCAGGGACATCCTGTGCAACAACCCTATCCCCAGAGGGTTCACTCCAGGGCTGGTCCCAACCCCAGGACTGTTTTTCACCTCCAGGGGGAGTGGAACCTTCCCAACGACCACCTCGTAAACTAAAAAAATTTTATCGTAACAGTCAAAAAAAGAATGGAAAGTTTGCCAAGGACAATAAAAAACCCATATCCTGAGTGCGAGTCATGTACGAACCCCTAACAGTAGACAATAAAATCATAGCATTTATAAGAGAATATTCAGGCAGGGAAGGTTTCGGAGAAAATGTGAGGGAAGAGGCTTCAAGGGAACTTAGAAGATATTTGATCAAAACAGATGATGGTTCATATACACTTCCTTCACAGAAGCTTTCAGGAAAAACCATGCACACAATTCATGGTGCCATAGGTGAGGCCTATGAAAAATGTTAAACCATCACAACTAGAAAACAAAGACAATATTAGGGTTGGTATCTGCTCCGGACTTGGATACAATTCAGCAGCGCTCATAGACCATGTAAGAGCCGATAATATTGTTATACATATGATAGAAGTTTCGCCAGAGGTTATATTTGCTGGGGTTCTTGTTCCAAGTCCAATATCAACCCATAGGATCATGAAAAAAGGCATATGAGGAATGGCTATTTGAAAATGGATGGGTCCATTTCCAGATGATCTCGACCAGGATTCCTGAGAATATCTCCATCGAAGTTTTCTGTGAAGATGCAAGACAAACACTACCCTCACTCCCACAAGGATACTACAATGCCATATTCTTGGATGCCTTCAGCCCTGATAAAACCCCCGAACTTTACACTCTTGCAAGGGTTATAAAAGATGATGGGATACTTACAACTTATACTTCAGCTGCCCCTGTAAGATCCGCCATGATAGAAGCCGGTTTCCATGTGGGTGAAGGTCCAAGTTTTGGTAGAAGAGGTGGTACTATCGCATCACTCTCAGGTGATGAAAGAATGATAGCCTTATCAGACGTTGGAATACCATACACTGATCCTAGTCTAGCTGATAGTAGAGATGAAATAATAAGGAGATAAAAGGAAAGAAGAACAGTTAAGAATATGAAAAGGTTGTCCTCAACTGTTCGAACACCATTATACCTTGGTAAGGACCTTAAAGGTGGTAAATATGATCATAGGGTCTTGAAAAATTTTAGGAAGTTCGGGATCAAGGATGGACTTTCAAAAGAAGCACTTTATGTCACAATATTCTGATTGTATATGTGGATGCGGACTTTCAAGATCATCTTCACGAGACAGAATACTTGAAATGAGAAATAGGCTTGAATTCTTGTCAACGGGGAAATTATATGTTCGAAATAAAGAGTAAGGATAACCTTGGCAGGGCAGGTATATTCAAGATAGGAGACTCCAAAGTTAAAACACCCGCTTTAATGCCCGTAATACACCCCGGAAAAGTTTCATTGAATGTTAAATCTTTCGGCGCCGAAATAGTGATAACAAACGCCTACATAATCTACAAGAACGATAAATTAAGGGATCTGGCCCTTAGATGGGGTGTTCATAAGCTTATAGGCTTTGATGGTCCTGTTGTAACAGATTCTGGTTCATTCCAACTGGCAGAATATGGCGACATTGATATAAGTAACAGAGAGATTGTTGAGTTCCAGGAGGATATCGGAGCCGATATTGGAACATCACTTGACATACCAACACCACCATATGCGCCCTATGAAAAGGCTGAAAAGGACCTTGAGATAACCCTAGAAAGGGCCAGGGAGGCGTTATCCTCTCGAAAAAATATGATGTTGAATTCTGTTGTCCAAGGTTCCACATATGCTGATCTTAGGAGGAGGTGCGCTAGGGAACTTTCAAGGATGGATTTTGATGTTCATCCCATTGGAGCAGTTGTACCTCTTCTAGAATCCTATGATTATAAGGGTCTTGTTGAGGTTGTTATGGCCTCTGTAGAGTGTCTTCCACCTTCTAGGCCTCGGCATCTTATGGGTGTTGGGCATCCTATGCTATTTGCACTCGCAGTCGCCATGGGCTGCGACCTATTTGATTCAGCAGCTTATATGTTATATGCTAATGATGACAGGCTCCTAACACCATCTGGGACATATAAACTAGATGGACTTAAGGAGATGCCATGCTCTTGTAATGTGTGTGTTGAACACACTCCACAGGAATTACAGGCTATGGATAAAGATAAGAGAAGAGACATCATAGCGGCCCACAATCTTTATGTGAGTTTTGCCGAGATTAGAAGGGTGAGGCAAGCCATAAGTGATGGCAGTCTGATGGAGCTTGTTGATCAGAGGTGTAGAGCACATCCACGATTATTGGACGCTTATCGAAGGCTACTTAATTATCAGGAACTGATCGAAAAGTATGATCCAGTATCTAAAAAGTCCGCTTTTTTTTATACTGGTCCAGAGTCGCTTAAGAGAGTTGAAGTTTATCGCCACCATAGGAGATTGAACCGACTCCCCAAGAAAAGGGGGCTTGTGCTTTTATCAGCATATAATAAGCCCTATTCAAGGCATGTCCCAGAAGATTTTGGGGAATTTTTTTCTCAAGCCCCTGTTGAAGTTGATGAGTGGCAGTTCATGGTAGTTGACATTCCCTTCGGGATAATACCATTGGAATTGGATGAGTTTTATCCTTTCTCCCAGAACGAGTCCCCATCCGCATTAGATGTTGAATCAGAGAATTTCATCAGTTCAATAATAAAAAAGCTTGAAGGAGAGTATGAAGCTATAATAGTCAGCGGGGAGGTTAGTAGAAGATTTAATCTTGGGTTTAGGTTTAGGGTTGAGCCTCCCCATATTAAGTTTTCTGATAGGGATCGTCTAGTTGCTGTGGCAGATTATCAGTTTGGTAAGGGTGCTGGTAAAGCGCTCTTCAATGGAAATCTCCAAATAATAAAGAGTAAAAAGACTGGGAGAATACGTTATGTTTACGCTGATGACGAGCTTATCGCGAGTATAAGGACATCTGATGGCTTCATAATCCCATCATGGAAGGGTGCGTCACTCTTACACTCCAGCCTAGATTATCCTAGGTGTAGAGTTGTTGTAAACGAGGAATCAGAACCCTTTGCAAGGGAGGGGAAAAGTATATTTGCAAAGTTTGTTATAGAATGTGATAAAAATATACGTGCTAATGATGAAGTTTTAATAGTTAACAAAGATGATGAATTATTAGCAACTGGCAAGTCGCTCCTCTGTAGTGAGGAAATCCTAGACTTTAGTCATGGCCAGGCTATAAAGACCAGGAGAGGAAGAAGATGATACCCGGCATGAACCCTAAGCAGTTGAAACAGATGCAAAGGGCCATGAAACAGATGGGAATGGAGATGAAGGATCTTAAGGGCGTGAAAGAGGTTATAATAAGGTTAAAGGACAAGGACATTATCATAGGGAATCCTAAGGTCAGTATCATGGACTTCATGGGCCAGAGAACCTACCAGGTAACCGGTAAAGCCAAGGAGAAAACCAGAGAACCAGAGATACCTGAGGAGGATATAGAGCTTGTGATGAATCAAACAGGCGCCACCAGAAAGGAAGCGGAGGACGCGTTAAAGGATACCAAGGGAGATCTTGCAGAGGCTATCTTGAGGTTAAGTTAAAAATGGTGCTCATTGCACACATTTCAGACCTGCATGTAGGTGCAAGAAATTTCAAAGAGGATATTAGAGGCTATAAGGCAGATAAATGACCTGGAACCTGATGTTGTTGTGGCCACGGGCGATTTAACAGACAATGGCTACCACCTAGAATTTTTACAAGTGGCAAGTTATCTTAGTAAGAAAGTCCATTGGTGGTCGTCCCCGGCAACCATAACGCTAGACATGTGGGCTATGAAACATTTGAAGAAATTCTAGGAGAAAAAAGAAACACTATAACTGTTAATGATGAGTTGCAGGTGATAGGCTTAGACAGTAGTGAACCAGACTTAGATGATGGGAAGATTGGAAGGTGGCAGTAACTATGGATGGAAAAAGAGCTTAAAAAGGGCTGCTGAGGCCGACATGTATAGTGTGATAGCATTGCACCATCATATCATACCCGTATCGAAAACAGGACGTGAAAGGAACGTCTTAGCCGATGCAGGCGACGTTTTATGTTCCATTGTTAAAGGTGGAGCTAACCTAGTTATGTGGCCACAAACATGTTCCACCACCTGTGGAGGGTTGAGGACATATTCTTTGTAACGGCTGGTACAGTAGCATCACTCAAGCTTCGAGGTAAAGATATTAATTCATATAACGCATATTATATCGAGGACTAGATAAAATTGAATCAAGTGCAAAGGAAAAGTTATTTGATGGGGTCTTATAAGGCTCTATTCTAAAAATAGAAAGGTGATTGATTGAGGGTTATTATAGATGCATCCAATGTAGCTCATTCTAGGAAGGGAGATGATGATAAGCCCAGGTTAGAGAATATATTAAAGGCCGCTGAAGAACTTCGTAAACTTGGATATGAGCCTGTTATAATTGCTGATGCATCATTAAGGCATGAGATCGATGGTAAGGAAGAATTTAAGAAGTATCTCGAAAAGGGTGAGTTTAAGCAGGTGCCCTCCGGCACCAACGCGGATCATTTCATCTTGAAATTGGCAGAGGAGGAAGATGCTAAGATATTATCAAATGATGTCTTCAAAGAATATTCTGACGAATTCCAGGACATAGGTAGTAGAAGGATACCCTACAATTTCAAGGAGGATAAAATAGTTATCGGCAGACCATCAAAGCCTAAAAGGGTTAAGAACATCCTCCAGAAGATCTGCGCAGAAATACTGGGAGAATTCGAGCGTAAAGGCTTCGACTATTATAAGGTTAAGAGGGGTGAAAAATTAAGTGGTATAGCAATTGTAAAGGAAGCTATCGACAGGATAGAAAAAGTGGAAGAAGGTCTCGAACCAAAACTTGAAGGTTTATTTATGAAATTACCCCTCTTTGACAAGTTCATGGAACTCGTTGAGGAAGCTGAAAGAACAGGGGACTTTATAATATTTGTACTTGTAAACCCTCAAGATTATAGAGAAGTTGTCAAATATGCTGGTAACATTGCAGTGACGGTTTTTGAGCGTTTAAAATTGGATCATGCGCCCCTTGTCGCTGTTAGAAATGATGTTTTCATCAAAAAAGGCCGTTTCGAGGTTAATATACTATATTCTGATGAGGTCATGGAGGAAGCACCATATGATATTAACATAATCATCAATGACCATGACTATAATTTCGTGAAGAAGAATTCAAGGAACATTGCAAGTACTGTGGCGGCTCGCATAGGATCTTGGAGATTTCCCATAGTTTCTGTTAAGCCTAGCATGTTAATGGAAAACCCTGGAGAATTCGAAGTGATCTTGGAGAAGGGAGGAAGCAGCTGATGCTGACAGAGTATATCCTCCGAGCACTATTAGGTTTATTATTAAAAAAGAAAGTTTTGGGCATAGGCACCAAATATTCTCCAAATAATGCCAGTGAACGTGAATACGTTGACATGATAAACTATACAAGGACGATGCTCATAGAAATAAAAAAAGCAGATATAAACAGCCAAGGCATCTTCAAGAATCTTATAAGAGAGGTTGGCTCTGAGAACATTCCCCCCAGTAGGAGATTCATTGAATTAAAACCACCATTGGACAAGGTGGATGAATATGCTCTTTTCAGTAACATTATAATAGGCAGTGACCGTTACCTCTACATAGAAGTTTTTAACAAGGCCAAAATAATCAACGATTTCATAGAACTCCTAAGAAAAGAAAAAGGGGAGATTGTTGAAAAAAGTCCCACAGAAGTCCTTGCACGACTCCCTTCAAAGAATGATGCTATAAGGGCTGCTATAAAATTTATAGGATTGGCNAGTGCCAAGAAGATTAATGCTAGGGCTGCTGTGGGGATGACAGGAGCCGCTGCAATAGAAAGATCCATAGAATTAAACGAAAAGATCGGCGAAGTCCCGGGGGTGGGCTTCACAAAACTCGGCGGCGAATTCGCCCTCATATTCCCAACGCCATTCACCCCAAAGGAGGGTGAACCATCACCCCATGACAATTACCTTTTCATTGACGTTATCAACTCCACAAAATTTATCGAAGAACATGGCAAAGAAGTCCTAGTCGAAATAATGAACGACATCAAAAATTACATTGAAAAGGAATGTAAAGGGAAAATCGAAGGTTACAAGGAAGGGGGTGATGATATAATCGCCAACCTACCAAGTAAAGACATGGCATTAAAAACCACAATAGATACTGCATGGCACGCACTTGCAAACGGTGCAAAAATAAGAGCAGGTATAGGTAAAACGAGAAGGGAAGCAGCTGAAAGAGCGCACCTTGCAGATGATATAAAATTGTGGAACCCTGCCACTCTCATAATATTCGATGTTGCAGATGGACTCTACGGTTATTTCATCCCCAACCCTTTTACAAGGGCCATAATAGATTACTTATTCACTAGAAAGTCAAGACTCATCGTAATATTCATTTTCGTTTTTATAGCAACCTTCTTAGGTTGGAACCTTGGATATTGGCAACTAGGACTACTCGCAATATTACTAACAGTATTGTATGGGGCCACTAGCTAGGAAATCCTACTCATATTCCCCTCCACATAATCTTAAACTATTTAAAGGATTATCTATAACATAGTCTGGGGGAGTTTTACAATGCGGCCTGAAACTGAAGCTAAAATAATGGTTGCCCTTTTAATCTCATTGATAGCATTTGGTTGCGGCTCTTGTCTAGGGATAATATTAGCAATATCACCTGAAAATATCACTCCAGAAACCGCCCATAACAATGCAAGCCTAGAGGCTCCAAATCCGACCCAAACGTCAAATCAGGTTAACGAGACAATTACAAGTAACATGACAAATTCCAACGGATATAACCCATAAGAACGTGACTAATCGTCCTTGGATGGCGGGGGATCATCCATGAAGATAATAGAGGGTGGAGTATGCGCTGTAGATAACATACTCGCCGGGGGATCCAGAAAAGGAAAATATGGTCTTGGCATATTATATACGGGTGAAAGCACCGCAGCGGCCGTCTTCACATCTAACAAGATAAAGGCTGAACCATTAAAATTAACCATGAAAAACCTAGAAGATGGGAGACTATCAGCTATCATAGCCAACAGTGGTAATGCAAATTGTTTCACAGGCCCGGAGGGCGTGAAGGACGCTCATAGGATGGTTGAATTAGCAGCGGAGGGTCTTTCAGTCCCAGAGGATAGAGTTGCTGTGGCCTCCACGGGTGTCATAGGCAGAAAAATGCCCATGAACATAATAGAACCACTCACCCAAAAGGTTCTGAAAGGCCTTGAAAGTTCGCCCAGGGGGTCCAGAAGATTTGCAGAGGCCATAATGACTACTGACACGTTCCCCAAGGAGTTCGCGGTTGAATTTGAACTTGAAGATGGTAGCACAGCCAAGATAGGTGGTGTGGCCAAGGGCTCTGGTATGATAGCTCCTAACATGGCCACAATGCTTTCTTTCATAACCACTGATGTGAGGGCATCATCATCACAGTTAAAAGATGCTCTTAAGAGAGCCGTGGATGAAACCTTTAATATGCTAATAGTTGATGGTGATGAAAGCACCAACGACATGGTCATATTAACAGCAACTGGAAAATCAGGAAAAATAGATGATAATTTCCAAAAAGCATTAAACTTAACATGCAGGGAACTAGCGAAGATGATAGCAAAGGATGGTGAAGGAGCGACAAAGTACATGGAAGTGAAAGTCCTAAACNCTAGATCCTCGAAGGATGCTAAAATGGCCGCTAGGATGGTNGCAGGATCTCCACTCGTCAAAGCAGCATTATTTGGGGCTGATCCGAACTGGGGGAGGATCGTAGCAGCAATAGGACGCTCAAAGGCCACTATAGAAGAGGAAAAGATGTCCATCATCTTGGAGAGTGAAAACCGAAAAATAGACCTTATAAGAGAAGGCGAAATCATAGCCTCTGAAGATAGTGAAGAACTTAAAATTGCAAGAGATCTTATGAAAGAAGATAAGATAAGAATAATCATAGACTTGGGCATCGGCGAAGAAACCGCAAAAGCCTATGGTTGCGACCTAACCTACGATTATGTGAAGATAAATGCAGAATATACAACATAGGATGCGATTAAAATGGAAACAGTGAAAATCCTCGTGGAAGCCCTATCCTACATTAAAAGATTCCATGGAAAAAAGATCCTAATAAAATATGGTGGACATGCCATGATACAAGAGGAGGCCATGGACTCCACAGCAAGGGACACCGTACTCCTAAAATATGTAGGGATGGAACCAATCGTAGTCCATGGTGGAGGACCAGAAATATCCCGTGCAATGAACAAGATGGGGAAAAAACCCAAATTCATCCAAGGTTTAAGGGTGACAGATGAAGAGACAATGGACATAGTTAAAATGGTCCTGGTCGGTAAAATAAACACGAGCATAGTATCAAAGATATGCTTCCATGGAGGTAAAGGCATAGGATTATCAGGCAAGGATAACCAATTCCTACTCGCCAAGAAAAAAGCACTCCATATAATCAAGGATGAAAAAACCGGCCAAGAACAGGAAATAGACCTTGGACTAGTCGGTGAAATAGAATCCGTCAACCCTGAAGTATTAGAGATACTGACAAGTAACGGGTACATACCTATAATTTCACCCATAGGAATCGACAAGAATGCTGAAACTCTAAATTTGAATGCAGATACCGTTGCAGGTGAAGTGGCCGCAGAGATTGGCGCGGAGAAACTTATAATATTAACAGACGTCCCAGGAATCCTAGAAGACCCTGAAGATCCTGAAACCTTAATAGAAAAGGTTAGTATAAGCAAATTGGATGAACTCATCAAAGATGGTGTCATAGAAGGTGGCATGCTCCCCAAGGCCCTTACATGTATCCAGGCAATAAAGGATGGGGTTTCATCAGCACATATCATCGATGGAAGAGTTCAACACTCCTTATTATTAGAAATTTTCACAAAAAGGGGTATAGGGACCATGATAACAAAATCTTGAGTCTGAAAGACCCCCCTCGTAATACATTGAATGAAATGCATCTTATTGAGGTTTAATTCATTAGATTTCCAACCCAATAAAATCTCCCACCTCCTCTATTTGAAGTTAGAGTGTTTTTAGGTTATCTAGGTAATGTTTACCTATTCCCATCACNCTAAGGACTCCCCAGCCACATTATAGAATTTTCAAATATTTTCATTATAAATGCACCTAGAATCGACTGAAAACTGAATTCGGTGTTAGAGCTTCCTGTAGAATTTAAGTTAGGTACACTTATCAAAAGATAGAGGGCGGTTATAGCTAGAAATGAGATGAAAAGCGGCCATCTTTTATCCTCCAATTTTCGCTGGACTTCATTCATTAGCTAATAGAAAGTAACCAAAAATAAAACTAAAAAGAACTGTATTATGCTTTTTTCAGGGTATAAATTGAGGAAAAGGCTGCCGAAGGCTAGTGGGATGATCAGTAATAATAATTTGGGTATGGTTACCTTTTCTGGGAGAACTTTCCATTTTTATACCATAATGGGAAGTGCAACAAAGGACACTATAAATAAGAGGAACCATAAGTGGCCTATAATTAGTCCTGACTTTAAATTGGGCACCAGTGAATGAAGAAATCCAAACAAAAGGCGAAGAAACTTCCAGTATATCAGCTGTAAAGTGAACCAAAGTATACACTTACTGGTATTACTAAGATGATCCCTGCTATTGTGGGGATTAGTAGTTTTGATATTCTTTCTTTCAGATATTCACTTGCACTTCTCTTTTTCAATGAGTATGTGGCTATTCCTGCTATGGTAAAAAGTAGTTGCATAAACCAGGGCGCAAGACTCAAGATGAATGTATTGGCAATAACAGAATTCGCAGCATGGAAATAATAGGATCCGATATTGCTGTAGATGAGTAAAACATGATGGGAACAGTAACAAAATTATAAGCCAGCGCAGATTATCAAGATAATATTTTCTCATTTATAGTGCCTCATATAACTGAATCAGGCCATTTCTGTTCATTATCCGAATACGTGATGAAATAAAATAGTATATAAATCCACTGGTATGGGGGTAGCGTCTAAGCCATATAACTAATTTTTTATAATCTAAAGCAGCCAGTGATATGGAGATTTATCTTAATACTAAACAGATTTTTAACTGGAATACGATCCTGGTTTTTTTCTTCGCTAGGCTTGCTATGGAACTTTATCAAATGCTAAGGGGGGGTGATGAAACCGATTAGATGATTAAAGTAGTTTCTTGATTTTTGACACAAGAAAAGGTTAGATCTTGAAATAAAAATATTTTGTTGAAGTCTCTGCTAGAGAATCATGGCAATTCTAAGTGCTTGGGATTGGAGGGATGATTTCCCAGTTTATAAACTTATCTAAGCTAGCAAAAGTATGGATTTTTATAGAGCTTTAGGGTTGTGTTTGTGAAAATTTCGACCGAGGACAAACTATCTTTGATCGGAGTAGATGTTTTTTATTTTTACTAGTTCTTTTTTTATCGCTTTTGCCATTTGCTTGGTTGTGTGTTTTCCTCCGAGGTCTGGGGTTTTTATTCCTTTTTTCAGGGTTTTTTTGAGGGCTTTTTCTATGATTGTTGCTTGCTTTTTCTGGTTTAGGTG
>JGI26788J51865_100019_pt1 | contig 16409 bp, 20 predicted proteins | sample WilGeytube61714_FD_51865 | JGI IMG/M metagenome (IMG submission 51865) | reverse complement strand
CTGGATAGTAGGCCCATATTATATTTTGGCGATTACATTTCTAGCAATATTATCCTGTATAGGGGGGTTTAATTTTAGTTGGAATTGCAAGATGTATTGCCATGGTAATTTTGGAATGAGCTTGCTAGGGGAGACTGAATACGCAGCTGGATTTGTAGCCTTCAATAGCATATTTTTCAAGTTTTTACAGTATGCATGGATCTTTATCACATTTTTTACCATCATTGTTCGATATTCAGGGAAGTGTTGTAAAAAGTCACTATACTTCAAATAGCAAAAAGTGTCTTTATCTTGGAATTCCGTTTTAGGATAGTTACAAGATTCACTCTGCTGAGATTAAAAGGATAAGGAATGGTATCTAGGCATATGATCAGTCCAATTACACTTATAGCATTTACAATTGTTGTCATGTTCAGCTAGGGAAACAATTATCACGATCCCCCTATGATGTTCTAATTATTGCCATACCTCTACTTTTTCTACTTTTGTGGTCGTTCTTCGTATCATGAAATTGAAGGTGGATTATCCGAAGACATTTGCATTGTCCTTTACAGTAGCAAGTAACAATTTTGAATTGGCGATCGCCGTTGCTGTAGGAGTTTTTTGAATAGGATCTGGTGTTGCATTCGCAACAATAACCTCCTATTAGAAGTTCCAGTGCTTATAAGTCTTGTGAATGTCGCACTTTTCATAAAGATGAATTATATATGAGCGANAAAGGATNAAAAAAGCGGACCCGCCGGGATTTGAACCCGGGGCCTTGGGATCCGAAGTCCCACGTCCTATTCCAGACTAGACCACGGGCCCCCTTGAAAAGTCAATTTTTCACGTTTTTATTTTGTTTCTTATATTTATAAATTTTTTCGATGAATTGAAATTCAGAGTAAATGGATCAGAAAGAGAAATTTAAGCTGCCAAAATTTTCGATCCAATTTTCAAAAAAGATCTTTCCAACTTAACTTTTAAAGGGGTATCACTTGGAGAATTTAACATTCAATGCTGTTAGAAAGGCTATAGTATTAGCCTATATAAAATGGGAACATAAAAATTGGGGTGATTAAGATGCTTACAAAAAGGATAATACCATGTCTTGACTGTGACTTACAAGTACCTCATGGAAGGGTTGTAAAAGGTGTTGAATTCAAACAGATGAAATATGCAGGAGAGCCTGTTGAACTCGCAAATCGTTATTACGAGGACGGAGCAGACGAGATAGTATTCTTGGATATAACGGCTTCGCATGAGAGAAGGGAAACAATGATGCATGTGGTAGAGACCACCACTGAGAATGTTTTCGTACCCATCTGCGTAGGAGGGGGTATAAGAAAGTCTGAAGATTTCGTTAAAATGCTTAAAGCCGGCGCAGATAAATGTTCAGTGAACACAGCCGCTATAAAGAATCCGGAATTGATTAATGAAGCTTCAGAGATCGTGGGGTCCCAGGCTTGTGTTGTTGCTATCGACGCGAAAAGAAGATACGTTGACAATCCCAGAGAATCTGATGAGCGTTTCATAGTAGAAGTGGAAGATGGTTACTGTTGGTATGAATGTAGCATTTATGGCGGCCGCGAATTCGCGGGTATTGATGCGATACAATGGGCAATTGAATGTCAGGAGAGAGGAGCTGGTGAAATACTTTTAACATCCATGGATCGTGACGGTACAAAGAAAGGCTATGATATTCCATTGACAAGAGCTATAAGCGAGAATGTTGACATCCCAGTTATAGCATCAGGCGGTGTCGGCGAACCAGAACACATGTATGAGGCTTTTACAGAGGGTAAAGCTGACGCTGCATTGGCTGCGAGCATATTCCACTTTAATGAATATCCAATCCCCACAGTAAAAAGATACTTGAAGGAAAAGGGAATACCAGTTAGATTGTGAGGGGATTTGGGGGATGCAAGGAGTCTTCAGCATCAGGGCAAGGGAATTCGACTTGGACGCTACGATGTACAGTGGCCAGACGTCCCAACCTCCATGGCACGAATATTACAGTGTTGATGATAGATGATAAACCTGCCCCTTGTAACAATAAGACAGACAAATGATAAACTTCACGTTAAAGTAGAATCCCCAGAAAAAGCACATTTATCAGAGGTTAAAGAGAGGATAATATTTGATCTTAAATTCGACATTGAGGCAATTTTATGATTTTATATTCTTATCCGCTTCTTGATTCTATAGTGGATTATTCGAGGGGGCTTAGGCTCTTCTTGGCCAAGGACGCTTTTGAGTGTATCATCCATAGCTTCGGCTAATTGTTCAATAAGGCGTTAGACCAGGGTGATAGGTATATGAAAAGGTTGTGGGGTCAGGGATATGTCTTCCAAAGGGGTACATTTTATAGTTTCCCATCCCTTGATGTCCTAGCGGCTTTGGATGATGATAGTCTGCGGGCAGCTGGTTTAGGATATCGTGGAAAGTTATAATTGGAACATCTAAAAAGATAACTAGGATGTTAGATGGTGGACTATGATGGGGCATTCCGTCTACTTTTGGAGTTGCCAGGGGGTTGGGCCGAAAATTGCGGATTGCATCTTACTTTATGGTTTTAGGAAACTTGAAGCATTCCGTGTTGATGTGTGGATCCAAAAGATAATGGAACGCCTTTTCAAGGTCGATTATAAGCATCTGAGGGATTTTGCAAGGGACGAGTTCGGTAAATACGCAGGTTATGTGCAATTAATTATGCGAGAAAATCTGGAATACTTGGGGGAGTCTGATGATAAAAGAGACGATCCAAGAGTTCAAATCTAAGTGTGTTAGATCCTATCAGAAACTTCTCGAGTCTTTGGATGAGAAGTATTGTTGGAGGTGCCCCCAACGCGTCACACGTGACAAGATAGGGTGTAGAGAAGCTGGTGCATGGGTTAGGATGAGAGAAGCCCTTGATGATGCCATCAAATCTTATATAATAGAAGAAAGGGATGAGGATTTCCTCCACAGGATCCTACAGAGGATCCATGAAAGGGGCTTTGAAGCTAAAATCTTTATCATGAAGAAACCCGAACTTAATGGATTTATGGTAGTCAGGGAAAAATTTTCAGGATTTAAAAAGGGTGAAAATGTAATAATAAATGACAAGATTCTTAAAGTGGAAGATGTAGAAAAGGGTTATATTATTAAGACGTCTGAAGGATCCCATCCATCATATAAGATTCAAGGGATTCTATTAGATATTATCAACAAGGAACACCCACTCTATAAATATTTCAAGAAGATAATCTTATGATAAGCTCCCCCTCAGCTTATGGGGGATCCTATGGGGGCGTATATTATGGATGCTGATGTAATTGAACTTGAAAAAAAATATGTCATGCAAACTTATTCTCGCCAACCCATAGTCCTTTCACATGGTAAAGGAGCTCGCGTCTGGGACATAGATGGTAACGAGTACGTTGACTGTTTTGCAGGTGTTGCAGTGAACAATATAGGGCATGCACATCCAAGGGTTGCAGTTGCCATCTGTCACCAAGCACAGAAACTTATACACTGTTCCAACATATATTATAACAGAGAGCAGGTTGAATTAGCTAAGCTACTCACCTCAATTTCACCCCATGACAAGGTATTTTTTGCAAATAGTGGAGCTGAAGCCAACGAGGGCGCTATAAAACTTGCAAGGAAATATACAGGCAGAGGTGAGATAATAGCTGCTGAGAATTCATTCCATGGAAGGACACTTGCAACTGTAACAGCAACTGGACAAGACAAGTACAAGGAACCATTTAAACCATTACCCCCAGGTTTTAAGCATGTGCCCTATGGTGACATCCAAGCCATGGCGGAAGCCATAACAGATGATACAGCAGCCATAATCCTAGAAGCCATACAAGGCGAAGGAGGAGTTATGGTCCCACCAGAAGGTTACCTAGAAGATGTTCAAGCACTTGCAAGAGAAAACGATATCCTATTCATACTTGATGAGGTCCAAACAGGCTTTGGCAGGACAGGGGCAATGTTCGCCTCAGAACTTTTTGGCATACAACCTGATATAACAACAGTAGCCAAGGCCATGGGGGGAGGCTATCCTATAGGTGCCATATTAGCGAATGATGAGGTGGCATCAGCATTCGAGCCAGGAGATCATGGATCGACATTTGGAGGTAATCCATTGGGCTGTGCAGCTGCCATAGCAGCCATAGAGGTTATAATCGGTGAGAATTTACCAGAAAATGCCAAGAAATTGGGCGAATACTTTAAGGGGCGCCTAGAGGATCTAATGGATGAACATGATATCATACAGGATGTGAGAGGGCATGGTTTAATGTTAGGTGTTGAACTCACAATAAAATGCGATAAAATAGTGGATGAGGCCAGAAAGATGGGAGTGCTTATAAATTGCACGGCCGACAAGGTTATAAGACTCGTACCACCGCTCATAATAAAAAAAGATGAAATAGACAAGGTTGTCAAAGTCCTGGATAATGTTTTCACTTCAATCCATAAAACTTTTTAAACTCTGCAAGCCATGGAGAAACCTTGAGATTATCGATTTCATCCACCCATTTATATGCCTCATGTTCATCACTTAACCTTAAAACACCACCTCTAACCCTAACCCGGAAGATAAAATATTCACAGAAACCTTAAATGGGAACTCCTGTTGAAAAGCGCCAAGAACCCCTATAGGACACACTTTAAGGCCAGTTTCCTCATAAACTTCCCCAATGTCCTATCAAGCGTCTCCCCCATCTAACATTTTACCCCCAGGGAGCTCCCATAATCCTGGATTCGTCCTAGAATTCACTGATCTTTAAGTAATAATATCCTATTATCTAGTATAAGCCCCCTCACAACCACTATATATGGTTTCATCTTCCCAAAACCCCCTAAAAAATATCTTAAGGAAGTTCATCATGTTAAATGTTAAGGTTAATGATAAAGGTCATTTGTCAATTGGTGGAGCAGATGCGGTAGAACTTGCAAGAAACTATGACACACCACTCTATGTCATAGATGAAATGCGCATAAGAGAAAACTACCAAGGACTCTATAGGGCCTTCACACGATATTATCCCAATTTCCAGATATTATACGCGTGCAAGGCGAACACTAACCTCACAATTTTAAAAATACTTAAAGACGAGGGCAGCGGAATCGATGCCGTCTCCCCAGGTGAAATATACATGGCCCTACTCGCAGGTTTCGAACCCGGAAGGATCCTATATACGGGTAATAATCTTAGAGACGATGAAATGTTCTTCGCAGTCGAATCAGGGGTTATGATAAATATTGATTCAAAATCGCAGCTTCTAAGACTCTCAAAGGTAACAGATCCAGAGAATGTTAGAATATCATTTAGGATAAATCCTAGGGTAGGTGCGGGGCACCACGAACATTGCATAACCGGGGGAGAACTTAGTAAATTTGGGATAATGGAAGAAGAGGCTGCTGAACTTTACAGTTTGGCCCAAGAACTTGGTTTCCAGCCGATAGGAATCCATGCACATATAGGCTCGGGGATGCTCGACCCGGAACCCTTCATGTTAGCCGTTGAAAAACTCATGGACATAGCAGGCAAAGTATCAAAGGCCACAGGGATAGAATTCGAATTCATAGATTTTGGAGGCGGTCTCGGCATACCCTATCATCCAAATGAAAAACCATTAGATATTAAAAGATTTGCCGAAAAGATAACAGACCTCTTCATGGAAAAACTAGAAGAACATTCCCTTGGAGAACCCACCATGTACCTCGAACCTGGAAGATATATAGTGGGAGATGCTGCCTATCTACTAACAAGGATTAACACCATAAAGGAAAGTTACAGGAAATTTGCCGGTGTTGATGCAGGTTTTAACACCCTCGCAAGGCCTGTGATCTATGATTCATACCATCATATAATCGTGGCAAATAAAGCAGATGAAAAACCAGCAGAGGAGATTGATATAGCAGGCAATTTATGTGAATCAGGCGACCTTTTTGCAAGGGACAGAAAACTTCCAAAACTTGAAGAAGGAGACCTATTAGCAATATTAGATGCTGGTGCATATGCATTTTCCATGGCATCACAATATAATTCAAGGCCCAGACCAGCGGAAATTCTCGTGAAAGATGGTAAAGCCGAAATCATAAGAGAAAGAGAAGACTTCTCAGATCTTATAAGCAAACAAGTGGTGCCCCCAAGATTCCTAAAATAGGACAGGTGAAGAGGATGCCAAGGATAATACCATTTTCTAAAGTGCATGCCCTAGGTAACGATTATATAATTGTGGATGAGAGTAGAGCAAAGTGTATAGACGAGNATGAGAAACCAGATTTTGTATCAGAAGTTTGTCGGCGGAGATTCTCCATCGGAGCCGATGGCGTCATATTCATAGAACCCGCAACAGGAAAAGGTGATATAAGGTTCAGAGTATTCAATGCCGATGGAAGCGAGGCAGAAATGTGCGGTAATGGTATAAGATGCTTCGCCAAGTTCGTATATGATAATGCTATCATAAGAAAAAAGAAACTCAAAATAGAAACCCTTGCAGGCCTCAAAATCGTGGATCTGAACATTGATAAGGGGATGGTGGCCTCTGCACGTGTAGACATGGGACTCGCAACCTTTAAAACAGCTGAGATACCGATGAAATCAGCTAAGAATGAGTTTATAGAAGAGTATCTCAGGGTTGACGGCCAAGAAATAAAGCTTACAGCAGTTAATGTGGGCAATCCGCATGCAATCATATTCGTGGATGATTTAGAATCTGTGGACTTGGAAGGACTCGGACCCCTCATAGAAAATCATCCCGTTTTCCCAGATAGGACCAATGTACATTTCGTTGAAGTATTAAGCCCATCAGAGATTGATATGGTTACATGGGAGCGTGGTGTTGGTCCCACATTAGCTTGCGGGACNGGGGCCACGGCGACGGTTATTGCAGGCAAAAGGATTGGAAAACTGGATGANAATGTCCTTGTCCACCTTCCTGGCGGTGAACTTAAAATCCAAACTTATAAAATAGGCAATAAAATAGGCGCTTATATGGAGGGTGATGCCATCCTAGTATTCGATGGTATACTATCATGGTAATTCTGCAGTTATAACACTATCTCCTAGAAGAATCTCTCAGGGGCCGTGATTTCTACACGGAATCCCCATATCCTTTAATTTTTTGCATTGTTTTTTTCTATGTTTGAAAGTGATGACTGCACCAGCTGGACTTTCCCACCATCTCTTAGATGAATTTTAACTTCCTTGATAAACCGGTCTATTATGGTTCTTCCATCTTCTCTCCCGCCCCATGCTTTGTCTATGATCGCACCTGTCAAATTTTCATCTGAACTTGGAAGATACGGTGCATTAAGTAATATAACATCAAATTTTTCGCCTTTAACAGGCTCGAAAAGATTTCCCTGTAATATTCTTATTTTTGCATTGTTGATTTCAGCGTTTTCCCCCACACATTCAATGGCATGAGGGTTTATATCGGTAGTTGTTACATTAGCCTTTTCAGCGGCAACTATGGCTACTAGTCCAGTTCCTGTCCCAATTTCGAGAACATCATCACCATCCTTTACTTTAAGGTTATCTGCGAGTAAGAATGTGTCCTCTGCCGGAATGTAAACATTTTCACATGCTTGAATTTTAAAATTTTTTGCATGTTATCATGGTATCCTTCCTTGAAAATTGGGAAGAACCCCTATATGGTAAGTTGTCCTGTGCGGCCCAAATATTCCTAGTAAACTAGGATTCCTTTCGGTATGGGGGGCTAATTTCTACTTGGCTAATTCAAGTCTTGTAAAAGTTTTAAAATTTACTGGGGGGTGTCTAGGTGATTATTTTCTTGAGTTCATTTGAAATTTCAAGTATTTCTTCGGGGGTTAAAGTGAAAACCTTTTTTTCTAATAATTTAGGATTTATAAGATCCACTATTTCCCTCGGATCTGCATTGGAACTTATTTCATGGAATGATTCGATAAGAGCTTTCCGGGCCTTTTTCCTTTTATGTTGGAAGAGGGCTCTGCAGGTTCTTTCAAATGTTCCATTAATCTTTCCTTTAGAGGTTAATTTCACAATGGCGGAATCAACCTTTGGTGGGGGTAAAAAAGCACTCTTTGGAATATAATCTAGGATCTCAATATTGGCCATGAAATATAAGGCTATTGAAAGGCGTGAATAATCTTTGGTGCCTGGTTTGGCTATCATTCTTTCTGCAAACTCTCGCTGGTACATTAAAATGCCAAAATCAAAATCATATTCGAGTAATTTGAAGGTTATGGGCGATGATATCTTGTAGGGTAAGTTGGACACTATCTTGTTAAAGTATGGGAACTCTATCTTCAAAGCGTCTCCTATGATTAATTCAACATTCTTATAATCTTTTAACCTGTCTTTTAATATGGTGGCGATTTTTTTATCCTTTTCAATGGCTATAACTTTATTGGCTTGTGAAGCTAGTGGGATTGTAAGGGTTCCGATGCCGGGGCCGATCTCCAGGATAATGTCATCACCCTTTAAATCGGCATAGGATAATATTTTTTGCCTTTTGGTGTCGCTGATAAGGTAATGTTGACCTAACCTTTTATTTAAACGGATATCATATTCTTTTAGGATCTTTTTAGTTTCAATTGCTAGCTTGTTCATTATTTCCTTGTCTCCGCCCTTTTTCTGGGCGGTCTTGTGAAAAGTACATATTTTCTTTTACCNCTTTTCGCCTTATCATCTAATTCCATGAGAACCCTTTTAACTAGTAATTTAACTGGGTCTGCTAACATGGGGACCCTCTTTTTAATATCCTCAAAGCTTTCAAATGGTTTTTCTTTGCGGGCTTTGAGTATGTCCCACATGTGTTTTTTACCAATCCCTGGTAATAGTTCTAGTTGGTGGAGTCTCGTGCTTATGGAGTCGGCCTTGTTGAAGAATTTGATGAACTTTTTCTCGTTTGATCTTATGATTTCTTCGATGACATAGGGTAGTTCAACCCTTGCCGTGGCTGTTAATTCATTGTGGTGGAGTCGCCTGTTTATCCTAGCTATCTTATCCCTTTTACCCTTCCCTATATAGACTTCTTCATGAATTTCAAGGTCCATACCGGGTTTTGGTGTTAATTCTAGTAGTGTGAACTCGTCTTTACCTATGGCCTGGGCTACTGGTTTCCTTTTAAAGTTGCCTAGGCCTTCTTCCACATACCCTAATGGGAGATAATCTAGGATGATGGCATATTCTTCCATGAGACCCAACTCAAAAAAAATATTATCTGTACTTTTCTATTATTTTCAGGATATTCTCAAAATCCTCATTTTTTATAGGTATTCTTTCTTTGGCGAATATTAGACGTACATCTGCAAGATCTTCGGGCATGAGGTCTGTAAGCAACACTGCATGTTTTTTCTTTATATTGGGCAGTTCCATGAGTCCTTCTATTAATTTCTGCGCTTTTTCGTAGTCTATCTTGGAGAATTTACTGACATGTTCAAGGGCGAGGTTCTGTTCATATGTGAGCTCATGTTTTTCTGCAAATTTTTCTAGGATCACTTTAATTTCTGCCATGGGCACTGGTTCTGTTTTAATGATTTTTTTACCTATCATCAGGGATCACTCTTGTAATTGGAGATGTTCTGGTCTTATGATGAGCTTTTTATCCTTTTTACCATCTTTTATAGTTACGACGTAGGATTTTCCCATTCTATCAATTATTTTCCCTGTTTTGCCATGGAATCGTGGATGTGCCTGTCCCCTGTGTATGCTAGGGTCTATTATTATATGTACAAGGTCATCTATTTGAAAGGTTTGTATTTTCCTTGTTATGGGATTTGTCCGGCCTCTTTTTGGCTTTTGTAGCTTGTATCTTGTTTTGCTTCTGAAACCTTTTGATCTTCTCATATTAATAAACCTCCATGATCCTGAAAAATTAGGATGATCATATAATTTAATTTTTTTATTTTCTCACCTAAATATTTTCCCCTTATCTTGTGGTGAATGTCAAGTTAAGGAACTAGGTTATCTAAGGCTTATATGATCTTCTTTCAAGGATCATAGTAGTGATTTAAAATTTCCCTTTGAAAGACTAGATTTTCTCCGGATCTGCTAAATTTTTTAACCTTATATTTATCGGTTTTGTTTATTGTCATTGGGGGGCTCTCCACATCGGTTATACAATTTTCGCCTTTAGAGGATATTNCAAGGTAAAAATTGTTTTCTGGGGAGGCTATCAGGCTCATAAACTGCATCCTTGATAGAAGAATGGAATTTGGAAAAGTTTCAAGATACGATTTATTATACTATAATAAGGTGAATGGATGTGCCGATAATCATAGAACCCATGCTTACTATCAATTTGATATTATACCTAGTAATGGGCTATTGGGGGTTCAGGAAATTTAAAAATCCTTTACTGTTTTATATTGGGATTGGCATTCGGATTTTTTTGGAGTGTCCCATCTGGTCCAGTTGATGGGATACCCTAGCAATTTGCTGGCTCTTATAATAATCAGGGCCATAACTTGCTTGCTGGTCATCTTTGCACTTTTCCAGGCCATAAAAAGGTGATTGATTGACCTTATGCTGTGGCTTTACAATATATCATGATTGGACATTTTATCATCTAAGCTTTTTGTGGGGGGTTTAATGTGGGTTATCCAACTTCTAGGACGTCAAGTTCTATACACTCTGCGGGGGTGTTGAATATTTCACTTATACTTGGTTTTGTTCTTCCATCGTCGCCTGAGATAAGCTCTTTTATATAAAGCCCCCCTTCGGTTTTTAATACAAGTTCAAGAGTTTTGGAATCGATTATATTCCATTTAATATCTATTACTCTTCTTTTCCTTATCTTGTCTGCTCTTCTGTGAGAAACCCTCTTTGGAGTTCTCTGTTTAATTAAACTTAGGGATTTCAGTTTTTCAAGGGCTGATGGTTCAATTTCATCCTTTAATTTAACCCTGGCCCTGTAGATTTTATATGGGGATGAAGTTTTGATTTCTACTTTACGATTGCGTGTGGAGAATTTCAAGTTTAGAACTTCGATTTTGCCCTTGGCAAATTTGTTGATCTCATCAGCAATTTCTTTTAGGTTTATTTTTCTTTTTTTTGGTTCTTTGATTTCGAGTATGAAGGGTCTTCCTTTTCCAAGCATCCTCACATCAATATCTTCTCTTCCTGCTCCGTGGAATTTCGACCCTGAACCTTGAGTTGCATTGAGCACGGGTTCTGCGACCAGTTCTTCGACCGAAGTGGGGTACATTTTACCTGTGAAATTGCACCTTGGACATCCTCGGCCTTTACATTTTCTGCAGGGCCATTTAGTCTGGGGTATGCCTCTTATGAGTTTCTTGTATCGGCCTTCTATAAATAATGGGTTTATCTGTACCCATACTTGTGGTTCTAATGTTCTGAAGTCGACTTTAACGATAATGTCGGGGTTTTTGAAGTCTACTTTACAATTAAATCTTTCTTTCAGGATTTTTCCGAGTTCTCTGTTAATTTCTTTTTTTATGCTTTCAACTTCAATGTTTAAATGGTTGTTTATACTCTCATCAGTGCTTAAGAGCTCCTCAGGTGGTCTGCTTCCTACTAGTAGGGTTGAAAATTCAAGATTTAATTTTTTTATTTTCTCTTCAACATAGTCTGCTGTTTTTTCAAGATCTTCTAGTATCCCTTTACAGATTTTGCACTTGTTGGACGATTTTTTTAATTTAAAGGTTTTAATTAATGTTTCAGCTCTCTTACGATTACCTGGTCCTGGTATAATATCTGAGAATTTACGTCCGAGGCAATTTAGACATATGCTCTCCCCTGTGATATCTAGTAGTTTTTCTAGTCTTTTTTCCGTTTTCATGTCTATCATTAGCGTAGGAATTGTTTCATTAATTGTCCTATTGGGCCTCCCCTGTTCCGTCTTCCAAGGCTTTTCATGGCCTTCTTTGTAACCTTGTAATACTTTAGAAGTTCTTTCACATCCTCGTTCCTTGTGCCTGAACCCCTTGCGATCCTTTTTATCCTTGAATGTTTGACCGCCTCTGGATGGTCTAGTTCATATTCTGTCATTGAATCCATTATGGTAAGGTACTTCTCGATTTTTTCTTCTGTTGCATCAGGGGCGTTCTTTGGCAGTTTATCAAGGCCCGGGATCATGTTTATGACTTGTTGCAGTGGGCCCATTTTTCCCATCATCTCGAATTGCGATTTCATCTCCCTCAGGGTGAATCTGCCTGTGAGGATGGCGTCTATTGTCTCCTCACTCACTTCTTGTTCTTCTGCAATTTCCTCTGCCTTTTCTAACAAGCTTCTGATGTCCCCCATTCCTAGGAGTCTGGAGATGAACCTTTCTGGGTCGAATACTTCGAAATCTTCTAGTTTTTCACCGGTGCCTATGAATTTTATTGGGGCTCCTATCTCTGCAACTGCTGAGAGTGCACCTCCACCCTTAGCTGATCCATCAAGTTTTGTCACTATTATTGATCCAAGGGGAGTGCTATTGGAGAATGCTCTTGCTTGTTCTCTTGCCTGTTGCCCTATTGTACCGTCGATTACGAGTATTGTCTCATCTGGTCTGATTACAGTTGATAGTTGCTCCATTTCCTTGAGTAGGTGTTTTTCTTCTTTGTGACGTCCTGCTGTGTCAAAGATTATAACATCATAATCTTTAAATTTTTCAAGTCCATTAACCGCGATTTTTAACGGGTCTTGGTTCTCTGGTTCCCCATAGACTGGTATTTTGATTTGTTGTATGAGTTGTTTTAACTGGTCAAATGCGGCTGGCCTCCATGTGTCTGTACATACTATGGCGGTGTTCAGTCCTTTCTTTTGGAGGTGGCGGCTTAGTTTTCCTATGGTGGTTGTTTTACCACTCCCTTGCAATCCTACAAAGAGTATCTTATAGGGTTTTTTGTCTATTTTGAGGGGCTTTGCGGTTTCCCCAACGAGTTTCACCATTTCCTCGTATACTATCCTTATAATATGTTCCTTTGGGGTTACGCCCTTTGGGGGTTCTTCATTAAGGGCTCTTTCCTCTATTGACTTGGATAATTTGAATACGAGTTTTATATTAACATCTGCTTGGATTAGTGCACGTTGTATGTCCTTTATAACTTCTTTCACCACTTCTTCATCTACTATGGTCATCCTTACCAATTTTTTCATAGTCTTTGCGAGATTTTTACCTAGCTTGCCTAACATGATAATCACTTTGAGAAAATTAAATTAATAGAATATATTAAAGATATTTCAGATTTATATTTATCGAATGGAAATTCTGTGATGGAAATGCTAAAAAAGTTAGAGAAAACACTAAAAAGGGCGCCCATTATAAAAAAAGGGGAGTATAATTATTTTGTGCACCCGATAACCGATGGAATACCACTCACAACCCCTGATATACTGGAAGAGGTGGTTGATGAGATAACAAAACGTTATACTTTGGACGTTGATAAAATAGTGTGTATCGAGGCCATGGGCATACACCTTGCCACGGCATTGTCACTTAAAACGAGAATACCATTCGTAGTTGTGAGAAAACGTGAATACGGCCTCCCAGGCGAAGTTGCAGTCCATCAAACCACAGGATATAGTGAAGGGGAATTATACATCAATGGCATCGAAGAGGGTGACAGACTACTTGTCATAGACGACGTTGTAAGTACTGGGGGAACATTATTAGCAGTCCTAGAAGCCCTCAAAAGGATGAACGTGGAAGTAGCTAAAGTCATAGTTATAATAGAAAAAGGCGAAGGCAAAAAAGTCGTGGAAGAAAAAACAGGCTACAAAATAGACACATTAATAAGAGTGGATATCATTGATGATAAAATAATAACAAGCCCCCCAGAGGAGGCCTAAATTGGCAGATTACCAATTTGAAACCTCTAAGGTCATAGAAAAAGCTAAAAAATATAATCCTAGGATAATAGGATTACAGTTCCCAGATGGTCTTAAGATCCACGCATTAAAATTGGCCCAGAAACTTGAAAAAGAACTAGGGGTTACCGTCCTGATATCGGCAGATCCGTGCTATGGTGCGTGTGACGTTGCAGACACCAAACTAGAGGGCATAGTTGATCTTCTAATCCATTATGGTCACAGTCCCCTACCACTGGATTATGGTATTCCAGTCATTTTTGTAGAAGCATATGCCAAAGTTGATATAATACCTGTTCTCAGATCATCCCTCAAGCTATTATCTGGATATTATAAGGTGGGAGTGGCCACCACAACCCAACATTTACACTTACTCGGTGAAGCCATAAAATTCCTAGAAGATCATGGTAAGAAGGTTTTATCAGCCAAGGGGGTGGGTACTAGGCGGGGGCAGGTTCTAGGTTGCAATTTTTCATCAGTTAAAGGATTAGATGTAGATGTTTACTTATTTATTGGTAGTGGAGATTTCCACCCCCTTGGCATAAGATTATTCACAGGGAAACCGGTTATTGCAGCGGATCCATACACTGGACATGTCAATAATATTGAAGATTTTGCTAATAGAATTTTAAGGATAAGATTCGCAGCTATTACAAGAGCTAGGGAAGCCAAGAAATGGGGGATTATAATGTCATCTAAAAAGGGCCAAAAGAGGTTGTCTTTGGCTTTAAACTTGAAGAAGCTCCTTGAAGATTCTGGCAGAGAAGCATTTATAATAATATTGGATGATATTTCCCCCGAGTTACTCGTCCCGTTCAGGGATTTAAATGCCTTTGTAGTTTCTGCTTGTCCAAGAATGCCCATAGACGATTATCACTTGTATGATAAGCCCATTTTAACCCCCATAGAATTAGAGATAGTCCTTGGTGAAAGAGGATGGGAAGATTATACCCTTGATGAGATCCTGTTCTAAGTATACAAAGTATATATATGAGAAGATAAAAAAGATAGATTTAAAAGGGACTTATACTATTTTTTTCGTATTAAAATCCTATTGAGGTGAATTGATGAAGGCAAAATCTGGGGATTTTGTTTTTCCCGGAGACTCATTGGCTGTCATAGAAGAATTCGTACCAGCCGAGGGAACATATGAAGAAAAGGGTAAAATAAAATCGCTCTTTGTAGGAGAAGTTGCAAGGGATGAGAAAAATAAACGCATAAAAGTCATATCAAAGGCAGAAACACCCCCGATATTAAAAGAGGGTGCAATAGTCATCGGAGAGGTTATTGAAGTGAAGAGTCAAAGGGCCCTAGTGAGAATTCACCATGTTAAAGGTAGTTCAAGAGCCCCTGTAACATCGTTCATGGGCGCGGTCCATATTTCACAGGCGACAAATGGTTACCTATCAAAGTTAACAGGAGCTTTTAGGATAGGGGACATAATCGAGGCTCGTGTAAGCAGACTGGTAGGATTAACTGATATAGACCTACAAACCGCACAGAAGAGCCTTGGAGTTATAAAAGCTATGTGCACCCGTTGCAGACACTTCATGAAAAAAGCAGAAAATAACGAGGTTATATGTCCAAATTGTGGAAACAGAGAGAAACGGAAACTCTCCACAGATTATAGGCTCAGATAGTATTGGAGGAGAAAAAAGTGAAGATTATCCGCGACGAAAAAGATGAACTAGAGATAATATTTGAAGGAGAAACTCACACACTCTGTAATGCCTTGCGCAAAATCCTCCTCGAAGACGAAACCGTGAAAGCTGTAGCATATTCCATTGACCATCCCATAATAGGCGAACCCCACATGTACATAAGAGGAGATAATCCACGAAAATCCCTTAAAAAGGCGGCAAAAACCCTTAAAGAAGAATCCAAAGAATTCAAGGACCTCCTAAAAGCGGTCTAGTCCATGAAAGAGAAAAAATTCAGGAAGATAAAATCTGAGATAAGAATCTTAGGGGTCGATGATGCCCCGTTCACACTCCATAGTAAAGATGATGTGCTAGTTGTTGGCACCGTCTTTAGGGGCGGATCATGGTTGGATGGCGTCTTAACAACTCACATAAAAGTTGATGGAACTGATTCTACATCTAAAATAATTGAAATGGTTAAAAATTCAAGACACCTCGACCAATTAGGTGTTATAATGCTAGATGGGGTAACGTTAGGCGGGTTCAATGTCGTTGACGCGGAAAAAGTATTCAAAGAAACGGGTTTACCAGTTATAGTTGTTATAAGGAAAATACCCGACTTTAAAAGGATAAAAAGGGCCCTCCAGGGAAAATTTGTAGATTGGGAGCGGCGATGGGATGCTATAAAAAGGGCTGGTAAAATATACCCAGTGAAGGTTAAGGACACCATTTACATACAAGTGAAGGGTATAAAATTGAAAGATGCCACAGAAATAGTTAAAATTTCAACAACAAGAAGCGCGATCCCAGAGCCTATAAGAGCAGCCCATCTTATCGCAGCAGGAGTTGAAAAGGGCGAATCAAAGGGTAACGCTTAAGCCAGAAGGTGGTCAAAATATACAAGAATCCACTCCTAGTAGTTGATATCGTTATCATCTACCCCGATGATAGTGTCATACTCATCAAAAGGAAAAAGAACCCAT
>JGI26788J51865_100014_pt1 | contig 17685 bp, 16 predicted proteins | sample WilGeytube61714_FD_51865 | JGI IMG/M metagenome (IMG submission 51865) | reverse complement strand
AGGACTTCCCCCAAAAGAGAAAATTTTGCCAAGCCATTAAACCAATGGGAGGCGATAAAAAAGATAGAGGACAGAAGCAGCGAAACCGCAGGTCCTGCCATGGCTACCATTAAAGACCTTTGAGGAGAAAGGGGGGTGTGACCAAAATCAAACTCGTAGGGCTCAACAAAAAATAAAACCTCCCCTTAAATTCTGGGGGCAAAAGGATAACATGTCCCACCTCATGGGCCACCATCCCCGCTATCCATGATAAAGAAAAGCTCAAGGCCAGGCAGGGAAAAAACCAGAGCTCAGGGGAGAGGAGGAGTAAAAAGCAGGCCCCCAAATTTAAAAAGGCAATCACCCTCCCCCATCTGCCCGCCAGGCACCTGAGAAGGGACCATCCCAACCGCGCCATCGATTTTTTAGGCAAATTCAACCTATGACAGGGAGGAAATCTAGAGGGCAGATAGAAGCCCAACTCAGCCAATAACCCACAGGCTTTATCCCCCAAACAGCGGGTGGGAGGGGAACTCAAATTTACCTTTCCCCTTTGATTCCACAGGAAAATTATTTCCCATGCCTTTAGCCCCCCAGTTCCCTCACGCTCCTCCGCCCGTCAACCCTTTCCAAGATCTCCTTCTCCTCAGAACCCAGGGGGTAACGTATCCCGATCTCTTCGTCCCACAGCTCATTTTCCCTCAATTTTACCCCCGGGGGAAGATAGGGAATCCAGTCCAGCCGATCCATGAACCGCTTCCACTTCCCAGGCCAATAAGATCAGGATCAGCACCACCCCATAGGGACAAGCTTCGCCGCCAGGGAAGAGATCCCCAAAAACCAGCCTTCCAACAATAGGATACCATAGACAAGGGCCCCTAGACTCAGGAAAAAGGCAAAAAAAGCGGCCAGCTGACCCGTGAGGTCTTGGCGGCCCACCCTGAAGAGCACCGCGGTAAGATAAGCCAGGGATGAGGAGAGGAGAAACAGGGGGATTTGGCTTAAAATACTGCCCTGGAATGGGATCCCTGAAAGCCTGAGCACCAGATATAAGAAAAAAATTCCAGAAAAAGAAACAAACCCTAGATAAAATAGCTCCTGTCCCGCCACATAATCCCTAATCCGGAAAGGGGAAGCCCAGAGGAGGGGGTCCCTTTCCCCCTTGCGCCCCCGGGCCGTCAAAGGGAATGGGGATAAGACAGCTATCGATAGATAGCTGGCTGCAGGCAGGAGAGCCATCAGGGCATGATCCAGGTGGGCGCTCCTTAAAAGGGCCGTCAATCCCAAAATCCAGGTGAGGCCCAGGAGAGTATAGGTTATCAGTTCCAAATCCCTGGCCACCGTTTTCGCTTCCCTCACGGTGAAAAGCAGAATTCCGCTGTAGGGAAAGGCCAGCCCCTTTAAAGGTATAAAGGACTTTCCCTTGAGGGGAGGGAGGAAAGGCAAAGACGAGCACAGATGGTACAACAGGAAGGACAAAAAGAAATAAGCCAGCAGAAATAAAAACGACCAAAAGATCTCCTTCCCTGCGCTGAGATGGAGGCCCGCTATAAATCTATACATCCACCAGNAGGGCAAAAAATGGAAAAAGGTGTTACCCTTTAAAAAAAGCCAGAAGAAGAGCAAAGGAAGAAAAGAGAGCAAAAAGAAGTCCATGAGGGAGGCCATCCATTTTCCTCCAGAAATCCTCTCCGCCAGCCAGGAGGTGGCCCATGACAGGGTGACGGCCTGGAGGATGGGGACGAGAAGATAAAGCCCGTAAATTAAGGAGCCCAGAAAGATTATAGTTGCAGAAAAGCCGAGCAATATGATCAAGGCATAGAAAAAGGGGTAAAAGATAATAAAGGCCAATCCCCACATTAAAAGGATCGGGGCCAGGGATAGGCCCACCCGGATATCCCCTTTTTCCACGGCCAGAACCCGCAGCAATTCCACCAGCTCCCTCTTTTCCAGCCCCGCTTGGTGGAAAAGCACCCCCCTGCAAACAGCAGGAAAAAGGAAACAGACAGGCTGGTGGGCAGGGTTTGGGACAGAAAGGAACCCAGAGCTTTATCCCTGTAGACCACTATTATTTCATAGTACTGGCGGTACAAAAACCACAGGGTTGTACCCACCACCCCCAGAACCACAGCTCCAGCCAAGGCCAGTATGGAGTCCCGACGTAATCGGCGCCTTAGGCTGTTTAAATGGGCCCGGATCATATAGAAGGCGATGGTTTTGGCCAACTACATCCACCCCCNAAAACGTCCTTCAATTCCTCCAGCTTTTGTCCTCGCCCCAAAAGGGCCATATAAGCAGCCTCCAGGGTGCTGGCAGAAGTTTCTTTTAAGATCTCAGGAATTTCCCCCAGGGCCAGGACCCTTCCTTGGGATAGGAGGCACATCCGGTGGCAGAGGTCCTGGGCCACGGGAAGATTATGGGTGGCGATCAGGCATCCTATCCCTTTACGGGACAACTCCCGTATCAGTTCCTTGATTATGACCGTGGTCTCCGGATCTAGAGCATGAAAGGGGTCATCCAGGATCAAAAACTGAGGTCCATGGATGAGGGCTGCGGCCAGTTGTACCTTCCTTTTCATACCCTGGGAAAACTCGTCCAGGAGATCCCCGGCCCTGGCCTCCAAGCCGAAAAGCCTGAAAAAAAACCTTTATCCTTTTTTCCAGACATCCCCTGGGAATCCGGCGGAGCCGCCCTATAAATTCTACATACTCCTGATACTCCTGAGCCGTGAGTTTATCCATCACTTCTGTGGCCTCGGGCACGTAACCGAAAAGCTTTTTGGCAACCAGAGGATTTTCGTATACATCTATCCCCTTTATGTAGACCTTGCCCCTACAGGGGGGTTAGTATCCCCACCACCATCTTCAAGGCAGTGGTCTTTCCCGCTCCGTTGGGGCCCAGAAGCCCGAAGACCTCCTCTTCCTGTAAAGAAAAGCTGAGGTTTTCCACCACTACCCGTCCGGCGAAAGATTTATGTAGGGCTTCCACTTTAAGCAGAGGCTCCATGCAAAACCTCCTAAAAGGGCTGGGCTCCGGATATGTTTGAGAAGTTTTATCTCAAGCTCGGTTATTTAGCAATTGCAGGCTATCTGGACAAACCATTCGGTGAGCTTCACTGCAAAGACAAAGGAGCACCCCTTGTAGGTGCAGTAGGCCCCATAGCCCACCCCCATAGCCACCAGCACCAGGATGCATACCACGAAGTATTGAATAACGCTGAAACGTTCCTCCTGGGGCGAGGCCAAGGGATAATAGGAAAGACCTGGTAAAATCTGGCCCATTATTCCCCTCCTCTCCTTAAGATGACCGAGAATACCCGGAGCCCAGCTTATACCATACTAGGAAAATGCATATTTTTTCTGACGAACAAAAAGTTACCACAAAAGGCCCTTCCGGTCAGTTAAAACCAGGTTAGATCCGGGCAGAACCCGGGTTCTGAAAAGGGGCAATAAAGGATGGCCAAAGGGACAGAAACCCACCCTGAGCCCGGGCCTTTTCCACAGCAATGCCATGGCCCTTAAGGAAAAGGGAGAATGAGCCGAGATCCTTTTCTTGATGGGGGGAGAATTTTGAAGGCTTTTCTTAAATACGGTGTCATGATCCTGGCTATTGTAAGCTTGGTCTGGATGAAATTTGCTGAGAACTCCTCCTCCCTCCCCTCCCCCCAGGAAATGGAAATCCCTCTAGACCGCCTGCTCCTCGACCCTCCTCCCCTGAAGGATAGCTCTTCGGGAGAGCTTCTAATTTCTGCCCAGGACTTTTTTCCCTTATTTGGAGGCCAGGTGGACTGGTATGGCCAACAAGCTGTTCTCCGGGGGAAGTCTCCGGTACAGATGGTTTTCCAAGAGGATGGATGGTATATCCTAAATCCCAAGGGAAAGATCCTCCCTTCCCCCTGGGTGGTGGACAAAAAGCTCTATATCCCCCTGAGCTTAGCCCTGGAGGTCCTAGGGCTTAAGGGGAGAAACCAGGTGAAAGCCCTTCTCCCCACCCCCTTGCCCTCCCAGGGTTTTAAATACCGCCTGCCGCCCCATTACCACTTAAAAGCCCGCTGGGATCCCCGGGAAAACGCTATCCACGGGGAGCTTTTGTTGACATTCCCCAACCCCTATCCCTTTTCCCTAGAAAAGCTGGTGCTCAACCTGCCCCCCAATGCACCCTTCGGCAAGGGGAGCCATCTGGAAATCCTGCAGGCCAGGATAGATGGGGAGGAAGCCATAAGAAAAACAGAAAGAGAAACAGTTCATCCTTATTTCTATCCCATCCCCTGCAGCCTGGACAAACTGTCAAGGCAGAAATACTCTTTAAAAACCTATGTGGCTCCGGGTTCCCACAGATTGGGGAGAGGGGAGGACTTCATAACCGCTGCCGGCTGGTATCCGCTTCTGTCTCCCCTGGACAAAAACGGCTGGAGGTCCTTATCCTGCGCCAGCTTTGGAGATCCCTATTTTGCCGAAGCGGCATATTATCAGGCCCAGATAACTCTACCCCGGGAATATAAGGTTCTGGCCAGCGGGGCCCTAAAGGGGAAAAAAGAGCGGGGAAAAGAGATAACCTGGATATTCCACAACCAGCATCCCATCAGGGAATTTGCCTTTGCCGCCTCCTCAAAGTGGCTTATCTCCACCCGGCAGGAGGGCCCTGTTACCATAACAATGGGCGGAACAGATGGGTTCCAAGAAGTATTGGAAACAGCTTCACAGGCCTTGAGGTTTTTCCAGAAAATTTATTCCCCTTATCCCTACACTTACTTGCACGTAGCCTTTGTGCCCTTGGAAGGCTTCTCCGGTATGCAGTACCCAGGACTTATATTGCTCAACCGTCTAGAACCCCAACGCTCTGGGGTATTGATACATGAAATAGCTCACCAGTGGTGGTATAACATGGTGGGCAATAACAGCATCCAAGAGGCCTGGATCCACGAAGGGTTGGCAGAATACAGCTCTTTGCTCTTTTACAAGCACCTTTACCCGGATGTTTACAGGGCCAAAACAGACCGGTTGGCAAGGCTGGGAGAGTCCATAGAAGTACCTATAGACCTCCCTTTAGAAAAATATGGACAGGAATCCCTATACCGCCAGGGGGTTTATGCCAGGAGATGCCTTTTTTGGCTTTTATTGGAGAAAAAGGCGGGAGAAGAGAAATTGCTCCAGGCCCTTAGATTCGTACAGGAATACTACCGCTACGAAATTGTCCCTTCTGGGTCTTTAAAAATAATCTTGAAGCATTGCTGCCCTCCCAGCGAGGAACTGTTCCCCCTGTTTATGTCCCAAAATTGAAATCAAAATTCCACCTCCAGCAGCTCCAACACGTTCTGTATCCGGTTGCCCACAGAACTCTGCTCCGAGCCGGCGAAGAGCAGCCCTACCGCATAGTTCTCCCTGTCCAGTATTAAAGAACCGCTATCCCCCGGCTGGGCTAAGGGTCCGGTGACAAACTGATCGCTGAACATGCCCGTCAAGTTTTCATCCAAAAGAACCTTTACTGTGGCTTGCAGGACCTTCACCGTTGATCGGATAACACCGCTAGACCGCCCGCTTTTAACCACCTCCATCCCCAATTCCACTTCCCTTACACCCTGGATCTTGCCCAACTCCAGGATTTCTTCCCGGATGGCTTCTGGGCTTATGGACCGGGCTACAGCGCAGTCTACCAGGTTATAATCCGAAGCCAGTTTTTGCAATCTCACCTGGTAATCAGGCCGAAATATCTTTAAAAGCTTGTTCAACATATCCTGAAAACGCAGGGCTTGAGGGCAGGTGGCCTCTTGGATCAAGGGCTCAATGGGGACAAACCGTTCCAGATAACCTATGACCTGATCCTCCCTTCCCCCATCATAGGGGCCAGGTTGCAGTATGGGGTCCCCTTTGCGGGCCCTGCCATCTCGGCCGTTGGTAATATTGGCCAGGATGTGGTTGTTGGATAAAATCAGGGGTTCACCCGTGTGCCTGTCCTTTACCACCGCCCCGAAGGTGCCAGCGGTAATCTTGTAATGGCCTATGCTCATACCAGGCTGAGCTGGCCGATGGTAGTCGGTCCTGCCCAGGAGCCGTATTTCTCCCACCTCCACCACATCCGTCTCCACCCCTTCTATGAACCGGGGTATCCGCATATGGTGGGCCAAAGAGGATAGGGGCAGCTTTTCCTTTACCATCACTATCAAGGCCGGTTTTCTGGTAACCCGTCCCCGGACCGATTTGTATCCCTTTCCCACCCCCACCACCTGGGGTATCTGGAAAATATACATAGAACCCTTTCCACCCTCTCCATAAAATAAGTCCCCCTGCATGGAAAAGTTTTCAATTTACCATATGCAGGAGGACCCTTGGGGGTGCGATTCCGTTGCTGATCAGACCTGGGAGCTCCGGCTGGCCCTATAAGCCTTGTACATCAGGACGCTGAGGGGACCCAGGGCCAAACCCACCACCCCCATCAATTTAAAGCCCACGTAAAGGGCCACCAGGGTGGTCAGGGGATGTAGCCCCAGGGTTACGGCCACCAGTTTGGGCTGTAAAATCTGCCTCAAAGCCACCACCGCACCGTAAAGCAGGGCTAAAGCCAGGGACATTAAAAAATTCCCTATGATCAGCTCGTAAATTATCCAGGGGAGAAATACCACCCCCGGACCCAATATGGGGATAAAATCAAAAACGCCTATGAGAACGGCGAAGAGAAAGGCATATTTTACCCTCAGGAGACACAGCCCCCCTACAAGCTGGGCTGTCTGCAGGCTCACCAGCAATATTTCCGCCCGGAGATATCCCAGGGATCCCCTTACAAAAGTGGACAGAAGCCCCCTCCCCTCCTGGCGAAGGGAAGGGGGCAAGAGCATCGTAAGCCTCTCCAGGATCCAATCCCTATCCCTGCTGAAGAAGAAGGCCGCCACCAGGGAGAGGATCATGAGGAACCATGCTTGGGGCATATAGGTTAAAAGGGAGCTGAGCCCCCGGACCAGCTGTTCCAGCCAGCCTTGGATAGCCTGGGCTTGGGCTCCCCAGGCCCTTTCCAGGTAGGCGTAGATCTCAGGAGGAAAACGCTCCTTTAAAAGATAAAACCTCTCCAGCAGGGAGAAGGCCCCTTGGGTAAATTGAAGGCTCTTTTCCGTTATGGCTGGCATCTCCTGGATCAGAACCCTTATCTCCCCCACCAAGCTCCTGATCAGCCAGAAAAGAACCTTGGATATACCCAGAAAGGTCAGCAACAGAAGAAACAGAGAGGATAAACCCCTGGGTATCCTATGCCTTTCTGCCCAGTTCACCAAAGGGTCTATGATGAGGGCCAAAAAGGCCCCCAGGGCAAAGGGCAGTACCACAGGAAAGAGGGCGGCCAACAGGGAGCAAAAGGCAGGCCAGAGATAATGATAGATCAGAATAAATAAAATTTCTGCCATAACCAAAAACGCCAGCCAATAGAATCCTTTAGACCGGAAACCCAAGGACGACCCTTCTCCCCTCATCGGGATTTATCTGGCTAAATCCATAAGAAATGGTAAGCGGAGGAGAGGCCACCCCTCCCCCGCCATCTATCCCTACTCCGCTTTTTCTATAGCTATTTTACCCTCTCGGGCCACAGCCCTCAATTTATCTCCGGGCTGAAACTTGCCCGCCAGAACACCGTCTGAGATCTGGTCCTCCACCAGGGTTTGGATGGCCCTTCTCAAAGGACGGGCCCCGTATTCCTCATGGAAGCCCTCCTTGATTAAAATCTCCTTGGCTTCAGGGGTCACCTCCACCTCCAAACCCCTCTCTTTGAGCCGCTTATTGAGGGCCTCCAACATAAGATCCACTATCTTTTCCAGATGATCCCGGGTGAGGGGATGGAAGACGATAATCTCGTCGACCCGATTTAAAAATTCCGGTCTGAAGGTGCGCCTCAGCTCATCCAGGAGCCGCTTTTTCATCCGCTCGTATTCTTCTTCTTTCTGGGGGGCCCGGAAACCCACCGTTTCCCTCTTCAAGGTGGCTGCCCCCACGTTAGAAGTCATTATTATGACCGTATTGCGGAAATTAACGGTACGGCCCTTGGCGTCCGTCACCCTCCCATCCTCCAAAATCTGAAGCAAGACGTTGAAAATATCGGGATGGGCCTTTTCTATTTCGTCGAATAGGATCACGCTGTAGGGACGCCTCCTCACCGCCTCCGTGAGCTGGCCGCTCTCCTCATATCCTACATATCCGGGAGGAGCTCCCAAAAGGCGAGAGACGGTGTGCCTCTCCATATACTCGGACATATCGAAACGGATCATGGCCTCTTCGTCACCAAAAAGGGCCTCGGCCAAAGCCCTAGCCAACTCCGTCTTGCCTACCCCTGTAGGGCCCAGGAATATAAAGGAACCTATGGGCCTCTTGGGATCCTTCAAGCCCGCCCGGGCCCTACGGATGGCGCGGGCCACAGCCTTCACCGCCTCTTCCTGGCCTATAACCCGGCGGTGCAGCATCTCCTCGAGGTTTAAAAGGCGCTCGCTTTCCTCTTTGGTCAGTTCGGTCACCGGTATCCCCGTCCAGCTGGAGACGATCTGGGCCACGTCTTCAGCGGTGACCACGTATTTCTCCTCCACCTGGGACATCTGCCACTGTCCCCTCTTGGCCTGGATCTCCTCCTTCAGCTTCCTCTCCTCATCCCTTAAAGCTGCAGCCTTTTCGAACTCCTGGGCGTGGACCGCCGCCAATTTCTCCTTGATGACCTCTTCCAAGCGCTCTTCCAGTTCCTTTAACTCTTCCGGAGCCGTGTAAGCCCGCAATCTCACCCGGGAAGCAGCTTCGTCTATGAGGTCTATAGCCTTATCAGGTAAAAACCTGTCGGTTATATACCTGTCAGAAAGGCGGGCAGCTGCCTCCAGGGCCTCGTCGGTTATCTTTACCCTATGGTGGGCCTCATAGCGATCCCTCAGACCTTTTAAGATCTCTATAGTCTCTTCCACGGTGGGTTCCCCCACCATGACCGTCTGGAACCGCCTTTCTAAAGCCGCATCCTTCTCAATATGCTTCCTATATTCGTCTATGGTGGTGGCCCCGATTATCTGTATTTCTCCCCTTGCCAGGATCGGCTTTAAAATATTGGCGGCATCGATGGCCCCCTCCGCAGCCCCGGCTCCTATAATGGTGTGCAGCTCGTCGATGAAGAGGATGACGTTTCCAGCAGCCCTGACCTCCTCCAGCACCTTCTTAAAGCGCTCTTCGAATTCTCCCCGGTACTTGGTTCCTGCCACCATGGCGGCCATGTCCAGGGCCACCACCCTCTTATCCCTTAAGACCTCGGGCACCTCATTGGCCACGATCTTTTGGGCCAGGCCCTCCACGATGGCGGTTTTACCCACTCCTGGATCCCCTATGAGCACCGGGTTGTTTTTGGTGCGCCGAGCCAAAATCTGAATAACCCTTTCGATCTCCCTTTCCCGACCTATAACCGGATCCAGCTTCCCTTCCTGGGCCAACCGGGTCAGATCCCTGCCGAACTGATCTAGGGTGGGGGTACGTCCTCTCCTGGGAGAAGCCTTCACCGCCCCAGGGGTGGTGCCAGGGGGATAGGACATGCCCGGGGGAGGAGTCCCTCCCATGCTCAAGGGGCCCAGGAAAAGGGTCCAGCCCTGAGGGGGCTGGGCTGCTCCTCCTAGAATTTCTAAAATTACTTCCCTTAACCTATCGCTCTCTATCCCCAAGCTCCTCAAGATTTGAGCAGCCATGCCTTCTCCTTCTTCCAAGATCCCCAAAAGAAGGTGCTCCGTCCCCACATAGTTGACCCCCTGCTGCCGCGCCTCTTCCGCCGCCAGTTCCAGGGCCCTTTTAGCCCTGGGGGTAAAATTTATATCCCTGCCCACCGGGATCTCCCCTGGAGGCATTATCTTCCTCATCTCCGCTATCATGGCTTTTAAATTTATACCCAGCCGGGCTAAAGCCCGGGCAGCCACGCTCTCTCCATCTTTAAGGATGCTGAGCAGAATGTGCTCCGTGCCCACAGCAGGGTGGTTCAGGCTCCGGGCCTCTTCTTGGGCCATCTTCAGAACCCTGCTGGCCCTCTCCGTATATCTCGGTGCCATAGACTCTTCACCTCCAAAAATTCTAAGCCGCTTCCTTTAAGAACTCCCTGACCAGTCTGGCTCTATATACATCCCTTTCCCAGGGATTCATTTCCCTCCCGTATAGCAGTTGCAAATAAGAAGGCTGAATTTTAACCATGAGCTGGTTAATTTTCCCCAAAGTCAAGGGCAAGAATCCCATGGCCACCCCCAGGCGCAAATCGGAAAGGAGCTGCAGGGCTTCTTGGGAGCTTAAAATGTAGCCATGGGCCAAAATGCCGTAAGCCCGACCTACCCTATCCTCTAGAAAATAGGGCCTCTGCTGCTTCAAGAGTTCCCTGGCCTGCCTTTCCTGATCCGCCAGGCGCAAAGCAGCGGCGGATAGATTTTTTATTATCTCCTCTTCGCTCAAGCCCAAGGATATCTGGTTGGATATCTGAAAAAAATTTCCTTGAGCCTCAGTGCCCTCTCCGTAAAGGCCCCTTACAGCTATGCCGATCTTAGTGAGGGCGGTGAGCACCTCCCCCGCCTGTCTGGTCAGCATGAGGCCAGGCAAATGGACCATGGTGGAAGCCCGTAACCCCGTTCCCACATTGGTGGGGCAAGCAGTGAGATACCCTTTCTCTTCGTTGAAGGCGTAGTCCAGCTCCTCCCCCAAGGCATCGTCCAGGGCGTCGCTCTTTTCCCATCCCTCCTCCAGGCGGAGGGCCGGCAGAAGGCACTGGATCCTCAGGTGGTCTTCCTCATTGATCATAATGCTGAAGGCCTCGTCCTCGCTCAAGATAACGGCCTTTTTCCCCCTGGCCCTGGCCAGCTCAGGGCTGATCAGGTGTTTTTCCACCAGTAGCTGTTTTTCCAATTCTGTCAATTCCCATAAAGGTATCAATTCCAGCTTGCCCGCCACATTCGTCACCCGGTCCCGCTGGATGGCACTTTCTGCTAACCTTGCCATTTCCTTTTCTTGAGAGGGGGTCATAAACCCAGGAAAAGGCAGGTGGCTTAAATTTCGGGCCAGCCGGATACGGCTGGAGACAACCACATCGCTATGGGGGCCCTCTCCCTCCATCCACCTGCTTTCCCGTTGCCAGTTAAGCCTCATAAATTGCACCCCTGCCGCCGGAGGCAATCCTCCAAGTAGCGGATTCTATCCCTTACGTCCGCAGCCTTTTCGTATTCCTCTTTGGCTATCAACTGCTGTAATTTATCCCTAAGCCTCTCTATTTCCAGGCGTACCCTCTTCCTGTTTTCCAGCTTACAGGGAACCTTGCCCCGATGCCGGGAAGCCCCTTGGATTCGCCTGATGAGGGGGTCCAATTGGGAGGCCAAATGGCGGTAGCAGGCGGGACAACCCAACCTGCCTATCTTTTGAAATTGTTGGAAAGTAAGGCCGCATTTCTTACAAACGCGCTCACCCATAGGCTCACCCCTGCTGGGTTCAGAAATCTGATCCAAGAGGCTGGAGAGGAATTTGGCTAAGGAGAAGCTCAGTTGGGGTTCCAGTTCTTTAGCGCAATCCTGGCACAAGTACAGCTCGGACTTCTGACCGTTTATAATCTTGGTTACGTGGACTGTAGCTGGTTTTTGCTGGCAACGTTGGCACAGCATGGTTTCACCTCCTCAACTCAGATCAGACCGTAAAAGGCTCAAAACCACCGCTTTTAACATGGCGGCCCTCAGCCTATCCCCTGTAGTCTGGTCCAGGGAAAATGTCTGGCTCAGGACCGCCTCCAAAAACAGCTTTTCCCTAGGGGTCAAAAAACCCTCTTCCCTTAACTTTTCCAGAAGATCCATGGAAGAAGAAGGGGACAGCCCATCACCAACGGCCCTGTGAAGCCATTCCCGGAGCCTCTCTTTGCTATCCAAGGGCAGCCGGACGATGCGCACATACCCTCCTCCACCCCTCCGGCTCTCCACCAGGTAACCCCGCTCTATGGTAAAACGGGTGCTGAGGACATAGGTCACCTGGGAAGGCACGCAGGTGAAGCGCTCCGCCAGTTCCTGACGTTGAACTTCCACCATTCCTGCACTGACGTCCAGCAGCCATTTTATATAATCCTCTATCTGATCGGCCAGCGTTCTTCCCTTCATGGAGAACCCACTCCATAAGTCAAGTCTTAATCTAAAAAAATTAAGGAGCCGCCACCCTACACCCTTATTCCACCTGTATGTCTATCTTCCTGCCCTTCTCCTCTTCGGCTTTGGGCAGCTCCACGGTGAGCACCCCATCCTTATAGGTGGCCTTTATCTTGTCCACTTCAACGCTTCCTGGCAGGGCTATGGAGCGGACAAAGCTGCCATATCGGCGNTCGCAGTAGTAGTAACCCTTGTCNTTCCTCTCCTCTTCTATTTTCCTTTCCCCTTTTATGGCGAGCATATTCTGGGTCACGCTTACCTCTATGTCTTCCTTTTTCATGCCCGGCAGATCGGCCTTGACCACGTACTTGTCTTTTTCTTCAACCATCTCGATGGCAGGGGTCCAAAAGCCCACCTCCCCTCTCCTCTCCACAGGGAAGAGGGGGCGAAACCATTCCATCATCCTCTGGCGGAACTCCTCGATCTCCCTGAAAGGATCCCAGGGGGCCAATCCTCCCCGATACCTCTCTATAGGCATTTATCATCCCTCCTTTTAAAAAGATTAACCATATTAAGGATTGCGGTTCCCTTTTCACGAAGAAGCGGCTGCCTTCACAGAAGCCTTTTTGATCCGGAAATCCAGGCGCCCCTCTTCAGCTGTGAGCCAAACCTCGTCACCGGGGCCTATCTCGCCAGCCACTATTTTACGGCTGAGGGGGGTTTCCACCTCCCTCTGGATGACCCGCTTCAAGGGGCGAGCCCCGAAGGCGGGATCATACCCTTTGCTGGCCAGGTAGCTTACTGCGCTCTCCTCCCATTTTAATTCCCCTTCTGTAGCCTGTTTAAACCTCTGGGCCAAACGTTTGAGCTGCAGGATCGTTATCTGCTTTATGTGTTCCTCTTGGAGGGGTTTAAAGACAATTATCTCGTCGATGCGGTTCAAAAACTCCGGGCGGAAGTGAAGCCTTAAAAGGCCCATCACCTTTTCCTTTAGGAGCTGAAAATCCCCTCCCCTCTCCTGATAGGCCAGGATCTCCTGGCTGCCTATATTCGAGGTCATTATTATAATGGTATTTTTGAAATTGACCGTCCTCCCCTGGCCGTCGGTCAGGCGCCCTTCATCCAGAATTTGCAGCATAAGGTTGAACACATCGGGATGGGCCTTTTCTATCTCGTCAAAGAGGACCACGCTGTAAGGCCGGCGGCGTACAGCTTCGGTGAGCTGCCCCCCCTCTTCATAGCCCACATACCCCGGCGGGGCTCCTATAAGCCTGGCCACCGAATGTTTCTCCATATATTCGGACATATCCAGGCGGATCATATTGCGCTCGTCGTCGAAGAGGGCCTCTGCCAGAGCCCTGGCCAGCTCCGTCTTCCCCACCCCGGTGGGTCCCAAGAAGATGAAGCTGCCTATGGGCCTGTTGGGATCCTGCAGGCCGCTTCTAGCCCGCAGCACAGCGTTGGCCACCGCTTCCACCGCCTCTTCCTGATCCACCACCCTCTGATGCAAAATCTCCCTAAGGCGGATCAGCTTCCCCTTCTCCCCTTCCAGGATCTTGCTCACCGGTATACCCGTCCAGCGGCTTACTGTCAGGGCTATATTTTCCTCGTCCACCTCTTCTTTTAAAAGACGGCGATGCTTTTGGATTTTAGACAGGGCTTCCTCTTCTTCCTTGAGCCTGCGCTCCAGTTCCAGAAGGCGCCCATACTTTAGCTCAGCGGCTCGATTCAGATCGTATTCCCTCTCCGCCTTTTCTATCTCCTTCCTGGTCTCCTCTATCTCCTTTTTGAGCTGGCGAACCCTGGAGATGGCTTCTTTCTCCTGTTCCCATTGGGCCCTCAATTCCTCCGCTTCCCCCTTTAGTTTCTCCAACTCCCTCTCTATTTCCCGGAGTTTTTCCTGTGAAGCCTTGTCTTCCTCTTTCCGGAGGGCAGCTGCTTCTATCTCCAGCTGCATGATCTTCCGGGTAACCTCGTCCAGTTCCCTAGGCATGCTATCTATCTCGGTGCGGAGCCGGGCCGCGGCTTCGTCTATCAGGTCTATAGCCTTATCGGGCAAAAACCTGTCGGTTATATACCTGTCGGAAAGCACCGCAGCCGCCACCAGGGCTGAATCCTTGATGCGCACTCCGTGATGTACTTCGTACTTTTCCTTCAGCCCCCTCAAGATGGATATGGTCTCCTCCACCGAAGGGGGATGGACCATGACCGGCTGGAAGCGCCTCTCCAGGGCGGCATCTTTTTCGATATGTTTCCTGTATTCATCTATGGTGGTGGCGCCTATCACCCTCAGCTCTCCCCGGGCCAACATGGGTTTCAATATATTGCTGGCATCCACGGCTCCCTCAGCAGCACCGGCCCCCACTACGGTGTGGAGTTCGTCTATGAACAGGATTATCTCTCCGGCCGAGTCTTGAACCTCCTTTATAACCGCCTTTAACCTCTCTTCGAATTCTCCCCGGTATTTGGCCCCCGCCACCAGGGCTCCCATGTCCAAGGCTATTATCCTTTTGTTTTTTAGCCCTTCGGGCACGTCGTTGGCCACAATCCTCTGGGCTAAACCCTCCACGATGGCGGTCTTGCCTACCCCTGGCTCTCCTATGAGCACCGGGTTGTTCTTGGTGCGGCGGGAAAGTATCTCTATGACCCGGCGGATTTCCTCATCCCTGCCGATCACCGGATCCAGCTTCCCTTCCCTGGCCAGTTTGGTCAGGTCCCGGCCAAAGCGCTCCAAAGCTTCATAAGTGACCTCGGGATTGTCGCTGGTGACCCGGCGGCAGCCCCTGATCTCCCTGAGGGCCTTTAATATGGCATTCCGATCCACTCCAGCCCGGCGGAATATCTCCTGCAGCTCCCGATCCCCTGCCTCTAGGAGGGCCAGAAGCAGGTGCTCCACACTTACGTATTCGTCTTTGAAGTCCCGGGCTTCCTCCTCGGCCCTGGACAGCACCCTGGCCAAATCTGTGCTCAGATGCAGAGGACCTCCATAGCCCCTAACTTGGGGTATGCGGCTGAGGTAGGCCCTCACCCCGCTCCTCAATATGTCCTTGGACGCCCCTGCCCTGTCCAGGATCCGGGGGACGAGGCCCTCTTCTTGCTCCAGGAGGGCTAAAAGGAGATGGGCTGGAGTGACCTCCTGGTGATATTGGGAAGCAGCCATCTTCTGGGCTTGTTGGAGGGCTTCTAGGGATTTTTGGGTATAATTTTCAAAATTCACCTTACCACCCCCTGCTCAACCTCTCTATCCGCTCTTCCAAAGCAGCCACCCGTTCCATCAGTGATGGCTGCTCCCACCCAGTTCACCCTCAGGCAGCACCTTAGCCTCAGCGCTTTGTATATCCGGGTCAAATCCCTGGGGCTCAACCTGCCTCTTTCTATTTTTGATGATGCCCAGAGCTTCTAGATAACGTAAAAATTGGGGGTGGAAATCTAACTCCTCTATACGGACTCCCTCTTCCCAAAGGTCGNTATAAAGGCGGGTCAATTTCATAGGCCAACTCTGCCTCTCCTCTGATCTTGAAGTTTACGGTAGAGATCCCTCTCCTGGGGGGAGAGGCTCTCCGGTATGTCTATTACCAAGCGCACGTAAAGATCTCCCCTTTCTCCGGTGGGGGAGGGCAAGCCTTTGCCCTTAAGCCTCAGCCTGGTGCCTGCCTTGCTGCCGGGAGGGACCTTCACCAGCACCTCTCCGTCCAGGGTGGGTACCGGGATCTTATCCCCCAGCACCGCCTGTTCTGGCCTGATCTTTACCTCCGTTTCCAGATCCCTTCCTTTCACCTTGAAGAGGGGATGGGGGGCAAATTTGATTTTGAGGTATAAATCCCCCCTCTCGCCCCCTCCCAGGCCCTCTCCCCCCTGGCCCTTGAGGCGAAGCCGGGTGCCCTCCTGAACGCCAGGGGGGATTTTCACCTCAAGGCGCCGGGTGCGCCTCATGGTCCCCACTCCCCCGCATTGAGGGCACATACGGTTGTCCACCACCCCCAGGCCGCCACACCGGGGGCAGAGGTCTTCGGAGGCCAGCTGGATCTCCTTTACCGCCCCTCTATAGGCCTCTTCCAGGGTGATCTCCAGCTCCCTCTCCAGATCTTGCCCCCTTACCGGACGGCTTCTGAAAGTGGTGCGGGTTCTAAAGGGGGAACGGCCAAACAGCAGTTCAAAAAATTCGCTGAAGCCCGTCCTCTCCCTCTCTGCCCCCAGATCGAACAGGTCCCATGCACCCCAGTCGAAATCTGGAGGGGGCTGGAAATCCTCTCCCGATCGCCAGTGGGAACCCAAACGATCGTATTTGGCCCGCTTCTCGGGGTCGCTCAAAACCTCATAGGCCTCGTTTATGAGCTTGAACTTTTCTTCCGCTATTTTCTTGTCCTTTCCCGTGTGAAGATCGGGATGCCACTGCCGGGCCAGCTTGCGATAAGCAGCTTTTATCTCCTCTTGGGTGGCGTCTCGGCCCACTCCCAGTATCTCATAGTAATCCTGATATTTAGCCATGTCCGATTCCTCCAAGCCCCTGGGAGGGGAAGGCCGACCCCCAGGAGGCCAGCCTTATTTTTCTTCGAATTCTGTGTCCACCACGTTGTCATCCCTTCGCTGACCGGAGCCGCCGGAAGCCCCTCCCGCTTCCTGGGCCCTCACGCTGGCATCCAAAGCATAAGCTGCCTGCTGCAGATCGCTGTAAAGGGAACGGATGCGATCTATGGGCGCCTCTTCCTTAAGGGCCCTTCTCAATTCGTTCAACAGCTGCTCCACCCGGGCCTTTTCCTGCACCGGTACCCTATCTCCGTATTCCCTAAGCTTCCTCTCCACTTGGTAGGCCAAGGCGTCGGCCTCATTCCTGGTCTCTATCTCCTGCCTCTTGCGGCGGTCTTCTTCCGCATACCTCTCCGCNTCTTTTATCATCCTCTCTATCTCTTCCGGGGGCAGGTTGGTGGAGCCGGTAATGGTGATCCGCTGTTCCTTGCCTGTAGCCTTGTCCCGAGCGCTTACGGTCAAAATACCGTTGGCATCTATATCAAAGGTAACCTCTATCTGAGGCACACCCCTGGGAGCAGGAGCTATACCCTCCAAGCGGAAGCGCCCCAGGGATCGGTTATCCTTGGCCAGCTCCCTTTCTCCCTGCAGAACGTGGATTTCCACCACGGTCTGGTTATCCTCTGCAGTGGTAAATATCTGGCTCCTCCTGACCGGAATAGTGGTGTTGCGTTCTATGATCTTGGTCATGACGCCTCCCAAGGTCTCCACCCCAAGGGACAGAGGGGTGACGTCCAGGAGCACCACGTCCTTCATCTCGCCGGTGAGCACCGCCGCCTGGATGGCTGCCCCTATGGCCACCACCTCGTCGGGGTTGATACCCATCTTGGGTTCCTTGCCCAGCATCTCCCTGACCAGACGGTGGACCATGGGCATCCGGGTGGCACCGCCCACCAGGATGACCTCGTCTATGTCGGCCGGGGTAAGCCTGGCATCCTCCAAGGCCCTCTTCACAGGTCCGCGGCACCTATCCAACAGGTGGCGGGTCATCTCCTCGAACTGGGCCCTGGTGAGCCTCATCTCCAGATGTTTAGGTCCGGTGGCGTCGGCGGTGATGAAGGGCAGGCTTATGGTGGTCTCCAGGGTGGAGG
>JGI26788J51865_100013_pt1 | contig 18058 bp, 20 predicted proteins | sample WilGeytube61714_FD_51865 | JGI IMG/M metagenome (IMG submission 51865) | reverse complement strand
AGAATCCTGGCCAGCTGGGAAGGGGAGNCCTCCGCCACCTCCACCCTTATATCCACCTTCAGGAGGGACCCCTTTTTTTCGTCCACCACCACCTCCACCTCAGCCTCCCTTATTTCCGGAGACAACAGAACTAAGGAGCGTATCTGCTGTCCCAATCGCTTTCTAAACAGATACCAGGCCCTTTCCCGGGCGTCAGAGGAGGGGGAGCCGGGAGAAAAAGCCTCTCCCACCATGGCTGGAGGAGACCAATCCCAGCCCGCCAGGGGCAATCCCTCCCCCCGGGTCAGGATCCTGCCGAGGCTTGCGGTACAGGAAGCCAGGACGAACAACCCCAACATCAGCCGCATATAGGGGGCCATCTTTTGATTGGGGAGGAGCATCTCCCCCAGGGAGGCCATCAGGGCTATGAGGGCCAATTGCCTTACAAGGGAACCCAATTCAGCCAGCATCTTCATCCCCTCATGGCCAGGGCCATGTGGCCCAATATTATTAACGCCGCCACGCTGAGGAAAAAAAGGAGACCCGTCACAGCCAAACAGGCGGAAATCAGGCTGAGGGATCCGGACGCCTTGTCCAGGGCCTCCGAGATCCTCTCTTCCCTCAGAATCTGCACCAAGACAGCCGCCAGTTTATAAATCAGGGCGGCGGCCAACATCTTCAGCAGGGGAAGGCCAACGGTAAGGAAAATGAAGCCCAGGCCCAATACCCCCACCGCCCCCTTTATCAGGGCAGCAGCTCCCGCCACCGTGCCCAGGGAATCGGAGAGGAGCTTGCCCATCACAGGCAGAAAATTATCGGTGGCGAATCGGGCTACCCTTAGGGACATGGCGTCGCTTATGGCTCCCCCTATCCCGTAGATGGAAAGGATGCCGGTGAACAGGGTCAGGCCCAACCCCAAGATGTAGACGACCAATTGCCTTATGAAATCCGCCATTTTGCCCACCTGGAGTTTGTCCTCCAGACCCCTTACCATGTTGAGGCAGGTGTAAAGATAGACCAGGGGGAAAACCAGGTTTTAGATCAGGTTGACCATGAAGGTCAAGCCCAATATCAGCACGGGATGGAGAAAGGCGGATAGGTGGATCCCCCCGGAAGCTGCCAAGAGGGTGATCAGAAGGGGTAAAAATGCCTGCCAGAAAGAGAGCATCTTATCTATGGTTTCCGAGCCTGACCGCAGATACATGCCAAAGGAGGTCAGCACCAGGGTGATCAGGGCTAAAAAGACCACCTTGCCGGCCAGGGGGAGAGGTTCTCTTCCCCAAAGGCGCCCTGCAGGCTTTTCAGCAGGGCGCTGGCCAAAGCCAAAAGGAGCAGCTGAGACAGCAGGTGGAGGCTGGCCTTCAACTCCCCTGCCAGGCAGCGCAACAATCCCTCCAGGATTTCTCTGGGGTTTAGGGGCATCTTTCCCTGCAGTAGCTCCTTGAGGCCCTCGCCAAAACTGGATGAGGGCAGGTAGGGGGCCAGGTCCTGCTGCAATCGCTGCCAATGGCTTTCCAGCTGGGAAAGATCCAACCCCTGAAGCTGATATTCCACTTCCCCCTTGAAATCTCCACAGGATTGGGGATCCCCAGGAAAGGCCAGGGCAGGCGAAGGGATCAGAAGCATAAAAAGCCAAAGCAGCATCTTCACGGCAAAAGCTTTATAATAGTTTCCAAAACAGCCACTATCAGGGGTATGGCCAAGACCAGGATGAGCACCTTCCCGGCTGTTTCCAGCTTGCTGGCGATGGCCCCTTCTCCCGCATCCCGGCACAGCTGGCTGCCGAACTCCGCTATATAGGCTATACCTACGGCCTTCAAGACCGACTGCCAGTAAAATGGATTGACCCCTGCCTTTTGGCTGATTTCCGATAAGACCGTCACCACCAGCCTCATCTTTTCCAGAAGGAGAAAAATATCAGCACCCCAGCGGTGAGGCTTATGAGGAGAGCCACATCCCCGCCCCGGGCTTGCCGTACCAGCACTATGATGGCGGTGGCCACCAGGGCCAACCCCACCAGGGAAAAGATCTCCATGGCTCAATAAAGAAGGAAAACGGATTGGACAGCCCAAAACAGGTCTATTATCACCGGTATTACCCAGAGCAGGGCTACGGCTAAACCCGCCAGCAGGGTCATGTAGGCGTATTCATCCCTACCCGCCTGTTTTAAGAAGGTGTAAAAAATAGAAATCACCATAGCCAGGGCCCCCAGGCGGAATATGAGGCCCACCTCCAAGTGCAACACCCTTCATCCCCCCTCAGTAGAGAAGTAATATGAGGGCCAGGCCCAGCAGAAAACCCAGGCTGTACCACATGCGAGCCTTTTTTGCGGTTTCCTCCGCGGCCAAACGGGCCTGATGGGAAAGGTGCCTCTGGGCCAGGGCCAGGTGTTTTACCTGGTCTTCCACCCCGGAAAGGCCCAGCACCAGGCCTAGAGGGGTCAAAATCTCCAAGTCTTCCTGGGTGAGGCTGCTGTTATCCTTGAGGAACTTCAGGCCCCTTTCCCAGGCGCGATACAGCCCTCCGCCCGGATCCCTTTCCAGGTGATGCCCCGTCAAAGAGAAAAACTCTTTTATCATGCCTTCCGCCAATCCCCCGGCCCTCTAAAGGGCTTGGGGCAAAGGGGTGACGCCATAACTTATCTCCGCCTCCAGGGCCTTGAGGGCGGTTTCCAGAAGCCGCAGTTCTCGGCTTCTGGCCGCCAATCTTCTGGCCTTTTCCAGCCCCAAGAAACCGCAGGCTGATATTACCAGAAGACTGCTCCGGATTTTCATGGTTCCCTCCTCCCCGGAGGGGGCCGGACAGTATCACTTGCCCTGCCCGGTCATAAACCCTTTCTACAGTTCCAGGGCCCAGGCTCCGCCCCAGGAGCACGAACCTCTCCCACACCCCTGATTCCAGAAGCCCCTTCTACCCCGGGCGCCTTACCAGTTCCTCCAGATCTCCGGCGTGGACCGTGCACAGGAGGATACGCCGCCGTTCAACACCTCTTCCAACGCCTTCAGGTCTTCGCTGCTCCCTATCTCGTCGGTGGCTATGACTTCCGGGCCCATGGAGCGCAGCAACATGAGCATTTCTATGGCCTTGGGGCACCGGTCCAAAACATCGGTTCTGGGACCCACCTCCAACTGGGGCAAACCCATCCAGCAGCCAGCGATTTCAAAGCGCTCGTCCACCACTCCCACATTCAGGCCGGGAAAACCCAGTTCAGGCACGCCTGTGCTGAGGAGACGGATTAAATCCCTCAGCAAAGTGGTCTTGCCGCAACGGGGAGGGGAAAGGATAAGGGTATTCAAAAACCGCTGACCCTGGAGGAGCCGGGAAAATAGGGGCAGACCGTACCCCTTAAGGCTCCGGGCCAGCCTCAAGTTGAGGCCGCTGAAATTCTTGAGGGTCTTAATTCCTCCCTGGGCCACTACCGCTTCCCCCACCAGTCCCACCCGGTGGCCGCCGGGCAGGGTTATGTATCCCTGTCTCAATTCCTCTTCCCAGGCGTAGAGAGAACTGCGGGTGAGGGCCTGAAGTATGTGGAGGATGTCTTCTCCTGTAACCCGGTAGCCTTCCCTGAAATCGGGGCTTATCCCGCCCTCCCTTACCCATCCCTCTCCCCCGCCCCAGCGGATCTGCAGAGGCCTATCCTTCCTGAACCTTATCTCCTCCAGGGATTGTTTGATCTCCCGGGGAAGGGCCCGGAGCATGAGGGCTATACCCTCGGGCATTAAAGCCATCAGGCTCTCCAAGATTTCTCCCCCCAGGAATATGCTTATTCCGCCCATGGCAAATTTGTGCAATAAAAAAGACCCCTTGCCGGGGTCTTAGGTAGCTAAGCTCTGCCGTCCCCTGGAAGGGGGGCAGCCTTTGTAAAAGCCATGTATACCAGAGCCGGNCTATATGTCTTCGTCGGGCTTTCCTTTCTCTTCTTCTTCGGCCAGCCTGGCCTCTCCCTCCTGGTTTATAAACACCACCGCCCCACAATTGGGGCAGACCACCTCCACCACATCTTCGTCATCCAGTATATCCGCCTCAAAGCATACTATCTCATGGCATTTAGGGCATTCCACTTCTATATAGTCCTCTTCGTATTCCTCATCTTCTTCCTCGTCTTCGAACTCTTCCTCCTCTTTCCCTTCTTCCCCTTCGAACTCTTCTTCCCCTTCCTCCTCTTCCTCTTCTTCGTAGTCCCCTCCGTATACTTCCCCTTCCAGTTGGTAGAGATCCTCATCTATGCTTTCCACATAGCTTTCCAGTTCCTCGTAGCTTTCGTGAAGATCCTGCAGGGCTTCGGCCATTTCTTCCAAGACTTCCACTATCTCTTTAAAGATACGGGTTTCTTTGCTCTCCGGTTCCAGGTTCAGGCCCTCCATCAGACCTTTTAAATATGCCACCTTTTCCCTCACTTCGTTCATGGAGCCGCACTCCTTTCTTTTTGATTTATTATTATCCGGCTCCTGCCGGGCTAAACCCGCTCCACATATGTCCCTTCCCGGGTATCCACCTTGACCACGTCCCCCACCTCCACGAAGAGGGGCACTTGGATGACCGCTCCCGTCTCCAGCACGGCGGGCTTAGATCCCCCGCTCACCGTATCTCCCCTGATCCCGGGTTCGGTCTGCACCACCTTCAATTCCACCGTTACCGGCAATTCCACCCCCAGGATCTGATCCCCGTAGAACAGAACCTGCAGGTTCATATTTTCCTTCAGGAATTTGGCCCCTTCTCCTAGCTGTTCTCCCGAGAGGGCAAACTGCTCGTAGGTTTCATTGTCCATGAAATAGTAGGTATCACCATCCCGGTAGAGGTACTGGGCCTCCCTTTTATCCAGATAAACCCTCTTGACCTTCTCTCCAGCCTTAAAGGTGCGCTCCAAAACTGCCCCTGTCCGGAGATTGCGCAATTTGGTTCGTACCAGGGCCTGCCTCTGGGCTGTCTTGAAGTGCAGAAATTCTATGACCTGATATACCTCGCCATCCACCTCTATGGTCACTCCGATGAAAAAGTCGTTGGTAGAAATCAAGCCTATCCCCCCCACGTCTACAGTATAACCAATTCCCGGGGGGCACGGGTCAAAACCTCGGCCCCCCCTTCTTGCACCAGCACCATGTCCTCCAGCCGAACCCCTCCCTTTCCCGGCAGGTACACCCCCGGCTCCACCGTGATCACCATGCCCGGCTGCAGCTCCTCAGCAGACTTAGGTGAAAGGGAGGGGGATTCATGGATTTCCATCCCCACCCCATGGCCTAAGCCGTGGACGAAGTATTCCCCGTAGCCCGCCCGGCAAAGGTGTTCCCGGGCTACCCTGTCCACCTCCTGAGCTTTGATCCCAGCCCTTATATGGTCGATGGCCTTCTCCTGGGCTTCCCTCACCAGGGCATGGATTTTGAACCACAGGGGGTCCACCGGGCCCAAAGCCAAGGTCCGGGTAAAATCAGAGCAGTAACCCCCGTAGGTGGCGCCGAAATCTAGCACCACCACATCCCCCGGTTGCAGCACCCGGTCTGAGGCCACGCCGTGGGGCAGGGCGGAACGGGGGCCGCTGGCCACAATGGTGGGGAAGGCCGGCCCCTCTGAGCCCCTCTTGCCCAAAAAATACTCCAACTCCAGCGCCCCGTCCCTCTCCCTCCATCCGGGTTGCAACCGCTCCGCAATGTAGCCAAAGCCCTCTTCCGCTATCCTCAGGGCCTTCTCGATGTTTTCCACCTCACCTGGCTCCTTCTGCTCTCTGAGCCTTTCCACCATCCTGCGGCAGGGCTTGACTTCCAGGGGCAGATTGAAACTCTCCTTATGCTGGATCAGATCCTGATAACAGGCATAGCTCAGGTGTTCCCCTTCAAAGGATAGCTGCCGGATTTTAAGGGAAGCCAAGAGCTCCATCCTCTGNCTCCAGGGCTCCANCCCCAGCTCCACCAGGGTGAAATGGGGGGCCTCCCTGGAAGCCTGCTGGGTAAAACGGCCATCGGTGAGGAGGAATTGCTCCTCCTGGGTGATGAGGAGTTCTCCCCGGTCCCCGGTGAAGCCGCTTAAATAGCGGCAATTTTTGAGGTGGGTTATCCAGAGGGCTTCCACGTCTTCCCGGATCATGAGTTCCCTAAGCCTTTTTAAGCGCGGGAGCAATTTGTCCCTCCTCCCCTCACCAGCTCTATAGCCGCCAGCAAGGCCAGGCGGTAGCTCAGGGGGCCAAACCCCCCGATCACCCCGGTGACGGCGCCGGTGGTGACCATGTGCTGGCGGAACTCCTCCCTCCGGTAAACATTGGTCAGGTGCACTTCCACCACCGGACACTGCAAACAGAGGAGGGCATCCCTCAAAGCCAAGCTGTAGTGGGTCAAGGCCCCCGGGTTGATTATGACTGCATCCACCCCTTCCCTGGCGGCCTGAAGCCTGTCGATCAGGGCCCCTTCGTGGTTAGACTGAAAAAACTCCAGAGCCACCCCCCTTAACCGGGCCTCTTCCTGCAGTTGGGCTTCTATGGCCTCCAGGGTGGTGGTGCCGTAAATATGGGGTTCCCTTTTTCCCAGGAGATTCAGGTTGGGGCCGTTGATGACCAGGATCTTCATGGTGCTATTTTACCATAATGTTGCAACCCATTCCAACAAGCCTCGGATCAGGACCCGCTTATGGTGAGGCCGGCCACCCTCAAAGTGGGCGAACCGGTGGAGCCGTAGAAGGTCAGGTCATTGCCCACCCTGTCCACGTTTTTTAGAACCTCGATGATGTTGCCGGCGATGGCTACACCCCTTACAGGACGGGCCAGCTCCCCCTTTTCTATCCAAATGCCGCTGGCCCCCAAGGAGAAATCCCCGGATATGGGGTTGGCGGTGTGCATGCCCATTACTTCGGTGAGGTAAAGGCCTTCATTTATTTCTCGGATTATATCTTCCGGGGAGAGGATGCCGGGTTCCAGGTAAAAATTAGTAGTACCTATGCGGGGGGGAGACTTGAAGGATGCCCGGCTGGCGTTTCCGGTGGAGCTGCGCCCCTCCTTGGCGGCGGTATAGGTGTTGTGGAGGAAGCCCTGCAGCTCCCCCTTCAAAACCAGGGGGGTCCTCTGGGTGGGCACCCCTTCCCCATCAAAGGGGCTGGAGCCTATACCCCCAGGTATTAGGCCATCATCCCACAGGGTCAGGGCAGGGGAAGCCACCTGATGTCCCACTTTGCCCCTGAACAGGGATTTTCCCTTCTGGACCGCCTCTGCGGAGAGGGCCGGGGCCAGAAATTCTAAAAAGCTGACCGCCACATAGGGATCCAGCACCACAGGAGCCCTGCGGGTGGAAATCCTCCTGGCCCCCAACATGCGCACTGCTCTCTGGGCCCCCTCCCGGCCTATCTTGACAGGATCCAAATTTCTGTAATAGCGGTTATACATAAAGCCAAAACCTGTCTGGGCCTCTTCCCCTTCCAGGGCCACCAGATAGATGCTGGCCCCGCACTGGGTTCCCCGGTAAAGGGCCTCTATACCCAGGGAATTATTCACCGCCACCAGGTAGCGGGTTTCGCTGTAGCTGCAGCTTTCGGTGATCTTCACCCGGGGGTCATAGGCCCTGGCCTGGCGCTCTATCTCCATGGCCAGCTCTATCTTGTCCTTTACAGGTATGGCTTCTATTTCCTGATCCCACAAGGGGATATCTGGATATTCCTGGGGAGGCGGGGGCAAAACATTGTACTCGTCAGGGGTGGTCAGCCGGGAGTTTTCCAAGGCCTCTTCCACCAGCTCTTCCAGGGAGGCGGGATTAAAATCATCGGTAAAGGCGAAGCCCAGCCGGCCTTCCCTTATTAGCCGCAGGCCCAAGCCCCTTTCCTGGGCCTGGGTCAAGGCCTCTATCTCCTGATCCCGGATCTCTACCTCCAGGCTCTCCTCAGCCACCAAAAAGGCCTCGGCCAAGGCCCCCTTTGCCTGGGCCCTTTCCACCACCCCCCGGGCTAGATCTATATATTCCTTCTCTGACTTCATTATTTTTTCCCCTCCTCTGGCAGAAGGCCGCCCACAATTATCTCCGGGATGCGGATGGTGGGCTGGGCATCTCCCACCGGCACCCCTTGTCCGTCTTTACCGCACACCCCCAGGGCAAACCCCAGATCATTTCCCACCCGGTCGATGATCTTCAAAACTTCAGGTCCGTTCCCGGTCAGGGTGGCGCCCCTCACCAGGGGACCCAGCTGCCCCCCCTGTATGAGGTAACCCTCTGCCACTTCAAAGACGAAATCCCCGGTTACGGTATTGACCTGTCCTCCCCCCATGCGCTTTACCAGCAGGCCATGGGGGGTGTCCCTCAAGATGTCCTCGGGCCGGTCTTCCCCAGGGGCTATGAAGGTATTGCTCATGCGGGGGATGGGCCGATATTGATAGGATTCTCTCCTGCCGTTGCCGGTGGAAGCCCGGCCCTCCTTCCTGGCGGTGAGGTAATCGTAAAGGTATTCCTTTAGGACCCCCTTCTCGATGAGCACCGTTCTCTGGGCAGGAGTGCCCTCATCGTCAAAACGGTAGGATCCGTACTTTCCCGGCAGGGTGGGGTCGTCTATCACCGTGATCAAAGGGGAGGCCACCATCTGGCCCTTTTTACCCGAGTATACCGAGAGCTGTTTTTGCACTAGATCCGCCTCTAATCCGTGGCCGCAGGCCTCATGGATCATGGTTCCCCCCGCCTCCCCCGACATGATCACAGGCATTTTCCCGGCGGGAGCGGGAGGAGCGGTCAGCAGGGCCACAGCCCTCCTGGCAGTCTGGCGAGCTTTTTCCAGGGGATCTACTTCCTGGAATATCTCCCATCCCTTATGCCCCCCTATGGTCTCCATGGCGGTCTGGATTATCTGCCCGTCAGAGGCTATGACCTGGATCACCAGGCGGCAGCGGAGGCGTTCGTCCTCCACCAGGACGCCCTCGCTGTTGGCTATGGTGACCTGCTGAACGCCGTCCCCGTAGCCCACCACCACCTGCACCACCCGGGGATCCACCTGGCGGGCGGCAGAGTTTACCTGGAGCACCAGATCCACCTTGCGCTTTACCTCCACCTGGTCGGGCCTCTCCTTGATGACAAACTCCACGGGGCTGGGAGGGCGGGTTAAAACCAACTCCCGGGCTTGGCCTGGAGCCAGGACCCGGGCCACCTCTTGGGCCAGGGAGATCAGGGTCTCCTTATGAAGATGGGTGGTATAGCCGTAGGCGGTCTTATCCCCCTTCAGCACCCTTATGCCTGCCCCCTGATCCCTTCCGGTTATCAACCGTTCTATTTTGTTGTCCTCGCAGCTTATGTTGGTGATATCCCTTCTCTCTATAAAGATCTCGGCGAAATCCCCGCCTGCCGCCAGGGCGGCAGCCAGGATTTCCCGCAAGGCGTCTTCGGAGAAAAACAAAATATCCCCCCTCAACCTTGAGATCGGCCTCCCTAGTATAATTCAAGCCCGGGAAGAATATTCCTGCTCCCAGGGCAGCACCTGAAGGGGAGAACCGCCCTCTCCCCTTTGGGGGCCGGCCTTATGGTGCGCACCCAAAAACGCTGGCCGTCGGTTTTAAATATTATGGCCCCTTGCTGATCGGTGCGGTACAAGTCTGCTCCTCTGGCTTGCCAATACTTTATTATCTCGGGAGAAGGGTGGCCGTAGATATTCCTTTCTCCTACGGAAAAAACCACCGCTTTGGGGGTGAGCCTTTTAAAAAATTCCTCCTCCCAGCTGTAGGGGCTGCCGTGATGGGGCACCTTATACACCGTACAATTGAAATCCACCCCCCTCCTCACCATGTCCGCCATGCCCGCCCTCTCCACGTCCCCGGTTAAAAGCAGGCTGAATTTTCCGTAGCTCACCTTGATAACCAGGCAGTTGTCGTTGTTGAAGTCCCTGGTGCCCTCTATGGGGTGTCTGGGGTGCAGTACCTGGATATCCACTTCGGGGTCGAGATGAATCCTGTCTCCTGCCCTCACTTCCCGATAGGGGATTTTCCGGGCCTCCAGTTCCCGAAGAAAGGGCTGATAATCCTCCTTCTGGACACCCCATAAAGGGGGCAGGACCACCAGGGATACGGGTAGTTCCTTCACCACGGCGAAGAGCCCGCCCAGATGGTCCCAGTCGGCATGGGTGCTCACCACTAGGTCCACCCTCTTCACCCCTTGGCGCCGCAGCACCGGCACGGTTATTTTCTCCCCCACGTCGAAATCGCTGCCCGGACTACCTCCGCCGTCCACCAGGACGTTTTTGCCCCCAGGGGTGCGCAGGTATACGGCGTCGCCCTGGCCCACGTCTATAAAGACCACCTTAAGGCGGCGGCCCTCCCAGGGCCAACAGAAGGCCACCAGGGAAATAAAGACAAGGCAGATCCCCAAAATCATCTGGGGGCGGTACCAGCTCCACAGGGCCTGCCAAGGCAGCTCCCTCCGCCTCACATAGAGCTCCCTCACAGCCACCAGGACCAAATAATAGGCCAGGATCTGGGCCACAGAGATGGAGGGCAGATGGAGGAGGATTCCCGGTATCCGGGACAGGATATGCAATACCCCCAACAGCACCTTTATCAAGGGTTCCAGGGAAGCGAAGAGCACCACCCCTAAAGAAGGCCATAGGAGGGAGAGGAAAAAGGCCGCCAGCCCCACCACCAGGGCGCAGCCCATAAAGCCTGCAGCCACCACATTGCCCAATATGCCCAGGAGGGGGAGGTAGCCGAAATAGTATCCGATCAGGGGCCAGAGGGCCAGCTGGGCCCCCATCACCACCGCCAGATAGGAGCGCCAGGGAGGGAGCTTTTTCAAAAGGCCGTTCACCAGGGGATAGAGATAGACGATACCCAAGGTGCCCAGAAAGGAGAGCTGGAAACCCACGTCCAGGAGGGAGCGGGGTCTCCAGCCCAGGATCACGAGGGCAGCTAGGCCTAGGGCAGAGTAGAAATCCCTCCGTTCCCCCAGGATGTAGGCCACCAGCCCCAGGGAAGCCATAATCACCGCCCTGGTGACCGCAGGACGCCAACCCACCAGGGCAGCGTAAAAGACCAGCAGGCATATGCACAGGGCCACGGCGGTCCTGGGCCTACATCCCAGGAGCCCGGCCAGCCCCATGAAAAAGAGGATCACGAAGCCCACATGGAAGCCGCTAACCGCGAAGAAGTGCACCACCCCTAAGGTTTTAAAGGCTTCCCGGTCCTCTTCCCCCAGTTCCTGAGGGCTGCCCAGGAGCACACCCTTTAGAACCCCTGCCACCTGGGGAGAAGTGCCCTGTTCTATGGCAGCTATCCCCCGGGATCGGGCCCAGGAAGCCAGCTTCTGCAGGGGATTGCCCCAGGAAGAACCCAGCTTTTCTATTTTGCCCGGTTCACCCACCACCACTTGGTGGTAGATATACTGCCGGGTCAAATAGGCACCGTAGTCCATATCCCCTGGGTTGCGGGCACCTGGAGGGGCGGTGAGCTGTCCGTGTATCTTTAAAATATCGCCGTATCCATAGAGGGGATAGCCCTTTTCCCGGGGCCTCAGCACCACCAGCTGGATTTTCTCCCGGACCTTCCTGGTATAGGCCCCCTGCCTTATCTCCGCCAGCCTTAAGACATATACGTCCCTTTTGGGGTAAGCCCTGGGTTCCTCCACCACCTGTCCCACTAAATCTAAATGGGTATCCCTCTCCCCGTAAAGGCGGGTTCCCCGGTAGGCCAGATCCCAGGAGCCCCAGAACATTCCCCAACTTAAAAAAGCCAAAAGGAGGCATGTCCTGCCCCAAGGGCGAGAAAGAGAAAAACAGGCCCTGGCGGAAAAGGCCAGCGCTCCTGGCAGGAACCACCAGGGATTGAAATGGCCGTAAAAGGAAAGCATAAGCCCCAGAGCAAAGGCCGCGGCTATCTGGAATAAAAAGGAATTCATGATGGTCCTTTAATTGACCGTTATTTTATCTTTTATCTCTTCGAATTTTTTGGGGCCTATGCCCCTCACGTTCTTTATATCCTCTACACTGCGGAAGGGCTTCTGCTGCCGGTATTCGATTATCCTCCGGGCCAGGGCCGGACCTATACCTGGAAGGGCCTGGAGCTCCTGCTCCGAGGCGGTGTTTATGTTCACCTTGCCTCCCCCGCCTTTCTGGACCCCACCCCACCCACCGGTCAAAACGGGGAGGGCCTCCCCCCGCCTGGGGACGTATATCTTCTGGCCGTCCTGAAGGGTAGCGGCCAGGTTCAGGGCATGGGGGTCAGCCTCCGGGAGGACTCCTGCCTGATCCAGGGCTTCGTGGACCCTGGCTCCCCGGGGCAGCCTATAAACCCCGGGCCTTTCCACCGCCCCTGATATATGGACAACGATGAACTCAGGCTCCTTCTCCTGGGACGAATCTGGAGCCTGGTCCTGAGACCCTTCCCCCGTTATCACCACAGGGACCTCCCCTTTGCCAGATGCTTTCCCGTAGAGGATCCCCCCTCCCACCAGGAGGGCCGCTGCCAGGATAACCGCCACCCAGCGAACCTTGGGGTCCCATTCCCAAGGGCTCAACATGCCAGTCCCTCCCTGACAGTTTTTAAGTTGAATTGTCCCTGGAGCTCAGCTATTTTTCCCCATACGGCAAAGGGACGGTGATGAGGTGCTCGGCCTTCATATCAGGATATTTTTCCCAATTGCCTGTGAACCCTCCTTCCGTAGGTTTATCCGATAAAATCAGCCTGCCCTTCACGTTCACCCGGATAAACCGGGAAGAAGGTCCGCTCTTCAGGGCCAGGGCCTTGTTGCCAAAAGTAGAGGTTGAACCCCTAAATTCCAAAACATGATAAGCCCTCTCCTGGGGATGGTAAATAGTGGAAGCATAGAACTCCACCCCCGGGGGAAGACGCTTTAAACAGCGATCTTCTGGCCCTGGCCCTTCCTTTAGGTAACCGTCGTTATAAAACCAGATCCGGACCGTCTCTCCGGTGGAAAAGGCTTCCTCCTGGGCTAAACGGAGGTCCTGGAGCACCTCCACGCCAGTAAGGGCCAGGAGTTGTTGCCTTAAAAGGGTAGCGCAGGCGTAGGTGGTTCCTCCCGCCAAAAGGGTGACCAGGACCAGGACCACCACCACCTCCAATAGGGTGAAGCCTGCAGGCTCCTTCCCGTTGGCCTTACGGCAAGGGAATCTCAAAACCCCAGGTATCTCAAATACCATGCCCAGATTTCCTTTCCATAAAAGAGGGACAGGAAAAAGCCCAGGGCCAAAAAAGGTCCCAAGGGGATGAAGTCCTTGCGCCTTTTTATACCCAAGGCCATCAGGATCAGCCCCACCACGCCGGCCAGGAAGCAGCCCAGGAAGATGCCCAGGAAGGTCCAGGGCCACCCCAGGTAGAGCCCCACCACCGTCGACAGTTTCACGTCTCCTCCCCCCAAGGGGCTGATCAAGGCCAGGAAAAATAAAAATCCCCCTGTAACCCCGGCCCCCAGCAAGGCGGACCTGAAGTCCACGTCCCTGGCCAGGAGCCCCAGGGGGAGGGAGAGCACCAGCATCACCAGGACCAGGCGGTTGGGGATTAGATAGTGCTCCAGATCGGTGAAGGAGGCCACCAGGAGGCAGGCCAGAAGGAAGTAATATTTCAGCGCCACAAAGCTGGGTCCGAAACGGTAAGCCACCGCCAGAGCCAGAAGCCCGCTCAGCAGTTCCACCAGGGGGTAACGCCAGGAGATGGGGCCGCTGCAATAACGGCAACGGCCCCGCAGCCATATGTAGCTCAGCAGGGGTATCAGATCGTACCACCTTAAGGTCTCGCCGCAGGCAGGGCAGCGGGAGCGGCCCCAGACTATCCCTTCTCCCCGGGGAAGGCGGTAGATCACCACGTTCAAAAAGCTGCCCACCATCAGGCCCAGCAGGAAAGAAAAGGCCAAAAACAGATAGAGCAAGGTTCTAGCCCCTTTTCAGCTATCCTGGCAGCTACATATTTTTTCTCTATCGGGATGAAATATCCTGCCGGATCAGGGAGAAAAAAGATCGGCTTTCCCTATTTTACCTGCCCCCATCTCTTCCCTGGTAAGCTTGTCCCTGGCATCCCGGCACATGTAGGCCAGGGCTTCCATCTCCCCAGTCAGGGTGCCCGGCACCGTTCCTGCCGTAAGCTTCAAGTTGCGGATCTCCGCCATATTCCTCAGGCCGCCGGCCTCCAGGCTTTCCACCAGGCTGAAGATGGCCGGGTAATTGCCCTCCACCTGGAATTTAAAGGGGAGGGCTATCAGGGCCTTGCCCTCCTCAGGGAGGCCGGGTTCAAATCCGGTTACCTTTACATTGCGGGCAGAAGCCTGAAGGCCCAGGAGGATGACGTCGACGCCCTCCCTCAAGTCTAGAGAGAGCCGTTTTATAACGGGATCCTGCCGGAGCACCTCCAGCCTCTCCCTCTCCCGGGGCAAGCTGGCTATCAGCCGCCGATCCCCTTCCAGCTCCCTCTGGATTTTCTCTAAATCCTGCCTCACCTGTTTATAATCCCTCCATTGGGGCAGAAAGACAAAATAGAGGAACAACAGCCCGGCCAGGATCCCTGCCAGTATCTTCCAACCCCTTTTCATCTGCCCCCCTCCTTGAGAAAGACCTCCATTTCAAAGGCGTGCAGATCCTTCTCAGAACCCACCTTTACGAGCCGGACCTCTTTAAACAGGCCGGTGTCCATCAAATTGCGCTGGAATACACCTATGGAGACGAATGACGGGGTGACGCCCCTTATCTTTAAAAGTCCGGGTTTGGAGAAAGGGGTGGATTGGGGCTCCTTTCCCTCTCCCCCCGGCTTGGCCACCCCCGGCAACCCTTCCAGATGGGAAAGCCTTATTTCTGCCGGGCAGGAAGAAGCCACAACCCGCAACAGCTGGGACCATGCCAGGCGAGTGGCTTCCGCCTTCTGGATTTCATGTAGGGCCTGCTCCAGGCGCTCCCTCTCGTTCCTGACGGCCCTAGCTTCCTCCACATGCACCCGTATTCTCTCCTTTTCTTGTTTTAACCTATCCAGTTGGATCCTGGCGAGAAATAGGTTCCCCAGAAAAACCCCATATCCCAGCACCAGGACACCTATGCACCCCACCAGGGCCACTGTCCTCACCAGCCGGGGGATGTCGTAAACCCCTTCCACCTGGAGGTGGGGGGGAAGGAAATTGACTTTATAGCTCACTTCACCACCTCCCTCAGGGCCAGGCCCAGGGCTATGGCAAAGGAAGGATCATAGGGAAAGGAGAAATGGAGAAGGGGGGTCTCTATGGAGGTTTTAACCCCCAACATGCTCTCCAAGAAGGCGGGCAAGAACCGGAGTTTGGCCCCTCCTCCGCTCAGGATTATCCTCCCAACCTTGACCCCCTCTTGATTTTCGCAGAAATCCAGACAACGCTTCACTTCTCTACCCAATTCCAGCACGGCTGATCGGAAGATCTCCTCCGGTTCAGGGGAGGTGGCCGCCACTTCCAGCTTGGCCTTCTCCGCCTCCTCCAGGCCCACCCCCAGATACTCGGCGGCCAGGCGGGTAAACAGATCCCCTCCTACGGAAAAAGAGCGGAGGAAGACGATCTCTGGTCCCCGGGTGATCACCACCTGGGTGACCCGGGCCCCCACATCCACCAGGGCCACGTTCTCCCTCTGGATCTGTTGGGCGAAGAGCCGGTAAAGGGCAAAGGCCGGCAGGTCCAAAACCCCCAGGGTCAATCCTGCCCGGGCGAACAGGGAGTGATACAGATATACCAGGCTGACCGGCGCCGCCAGGGCCAAACATCTACGGCCCTCCTGGCTGCTGGGTTTTTCTTCTAGCCAGAGGGAACGGATTATCATCTCTTCCCTGGGGGCAGGAATTACCCTCTCCAGTTCCAGGCGCACCGCCTCTTCCCGTTCCTTATCGCTCATGGGGGGGAGGCGCAGGATGCGGGTGACGACCTTGTCCGGGGGTAGGCAGGAAATCACCTCCTTTACGCCAGGAGACAGCTGTTTTAATATCTCCACCACCTGGTCCTCCTCCATTTCCCCCTCCACCCCCGGGGGGCTGGTGAGACGCCTCAGAGCTATCACCTCTGGATCCCTGTTCCCCACCTCTATTTCGGCCATTTTCACCTCAGCGGTGCCCAGGTCTATGCCTACAAATCGGGTCCTGCGGGGCAGGATTTTTCCGAGCCAGCCCAAACACAACACCTCCTTAGATGATCTTCCAGGAAACCACCCGGTAGCCCCCCATGGGCGTGGCGGGAGGGATGGAGGCGCGGGCGTAATTCACGTTGGTGATCCCTTCGATGGTCACCGGCCCCTTGGCCGCCACCCAGTCGAGGTTGGTGGTATCGCTCCCTGTGCACTTATAAGTGAAGCTGCCGGTGGCCAGGGCGGAAAGGCGCCCCCCCAAAGCCACATCCGAGGTATATTTAATGTCCCCGTTGACGGCGAAGAGGCCGAAATCATTTCTCACGGCATGGGCATCCACTTTCACCCCAAACAAGTTAAATATGCCGCAGTCGAGGGTGATGCTGTCGGCCACGATGGTGGCCGGCTGGGAGGACTTCACTTGGAGAACGGCCAGAGGCTGGCCAAGAAACTCGACAAAGGTAACCGTAGCCTTTCCTTTGTACTTGCTCTGGTAAAAGTTGATCACGTCTTGTTTCCAGGCATCGTACGCAGCCTTGAAAGCCTGATTAAAGTCCAGCGGGCCGTTCACCACCGCCAGGAAGCTATCGTGTTTGGGATCGGTCAATTCCAGCTCCGCTCCCTTGACCAAGACGGTGACCACGGCGCCGCCGGTCAAAGGGTTAGGAATCTCTGTCACAGAGTAATCCCATTTGATACCCTTCTTTTTATCTTTGAACCAGTCGAGGGCGCTATTGAAGGAGTACCCCCGGCTCCGGGCCTCCTCCTCCACCTGGGTGTACCAAACCGTACCCTTTCCGACCTGAGGAAAAGGAGGCAGGGGGAAACCGGAGATGCTCCGGCAGTTTTCGTGAATATGCTGGGGATCCACAAAGCCCAGCCAGGAACTCACCGGAGGCAATTTCACCCTCCCCCCGGCGTAGATGTCGCCCTTCCAGGTGGAGGGGCTAAGCGGGGTTAAACCGGTGAGATCCACATCTTTGCCGGCCTTGATCTCGCCCGATCCCGTAGTTAAGCTGGCGCTCAACTTCACGTCCTTTCCGGCGTAGATCCCGCCGGTAAAGTCCTGGATGCCCCCGCTTACAGAAATATCTCCCTGCCGGGCCAGGAAGGAGCCCCTGGTGAGGGTAATCGTTCCCTCCACTTTTACCGAACGGTCCGACTTGATCCCTGGGCCGCCGTAGGAAAGGAAGGGGTCGGGCAGAAGCTCCACCTTGGCTTTCACGGTGCGGCGGGCCTGAGCTTGGCCGGGCCTGGGATTCTCCGGGTACAGGCCGGAGGAGGTAATGTAGGCGAAGATGCCCTCCGCGCTGTTGGGATCGTCGGGATCCTTCTTTTCTCTTTTGATTTCCACCTCAACCTTCTCGATCTTCCCGCCGCCGAAGGGGGCGTTCTGGTAATAGGTGCCGGAAGCGGGTAGGCCCAGGGGATAGGGCTTGTTGCTCTGGCGGAACTGGGTCAGAACCCTCTCCACCCCGGCCTCGGCGATATAGTAGGCCTTCTCCCGGGCNTCCTCCAGGGTAACCAGGCGGCTCTGCTGCAGGGCGGCCGCCACCGCGGCAGTNCCGGTTATGAAGAGCACCGTGGAGAGGATGAGCACCAGGGCCAGGGCTTGCCCCTGCTCATCGCGCCAGCTTCTCATCCCTGCTCACCTGCCCTTATGCAAGCCTGGGTGTAAAGGGTGATTTCCCCCGAGCGCAGGTGCTCGCCCGTTAAGACCACGCTCACCGCTTTACCCTCCACCTTGAAGAGGGCCTCTTTGACCACCGGCCCGGTGATGGGCTGGTTATCCTCCTTGAGCTCCCGGGAGCTGGGCTCAAAGGAGTAGGTGAGGGCGGTGCCGTCGGGCATGGTCACCTTGATGCTCTTAAAGCCCTTGGCCGGGGCCTTGGGGTCGATGGGATCCACCGCCACCACCTCCTTGGCCTCCCGCACCCTGAGGGTTATGCGGTCCAGGGCCGAGCGCAGGTGGGCCTCCACCTCCTGCCGCTGCACCTCCTGCCAGTAGAGGCGGTAGCCGGTTGCCGTCAGGTAAAACATGCCCATGGAGAGGAGGGAAAAGATG
>JGI26788J51865_100012_pt1 | contig 18309 bp, 20 predicted proteins | sample WilGeytube61714_FD_51865 | JGI IMG/M metagenome (IMG submission 51865) | reverse complement strand
CTGGGGCTGCGGCCATAGTCACCGCCTGTCCCATATGCCATTTAAATCTGGATATGAGGCAGAAGCAGGTGGAGGCCGCCTTCCAGGAGGAGTTCAACCTCCCCATATTCTATTTCACCGAACTTATGGCCGTGGCTTTTGGATATTCGCCCAAGGAGGCAGGGCTGACCACCCACTTCGTCAACCCCCTGCCCCTTTTAGAATCCAGCCTTGAGAGGAGGGAAACGGCGTGAAGCGGGTAGGCGTGTTCGTCTGCCACTGCGGCTCCAATATTGCCGGGGTGGTGGATGTAAAAAAGGTGGCAGAGGCAGCCAAAGAATTCCGGGACGTGGTCTTTGCCACCGATTACGAGTATATGTGCTCTGATCCTGGACAGGAGCTCATCCGCAAGGCCATCAATGAGCACCAGCTCAACCGAGTGGTGGTGGCCTCCTGTTCCCCTCGGCTTCACGAGGAGACCTTCAGGAGATGCTGTGAGAGCGCGGGCCTAAACCCCTACCTCTTTGAGATGGCAAACCTCAGGGAACAGGTGGCCTGGTGCCACGCCAAGGATAAGGAGGCAGCCACCGCAAAGGCCATCGAACTGATCAGGGGTGCGGTGGCCAAGGTAAGGCGGAGCGCTCCTTTGACTCCCGGAGTAGTCCCCATCACCAAAAAGGCCCTGGTCATCGGCGGTGGCATAGCGGGGATCCAAGCTGCCCTGGATATTGCGGATGCCGGCTATAAAGTGACCCTGGTGGAAAGGGAGCCCACCATAGGGGGAGCCATGGTAAAGCTGGATAAGACCTTCCCCACCCTGGACTGCTCTGCCTGAATAAGCACCCCCAAGATGGTTGCCGCGGCGCGGCATCCCAATATAGAGCTTTTGACTTACTCAGAAGTGGAAGACGTATCCGGTTATGTGGGCAATTTTGAAGTCACCATCAGGAAGAAGGCCCGGAAGGTGGACGCCACCAAATGCCGGGGATGCGGTGTGTGCTGGGAAAAATGTCCCACCAAAGTGGATAGCGAATTCGAACAGGGCCTGGCCAAAAGAAAGGCCATCTATATCCCCTTCGCCCAGGCCGTGCCGGCCATACCAGTGATAGATCAAGAGCACTGCCTGTATTTCACCAAGGGAAGGTGCGGTGTGTGCCAGAAGGTTTGCCCGGCCAAGGCCATAGACTACGAGCAACAGGACGAGATCATCAAGGACAAGTTCGGGGCAATAATAGTGGCCACGGGCTTTGAACTGTTCAACTGGAGGGAGGTTTACGGCGAATACGGTTATGGCAAGTATCCCGATGTGATCGACAGCATGCAATTTGAGCGGCTCAACGTTTCCTCCGGTCCCACCGGCGGCAAAATCCTCAGGCCTTCCGACGGCAGGGAGCCCAAAACGGTGGTATTCATAAAGTGTGTGGGTTCCCGGGATGAAGCCAAGGGTAAGAGCTACTGTTCCCGGGCCTGTTGCATGTACACCGCCAAACATGCCCATCAGGTTCTGGAAAAGATACCCGGAGCCCAGGTTATAGTCTTCTACATGGACATTCGCACCCCGGGCAAGGCCTACGAAGAATTCCTGGAGAGGACTATACACGAAGGGGCCATCTATGTAAGGGGGAGGGTAAGCAAGGTATTCCCGGAAGGGGATAAGCTCATAGTCAAGGGAGAAGACACCCTATTGGGTCGCCCTGTAGAGGTGGCTGCCGATCTGGTGGTGGTGGTCCCTGCCATGGTGCCCAGCCGGGGATGGGATAAGCTGGCCAAAATGCTGGGGTTGCAGACAGATAAGGACGGCTTCTTCCAGGAGGCCCATCCCAAACTGAGGCCGGTGGAGACCTTCACCGCAGGGGTATTCCTGGCGGGCGCCTGTCAAGGACCTAAGGACATCCCCGATACGGTAGCCCAAGCCAGCGCGGCCGCCGCCAAAGCAATTCTGTTGCTCTCCAAGGACGAGATGGCTACCGAGCCCATGGTGGCTTCTGTAGACCAGAGCGTGTGCGCCGGATGCGGTCTCTGCGTGGAGGTCTGCCCCTACAAGGCCATCTCCTTGACCACCATCGCCGAGAGGGTGGGCGGCAGAGAGATCACCAGGCAGGTGGCCACCGTCAATACCGGCCTCTGTCAGGGTTGCGGCAGCTGCGCCGTCACCTGCCCCTCCAGTGCCATGAATCTCAAGGGCTTCACCAATGAACAAATTCTGGCGGAGGTGGATGCCATATGTCTATAGCTGCCGAGGAGAAACAGTGGGAACCCAAAATAGTGGCCTTTTGCTGCCACTGGTGTTCTTATGCGGCTGCCGATCTGGCTGGTTTAAGCCGCCTGCAGTATCCTCCCAATGTGAGGATCATAAGGGTTCCCTGTTCCGGCAGGGTGAACCCCCAGTTCGTGCTGAGGGCTTTCCAGCGGGGGGCCGATGGGGTGCTGGTGGCGGGGTGACACCCTGGAGAATGCCACTATGGTAGTGGCAATTACTATGCCCGCCGGCGCCTCTTGCTTCTGCAAAAGGTTTTACAATTCATGGGTCTGGAGCCGGAAAGGTTTCAAGTCAAGTGGATATCGGGTGCAGAAGGACCCCGGTTCGCTCAAGCTATCCAGCAGATGACCGAACAGGTTAAGGCTCTAGGACCCAATAGAAAGTTGAGGGATCAGGTATGAGCCTGCAGGACAAGATGAGGGAAAGGGCAAGGGAATTGCTGGAGAGCGGTGCGGTGAACATGGTCATAGGCTGGGAAAAGGGCACGTTTTGGTACCTTTCCCCGCCGGCCTTCATCACCACTCCCGAAGAGGCGGATCGCCTGGTTTGGGACGAGTTTTGCCTGAACAACCTCTCTAAATATCTTCTGGACTACAGAAACACAGACGATAAAATCGCCCTTTTTGTAAAGGGATGCGACTCCAGAAACGTGGTGCGGCTTTTACAGGATAACCAGTTCCCCCGGGAGAGGCTTTACCTTTTAGGCATAAAGTGCCCGGGCCTCAAGGATAGCCGGGCAGCTAGCCTGCTGGGAGAGGAGAAGAGGGCAGAACTGCCCTTGGCCCCCAAGTGTGTGGGCTGTACCCATCCCGAGCCGGTAATCTATGACGAGCTCCTGGAGGCGGGAGTCTCAGGGGATCTGGGGTCTCCGGAGAAGCGCTTTGAAGATGTGGAGAAGATCGAGGCCATGTCCTACGATGAGAGATACGCCTTCTGGGTCAATGCCTACGCCCGTTGCATCCGCTGTTATGCTTGTCGCAACGTGTGTCCCGCTTGCGATTGCCGGGAATGCATCTTCGACCGCACCCAGACCGGCTGGTGCGGTAAGCAGATGGGGCTTACCCAGAACATGTTCTTTGCCATCACCCGGGCCCTGCACGTGGCTGGCCGATGCACCGAATGCGGCGAATGCGAGAGGGTTTGTCCCCAGCGTTTACCCATAATGACCCTCAACCGTAAGATCATCAAGGAATTAAACGCCCTGTTCGGGCCCTATGAAGCAGGTGTCAGCTTAGAGGCCAAGCCCCCGGTGGTGGAATACCGGCCCGACGATCCGGACTTTGAAGAAAGGAGGTAGGGGGATGTACAAGCTGGCTACGGAAAAGCTGCCGGAACTGCTGCAGTGTTGGTCCCAGGGGGCTACGGTCTACGTGCCCCAGAAGGTGGGGGAAGTCACCCTTTTCCGCCCCTTTAAGGGTCAAGGAGATCTGGCCCTGGGAGAAGGCAATACGCTGGAGCCCCCTAAGGATCTCTTCTTCCCCCGTACGGAAAAGCTTTATGATTACTGGGCCAGCGGCAAAGAGGCCAGGTTGGAGCCTGTGGAGCTGCATCCGGATAGGGCCGTGCTGGTGGGGGTGCGCTCCTGTGATGCCCGCAGCTTCCTGCTCCTGGATCAGGTCTTTCTCACCAGGGGTTATGTAGATGAGTTCTATAAAAAGCGCAGGGAAAACACCGCTGTGGTGGCCCTGGCCTGTACCCAGGCGGCCCCCACCTGCTTCTGCACCTCCTTTGGTATAGACCCGGGGAGAGCAGAAGGGGTGGATGTGCAGATGTGGCCTGTGCCAGGAGGCTATCTCCTGGAGGCCCTTACCCCCAGGGGGGAAGAGATGCTGAAGCAGGCTTCTGGCCTCTTGGCCCCTGCGGAGGGAGAGAAGATACCGGCCCCTGCCCAGCCTTCCCTCCAGGTGGAACTGGAAGGGTTGGTGGAAAAACTGCAGAAGATGTTCGACCATCCTTACTGGGGGGAACTAAGCCGCAAGTGTCTGGGCTGCGCCATCTGCACCTATCTCTGCCCCACCTGTCACTGTTTTGATATAGACTGCGAGACAATAGAGACTTCCGGTTACAGGTTCCGCTGCTGGGACACCTGCCTTTTTGCCCATTACACCCTGATGGCAGGGGGCCGTAATCCCCGGCCCACCAGGAAAGAAAGGCTCCGCAACCGCCTCCTCCACAAGCTTCAATACTTTGTGGAGCGTTATGGCCAGTTTGCCTGCGTGGGATGCGGTCGCTGCCTTGAGCTCTGCCCGGTGAATGTGGATATCACCAAGGTCATCCGGGACGTAAAGGAGGTGAGCTTATAATGGCAGATGTGGCCACTGGCAATCCCCTTGTCCCCATGCCAGCCCGTATAGTCAAAATCGTGGAGGAAACCCCCGACACCAAGACCTTCTATATATCCACCGATCAGGGCAAGCCCTTCACCCCTAAACCGGGACAGTGCGTCATGCTCTCCCTTTTGGACGTGGGGGAGGGTATGTTTTCGGTAACCTCCCAGGGGCCGGATCACCTGGAGATCGCCATCAGGAAGGTGGGGGTGCTCACCACTGCCCTCCATGAAGCAGAGGTGGGCCAGGTGGTGGGCATAAGGGGGCCTTATGGCAATGGTTTTCCTGTAGAGGAGATGAAGGGCAAGGATATGCTCTTCATAGCCGGCGGCATAGGTCTGGCTCCGGTGCGCTCGGTCATCAACTACTGTATAGAGCACCGGGAAGACTATGGACACCTGTGGATCATCTACGGCGCCCGNACCCCCACCGACCTCTGTTTCAAAGAGGATCTGTTCAACAACTGGCCCAAAGTGGAAAACTGCCGGGTGGACGTCACTGTGGACCGGGCCGATGAAAAGTGGACGGGGCCGGTGGGATTTGTCCCTCCCTTCGTGGAGCAGCTAAAGCCTTCCCCTGAAAACAGGATCGCCATTGTCTGCGGTCCCCCCATAATGATCAAACTGGTTCTGGAAACCCTGGCCAAGTTGGGGTATAATGATGAGCAGATAATAACGACCCTGGAGATGCGCATGAAATGCGGCATAGGTAAGTGTGGCCGGTGCAATCTGGGCAGCAAATATATATGCTTGGATGGGCCGGTCTTTACCTTTGCCCAGTTAAAGCTCTTACCCAGCGAATACTGAGGATGGCTGCTGATTATCACGTCCATGGATTGGGTCACGACGGCCCTCCCCATACGGTGGAACGGCTCTGGCCCTATGTGGAAGTGGCGCGGGCTCGAGGTTTGACCGAGATCGGCTTTGCCGAGCACGAATGGTATCTGGAAGGGCTGGACTTCAGCGTCTTCCCCCGGCTGGAGGAAAAAACTAAGCTAAAAGTGAGGGCCGGGCTGGAAGTGGATTTCCGGCCCGGCAGGGATTTTAAGGAACTGGAGGGAAAGCCCTGGGACTACCTCATAGGATCGGTGCACGAAGTCCACGGGTGGGCCTTTGACAAACCTGGAGAAGAGGAAGGGTTTGGGAACTGGGACATAGACGAGCTCTATAGGCTATACTTTGGGTTAGCTGCCCAGGCTGCAGCCACAGGTATCTTTCAGGTGATAGGCCATCTGGATCTCATAAAGCTCTATGGGCACCGGCCCCGCCGGCCAGCGGTGGAACTGGCGGAACCTGCCCTCCAGCTGATGGCCCGCTTGGGCATAGTCCTGGAGGTGAACACCTCAGGGCTGTATCGCCCTGTGAGGGAGATCTACCCTTCCCGGGACATATTGGAGAGGGCTTTTCAGCTGAATATACCGGTGATCATAACCTCCGATGCCCATGTTCCGGAAGAGGTGGGCCGGGCCAGAGAGACAGCGCGGCAGATTTTATATCAGATAGGTTACCGCCAACTGGCCACCTTCCACAAGGGTCACATGGGGACAGAACCCCTCTAGATTGAATAGATTGAAGGGGAGTAGCCCCCCGGAAGGGGCTGGGTTCGCCATCCCGGCTATCAGTCCGGACCCAGCGGAAAGGGCGAGACCTTCACCTGTTGGTGAAGGTCTTTTTCTTTTTTCATTAAATTTTTGGGGAAGAGTTATCCTAAGGGAGGGAGGGAAGAGATGCTGAGCTTACCCATGTCCCTGCTTTTAAGCCTGACGATGATCCTGGTGGGGGCTAAAGGCTTTACCAACGGCGTGGAATGGCTGGGCAGGAAACTGAACCTCAGGCAAGGGGCTGTGGGCAGCATCCTGGCAGCGGTGGGGACTGCCCTGCCGGAAACCCTCGTGCCCCTGGTGGCCATCCTCACTCGAGCCAACAGCAGTCAAGGCAGCGATATAGGGATAGGAGCTATTTTAGGGGCCCCTTTTATGCTGAGCACCCTGGGCTTTTTCGTAACAGGCCTGGCTGTATGGATGCACCGGGGCCGTCGGAGCGACTTCCCCCAATTGCGGGTGGAAACCCAGGTCATAGCCCGGGATCTGGGTTTCTTCCTGGTCTGCTACAGCCTGGCGCTGGCCGCCTCCTTCAGCCCGGGGTCCCTGGCGAAGAAAGGGGCCGCCCTCATTCTGGTGGTCATTTATTTTGTATACGCCTATCTCTGCCTCACCCGAGGGCAAACCTTGGGGGAAGCGGGCATTTGTCCCCCCTGCCTTTATTTCAATCCCGAGAGGGCCGAACCCAGAACCTCCCTGATCATATTTCAGGTCCTCTTTTTCCTGGACCTCCTCCTGGTGGGGGCTAGACTTTTCGTCCTGGGCCTTTCCCGCCTGGCCGAAATGCTGGGAGTCCCCCCCTTTATCTTGGCCCTGATAATCGCGCCTATAGCCACCGAGCTTCCGGAAAAATGTAACAGCGCCATCTGGGTATATCAGAGAAAGGACACCCTGGCCCTGGGGAACATGACAGGGGCCATGGTATTTCAGGGCTCCCTTATCCCCGCCCTGGGGATGGCTCTGACCGATTGGCGTCTTTCCCCTGCTGGCCTGTTCAGCGCTCTTCTTGCCCTCCTTATGGCCTCTTTGGTCCTGGGGCAGATCCGGAAAAAGGGGTACCTCACCGTATATCCGCTTTTGGCCGGAGGCATATTTTACCTCTTATTTATCCTGACAACCCTTCGAGCTATTTAATTTGCTCTTGGGGGGTGATCAAATGCATCCATAACACAGCTGGACTCTCCATGAAGTTTTGGAAAAATTGGCTACCGACCCGGCAGAGGGCCTCAGCTCCGCGGAGGCCCAGGCCTGCCTGGAAAAATACGGGCCCAATCTCCTTCAAGAAGGTCCGCCCAAAGGGCCTTGGCCCATTCTGCGGGAGCAGTTCACCGGGGCCCTGGTCCTCCTCCTGGCGGCCGCGGCGGTGTCGTTTCTCCTGGGAGAGTATAAAGACGGCCTTGCCATCTTGGTAATCGTGGTTTTAAACGCCCTTTTCGGTTTTATCCAGGAATACCGGGCTGAGAAAGCGATGGAGGCGCTCAAAAAATTTTCTGTCCCCCGGGCAAAGGTGCTGCGGGAGGGCAGAATTCAGGAAATATCCGCCCAGGAGCTGGTCCCTGGAGACGTCTTCTTCCTGGAAGCGGGTGATGTGGTGCCTGCGGACGGCCGCCTCCTGGAGGCCGCCAACCTCAGGTTGCTGGAGGTCATCTTGACCGGTGAATCGGTCCCGGTGGATAAAGATCCCTCCGCCATAATTCCGGCAAGGCACCTTTAGGCGATCGGAATAACATGGTCTACAAGGGGACCACTGTGGCTTTCGGCCGGGGAACAGCCGTGGCCGTGGCCACCGGTATGGAGACAGAGCTGGGGCGCATCGCCGGTATGATCCAGAGGGTGGAGGCCGAGCCCACCCCTTTTCAACGGCGCATGGCCGCACTGGGCCGCACTTTGGGATTGATAGCCTTGGCGATTGTGGTAGCGGTGACCCTGTTGGGGATTTTACGGGGCGAGCACCCGAAAACCATGTTTCTCACTGGAGTGAGCCTAGCGGTGGCCGCTGTGCCGGAAGGGCTCCCCGCTGTGGTCACCATTACCCTGGCCCTGGGGGCCCAGAAGATGCTGAGGTGTCGCGCCCTTATCCGCAGGCTTCCCGCTGTAGAAACTTTGGGCTCGGTCACCAAGATATGCACCGACAAGACCGGAACCCTAACCCAGAACCGGATGACCGTCACCGCCCTGGCCCTGCCCGTCCGGGACCTGGACAGGGGGGTTGAGGTTTTTCCTTTTTCCGGGGAAAAGCCCGCCTCTTTGCCCCCGGCAGCCCATTTTTTGTTGGGGGCCGGTGCCCTCTGCAACGATGCCGTCTTAACCCCAAAGGGGGAGGAGTTTTCTTATAATAGGGGATCCCACTGAAGGCGCCCTGATTATGGCCGCCATGCAGCTGGGTTACCCCAAACCCCAACTGGAAGGGGCCCTTCCTCGCCTGGCGGAGTTACCCTTTTCTTCTGAGCAGAAGCGGATGACCACCATTCACCAGGTGGGCGGGAACTGCCGGGACCTCTGGGCGGAGTTTTTGGGTAGGGGAGATCCGCCGCCCTACGTCCTTTTCACTAAAGGCGCCTTCGACCTCCTTTTACAGGCCTGCAACGGAGTATGGGTAAACGGCAAAATAGAACCCCTGGATGAATGGCGAAAGGGGCTGGAGCAGACCAATGGGGAGCTCTCCCAGGCAGGTCTGCGGGTGTTGGCGGTGGCCTTCCGTTTTTTAGCTGCCCTGCCCCAGGAGGTTACAGAGGAACTGGAAAAAGACCTTGTTTTCCTGGGGCTGGTGGGAATGATGGATCCTTTGCGGCCAGAAGCCAAGGGGGCGGTGGAGACCTGCCGTCAAGCGGGAATCGACCCGGTAATGATTACCGGCGATCACCCCCTCACTGCCCTGGCCATTGCCCGGAAACTGGGCCTTGATACAGGGCGCATTTTAACAGGCAGCCAACTGGACGGATTTTCGCCGGAAGATCTGGTCCAAATTGCTGAAGAGGTGGCTGTCTATGCCCGGGTTTCCCCCTCCCATAAACTCAAGATAGTGGAAGCTTTACAGCGCAGAGGGCATGTAGTGGCCATGACCGGCGACGGGGTAAATGACGCCCCTGCCTTGAAGAAAGCCGACATCGGGGTGGCCATGGGAGTTGCCGGAACCGATGTGGCCAAAGAGGCTGCCGATATGGTGCTTCTGGATGATAATTTTGCCACCATTGTAGCTCCAGTGGAAGAAGGCCGGGTGATCTACGACAACATCCAAAAGTTCCTTAAATAATCTAATGGCCACCAATCTGGGCGAGATCCTAATCATTTTTGCCGGTATTTTATGTGGAACGCCAGTGCCCTTGGCGCCGCTCCAGATCCTCTGGATCAATCTGGTCACGGACGGTCTTCCGGCCCTCGCCCTGTCGGTGGAGCCGGCTGAGGAAGGGGTCATGCGCCGCCCCCCCACCTGACCCCAAGGCCAGCCTTTTCGCCGGGGGTTTGGGCACGCATATTCTCTGGGTTAGCGCCTTGATGGCAACCACATGTCTTGGTGTCGGTTATTGGTTTTGGCAGCTGGGCCAGCCTTCCTGGCAGACAATCCTTTTCACCACCCTTGTCTTCGCCCAATTGGCCCATGTACTGGCTGTGCGCACAGGGCGGATTCCCCTTTTAAAGGCCGGTCTCCTCTCCAATCCCGCCGCTTTGGGGGCCGTCCTGTTGAGCATGGCCTTACAGCTGGCGGTTATCTATCTGCCTCCTCTGCAGGAGGTCTTCCGTACTGTTTCTTTGACCCCTGCCCAGCTCCTCCTCTGTTTCTTTCTGGGCAGCCTGGTATTCTGGGCAGTAGAGGCCGAGAAATGGTTCCGGTGCCCTCGTCCCTGAAAAATGTTCCTTTTGGCTTTATCCGGCAAGCCGGGATCATAAAGCCATTGACAAAGCCTGAGGTTTATGTAGAATTAAAATGGTAAGCAATATTAATGTTATTTTAAAGGACAGGTGAGGAGGATGTATCAGAACAAACCCAGAATGCAGCGCATGACCAAGCAGAGAAGGGTTATCCTGGAAATATTGAGGAGCACTGATATCCACCCCACAGCCGACTGGATTTACGCCAAAGCCAGGGAGATCATCCCCGACATAAGCCTGGGGACGGTTTACAGGAACCTGGGTATTTTAAAGGCCCAAGGGGAGATAGCGGAGCTGAATTACGGCAGCACCTACAGCCGTTACGACGGCAACCCCCACCCCCATTATCACCACGTGTGCCTGGAGTGCGGACGTATCGCCGATCTGCCCATGCCTGTACGCCAGGATCTGGAAGAAGAGGCGAAGGCCAAAGGATGCGGTTCGGTGCTTTACCACCGGCTGGAGTTCTACGGGCTATGCCCCCAATGCCAGAGGAAAAGGGAGAAAGAGGGCCAGTCCTAAGCTGGCCTTTTGTTTTAATGTATTGCTCCGAGGCCCGCTTTGAGGTATGATACCTGTGAAAGGGTGTGAAAAATATGGGCATATTGAGCTCCCTGCGCAATTTTCATAAAAAGAGGCCGGGGCTGGGTATGCTCCTGGTGGTGGTGCTGAGCCTAGGTTTGGTGGGCGGCGTGTCCCTGTTGGCCTCCTCCCGCCATTTCTCCCCTGGGGGGGGAAACCCTGAGGCTGTCGAGCCGGCTTCTGTCCAAGAGGAAATAGCCAAACTGGAATCCCAGCGGGAGGATCTGACCAGGAAGCTGGAATCCCAAAAAGACCACGCCCCTTTGTATGTACAGTTGGGGGACGTGGAAACCTATCTGGGCTTTCTATATTCAAACTATGCCAAGGACTGGGAGAAGGCCCAGAGCAGTTATAGGGAAGCTCTGGCCAGCTACCAGAAGGCTCAAGCCCTGAATCCCCAGGACTACGGCCTGTACCCCCGGATGATAAATGCGGCCCTTTATGCGGGGGAAGGGGAGGTGGCCCTGGAGCTTTTCAGAAAGGCCCTGGACTTAAATCCGGGAGACAACGAAATGCGCCTCAACTATGGCTACTATCTGGCCCTGAGGGGAGACCTGCAGGGGGCCGTCCAGCAGTGGGAGGAAATCTTGAAGCACAACCCTTCCCCGGAGATGGCCCAGACGGTGCAGGATATGCTGGCCAAGATAAAGGACCTACAAGGAGGTAAGTAGCCAGGAATCATGTACTTTTTGGGGATGGACCTGGGCGGGACCGCCATAAAGATGGGCATAGTGGATAAAAAGGGGCAGATACAGGCCCACCTGCAGGAGGGGACCAAAGTGGAAGGGGGGCCCAAGGGGGTCCTGGAGCAGATGGCTGGCCTGGTGGAAAAGCTCCTGGGCTCTGCAGGCGTGAAGAAGGAAGATATACGGGCTGCAGGCTTGGGAGTCCCCGGAGCGGTGGATCCTGAGAGGGGACGGGTGATCCTGGCTCCCAACCTCTCCTGGCGGGACTATCCCTTAAAGGAAGAGGTGGAGGCCCTCCTGTCCCTGCCGGTGGTCATTGAAAACGACGCCCATATGGCCGCCCTGGGGGAGATGTGGCAAGGGGCAGGAAGGGAATATAGCAGCTTCCTTCTGGTGACCGTGGGGACGGGTATAGGATCGGGAATGATCCTTCAGGGCAGGATCTGGCGGGGGAGTTTGGAATACGGGGCCGAGCTGGGGCATGTAAAGATGATGGAAAACGGGCCTTTGTGCCGCTGCGGCGGTCGGGGCTGCCTTGAAACCCTGGCTTCGGCTTCGGCCATGGTAAGGCGTTTTAAAGAGAAGCTCTCCTGGGGAAGGGCTTCCCGCCTTGGGGACAGCCCTTCCCTGGGGCTGAGGGAGATAATAGAGGCTGGCCGGGAAGGAGACAAGTTGTGTCGAGAAGTTTTGGAAGAAGGCGCCAGACATCTGGCCCGGGCCCTAGCCAATGTGGCCCTGACACTGGGTCCAGAGGCCATCATCCTAGGAGGTGGGCCGGCGGAGGCGGGGGATCTCTTCTTAAGCCCCATCCGGGAATACTTTAGGGAATATATGGGTACATGGCTGTTGCGCTCCCTTCCCCTGATTCCGGCCCAGCTGGGCAACAGAGCAGGGATCATAGGGGCAGCCTATCTGGCCCAGCAAGAAGTGGGCTGAGAAGGCCTTTTCTCCCGGCACCAGTTGCCGGGTTTTTTATTTTTACAGGAGGAATTTTTATCCTCAGCGGAGAATTAGGTAGAAGAAAGTGGGTGATTGTGGGGTAAAGTGGTTGTGACGGGGGCCGAACTATAATCACAAGAGGACCGGGTCATGTTTATAGGAGAATACCATCACACCATAGATGAGAAGGGTCGCCTGATCATCCCCGCCCGTTTTAGGGAAAAACTGGGTCCCAAATTCATCGTCACCAAGGGGCTGGATCACTGCCTCTTTGCATATCCTCCCGAGATTTGGAAAGAGCTGGAGCAGAAGCTCCGCCATCTGCCCTTTACCCGGGCTGATGTGCGCTCTTTCCTCCGTTTCTTTTTTCTGGGGCTACCGAATGCGAGCTGGACCGGCAGGGCAGGATATTGCTGCCGGCCAATTTGAGGGCCTACGCCCAGCTGGATAAGGAGGCGGTGGTGGTGGGGGTTTCCAGCCGGGTGGAGATCTGGAGCCGCCAGCTGTGGGAGGAATACTGCCAGAGGACAGCGGAGCAATTCGAAGCTCTGGCGGAGAAACTGTCGGATCTGGATATTTAAAGGAAGGAAGGTGAAGATTTTGCACCATCCGGTGATGGCTCAGGAGGTGATAAAATATTTGGACCCCCAGCCAGGGGAGGTCTTCGTGGACGGGACCCTGGGCTTGGGAGGTCATAGCCTCCTTCTGCTCCCCAGGCTTCTCCCCGGGGGGCATCTTATAGGAATCGACCAGGATCAGCAGGCCCTCTCCTTGGCCCAGCAGCGGCTTTCCCCCTGGTCCTCTTCCGTTACCCTTGTTCATGGCAATTTTAGATATTTAAAAAAATACTGGAAAATCTGGGGATAAAGAGGGTAAATGGGCTCCTTCTGGACCTGGGGGTCTCCTCCTACCAGCTGGAGAGGGGGGAGAGGGGTTTTTCCTATCAGCGGGAAGGGCCTCTGGATATGCGCATGGACCCCACCCAACCCCTGACCGCAGCAGAAATAGTCAATACCTGGAGCGAAGAGGAGTTGGCCCGGGTCATCCGAGAATATGGAGAAGAGAGATGGGCCAGGCGGATAGCCCGGTTTATCGTGAAGGCCAGGGAGAGATCCCCCCTCCTCACCACCGGTCAGCTGGTGGAGGTGATCAAGGCAGCCATACCCGCTGCTGCCCGGAGGAGGGGACCCCATCCCGCCAAGAGGACCTTTCAGGCCCTGAGGATAGCGGTGAACGACGAGCTGGGTGCCCTGGAAGAGGTCTTGGAGCAGCTGCCGGAAATACTGGAGCCCGGGGGAAGGGTGGCCATCATCTCTTTCCATTCTTTGGAGGACAGGCTGGTGAAGAGGGCCTTCCTACGCTGGCGCCGGGAGGGAATGTTGGAGATCTTGACTCCTAAGCCCGTTATCCCTACGGAGGAGGAGATAGCGCAAAACCCCAGGGCTAGGAGCGCCAAACTCCGGACTGCCCGGAGAGTTCTAAAGGAGGGGGAGGAAGAATAGGCTATGTTGGCAGCATCTCAAAGGCAGGGGGCCAAAGGGTTTTCGGTTTCCCCTGGTACCAGGTCTTTGCCCCGCACCTGGAAAAGGTTTCGGCGGAGGTTGGTATTTATATCAGGCCTCATCCTGTTTTTGGCCCTCACCTTCGGTAAGGCCTATCTTTCCATGCAGGTGGTGCTTAAAGGTTACCAGCTGGAGGACCTGAAAAGGGAGATATATCTTATAAAAAGGGAAAACGAACAGCTGCAGAAGGAGACGGCCCGCCTTAAAACTCCGGAAAGGATAGCCCAAGTGGCTACAGGTCGGCTGGGGATGGGGGAGCCCAGCTCGGAACAGATATGCTACTGCCCTCCTGAAGCCAGGGAGGAAAGCGGAGGATCATCAGGTTCGGCTTCCAGCCAGACACGGGCAGAGGGAAACAGCTGGCTGGTGGCTTTTTCCAGGGCCCTGCAGGGATGGCTGCAAGATGAAGGGGCTGGGATTTAAAACCTAGAAAACCTAGGAGGTGGGAAGGGGATGGCGGTAACCGCGGAGTTTGAGGTGCGCCGGCGGTTGACCTGGGTTTTCCTGATCCTCGCCTGCGGCTTTATTGTTATCCTCTTTCGCCTGGCCTGGTTGCAATTCGTAAAGGGCGGCGAATTGCAGAAGCGGGCCTTGGAGAACCGGCTCTCGGTAATGCCCGTGACCGCCAGGAGGGGTATAATTTACGACCGCCAGGGGCGGGAGCTGGCCGTCAACATAACCAGCGATTATGTGGGGGCCTTCCCGCCGGAGGTAAAGGCCTCGGGCAGGGCTGAGGAGATAGCTGCCAAATTATCAGAAATCCTAAACCTCCCCCACGACACGGTTCTGGAAAAGATCACCCGGAACACGGGCTTTGAATTCATAGCCCGCCAGATCGACTATGAGCAGGCGAAAAGGATCAAAGAACTGCAGTTGCCCGGCATTGAAGTGGTCCCCGAGAGCCGCCGCTATTATCCCAACGGAATGCTGGCTGCCCATGTGCTGGGATTCACCGGGGTGGATAATCAGGGGTTAGAAGGCCTGGAGGCCATGTTCGATAAAGAGCTTTCCGGAGAAAAGGGAAAAATCGTGCTGGAGATAGATGCCCACGGAAGGGAGATCCCCAGGGCCCTTCACCGCTACATCCCCCCTCGGGACGGCCATAATCTGGTACTGACTATAGATCAGACCATCCAGTATATAGCTGAAAGGGAGCTGGACCGCCTCATGGCCAGTCCCACCAAGCCCGCCAGGGCCCATGTGATAATTATGGACCCCAAGACGGGCGAGATCCTGGCCATGGCCAGCAGGCCCGCCTTCGACCCCAACCGCTACTCCCAGTACCCCCGGGAACTATGGGGCAACCCGGTGGTCAGGGACGCCTTTGAACCGGGGTCCTGTTTTAAAATCATAACCGCTGCCGCTGCCCTGGAGGAGGGGGTGGTAAAGCCCCAAGACCGCTTCTACTGCCCCGGATATATAAAGGTAGGGGGAAACACCATCCACTGCTGGCTCCACGAGGGCCACGGCAGCGAGACCTTTGCCGAAGGAGTGAAAAATTCCTGCAACCCTGTTTTTGTCCAGATAGCCCTCAGGCTGGAAGAAAAGAAAAAAGGGCTCTTTTATCGCTACATCAAGGCCTTCGGTTTTGGGGCCCCTACAGGGATAGAGATAACAGGGGAGAGCGCAGGTTTTTTAATTCCAGAAAACGAACTAAAACCCATAAATATAGCCACCATAGGAATAGGCCAGGGGATAGCCGTTACCCCTCTGCAGCTGATAACAGCGGTGGCGGCGGTGGCCAACGGAGGACAGCTGATCCGCCCCTACCTGGTCAAGGAGATAACCGATCCCGAAGGTAGGACCGTAAAGAAAATAGAACCTCAGGTGATCCGCAGGGTTGTCTCCCCCACCACCTGTAAGGTTTTGGGGGAAATGTTGGAGTTGGTGGTGAGCGAGGGCACGGGGAGGAACGCCTATATACCCGGATACCGGGTGGGAGGGAAAACAGGGACAGCCCAGAAACCCGGTCCCGGAGGTTATGTGGAAGGCAAATACGTGGCTTCTTTCATAGGGTATGCTCCGGTCAACGATCCCCAGGTGGTGGCCCTGGTCAGCGTCGATGAACCCCAGGGATATCCCTATTACGGCGGGGTGGTGGCTGCCCCCCTATTCCAGCGCATGATCACCGACGTGCTCCACTATCTTAAAGTGCCTCCCCAGCAGGTCCCCAAACCAAAGGAAGGAGAAGCTCCCCTTCCCCTGGTGAAGGTTCCCCCGGTGGTGGGAATGGATAGGGAAGCTGCCAAAGGTCAAATAGAAAGGGCGGGATTGAAGGTCAGACTGGAAGGCCAGGGGAACAGGGTGAAGGCCCAGGTGCCCAGGCCCGGGGTAGAAGTCCCTTCCGGCACCACCGTCATCCTCTATCTGGAGGGAGAAGAAGGAAAGCCCAAGGTCTCCGTGCCTTCGGTGAGGGGTCTGCGCTTGCAGGAGGCCGCAGAAGTCTTAGAAGCCTTTGGATTGAATCTTGTCCCTTCTGGAAAGGGTCGGGCGGTGGAGCAGGAGCCACCTCCAGGCGCCGGGGTAGATCCGGGAACCCAGGTAAAGGTGAGATTCAGCGAGATATTTCCAGAGGATAAAGGACCCTAAAGACCCTTTTCCCCCTCTGGATTCCGTGATAAGCTAAGAAGTGGACGCTGGGAGGGGGTATCCGATTGCAGGTGGCAGATCTCATACCTGTTGTGGAGGCCGAGGATTGGGGGGGGCCTCTCACCCTTCCCCTGGTGGGGCTCCACTACAATTCCAAGGAGATAAAACCTGGCCATCTCTTCGTGGCCATCAAGGGTTTTGTAACTGACGGTCACCTGTATGTGCCTGAAGCCATAGAGAAGGGCGCCAAAGCGGTGATCCTGGAGAGGGAGGTGCCCCTGCCCCCCCAGGTAGCCTGGATAAAGGTCAAGGACAGCCGCCAAGCCCTGGGTCGGGCTTCGGCTTTTTTCTACAATTCTCCTTCCCACAGGTTGAGGCTCTTCGGCATTACCGGTACCAACGGTAAAACCACCGTGGCCCATCTTTTAGAGGCCATCCTGAAGGCAGGGGGCCGAGCCCCGGCCTTGCTGGGCACCATTGTCAACAGGTGGGGGGAAAAAATTCAGCCCAGCAAGCACACCACCATGGAATCCCTAGATCTGCAGCGCATATTTAAAGAATTGGACGAAGCCCAAATCACCCAGGTGGTTATGGAGGTTTCTTCCCACGCCTTAACCCTTAAACGCTTGGAAGGCACCGAAATGGACGTGGGTATATTTACCAATTTGTCTCCCGAGCATTTGGACTTCCACCGGGATATGGAGGATTATTTCCAGAGCAAGCTCCTCCTTTTTAAAAATCTCACGCATGGAGTTAAAAAGGATCCCAAATACGGGGTCGTCAACAGGGATGACCCATGGGGCCTGCGCCTGTTGGGCTGTTTAAAGGAGATGGGGGTTCCCTTTGTTACCTATGGCCTTTCCCCCCAGGCGGAGGTAAGGGCGGAGAGGATCTTTTTGGGACCCCAGGGTACCGGCTTTGAACTCATCTGGCCCCAGGGCAGGGCCTGGGTGGAGCTGAAGCTTATAGGGGAATTCAATATTTATAACGCCCTGGCCGCCTTCGCTTTGGCCTGGCAGGAGGGCATAGAACCCCAGGTGGCCCTTGAGGCCCTTTCTTCCTTCCCGGGGGTACCGGGCCGGATGGAAAGGATTTGCCAGGGGCAACCCTTCAGCGTGATAGTGGACTATGCCCACACTCCCGACGGACTGGAAAAGGTTTTAAAAAACGTCCGGCACTTCACCTCCAACAGGGTTATAACGGTATTCGGCTGCGGGGGCGATAGGGACGCCAGCAAGAGGCCCCTGATGGGCAGGGCTGCCGCCCAGTGGAGCCATCTGGTGGTGATCACCTCTGACAATCCCCGGGATGAAGATCCCCTGAAGATAATCGAAGATATTCTGCCCGGAGTGAAAGGGGTACCTGGATCGGCCTATAAAGTCATCCCCCACCGCCGGGAGGCCATCGCCTTTGCCCTGAGGGAGGCCCGGCCGGGGGATACGGTGCTGATAGCGGGGAAGGGGCATGAAAACTACCAAATAGTCAAGGGCAAATACCTCCCCTTCGACGATAGGGCGGTGGCCAGGGAAGAACTCCGGTCCCTAGGATACGGGGGTGAAGCCCCATGTTCGTAGCTCCTGCGGGAGAGATATGCCGTATAACCGGAGGCAGGCTGCTGGCAGGGGATCCCCAGAGGGTGGCAAGGGGCATAAGCACCGACACCCGAACCCTGGAGAGGGACATGGCCTTCATAGCCCTCCGGGGGAGCCGGTGGGACGGCCACGATTTCATACCCGTGGCCGTGGATAAGGGTGCGGCCGTTGTTCTGGCGGAGGATTTTAAACCCGAGATCAGGGACAGGGGGAAAGACACGGCCCTCATCCAGGTGGAGGATACCCTTAGGGCCTTGGGCCAGCTGGCTGCCCATCACCGGCGGGAAAATTTTCAGGGAGTGATGGTGGCGGTGACCGGGTCC
>JGI26788J51865_100011_pt1 | contig 18797 bp, 20 predicted proteins | sample WilGeytube61714_FD_51865 | JGI IMG/M metagenome (IMG submission 51865) | reverse complement strand
GGAAGAAAAAGAAGAGGAGGAAGAAGAGGAAGAGGAGGAGGCCGCCGCTGGTCTGAGCGCCCTCTTCGGCTAAAAAGAGGATTCTTCCTCCTCAAAAACCTTTTTTATACTACACTATTTTTTAAAAGCACTAAAGATTGCCATGTCTTACCAACTAAAAAGACTCGGATATGAGAAAAATAAATGCAAATCATGTGGAAAATATTTCTGGTCCATAGATGGGTGTGAAACATGCGGAGACGCCCCATGCGATCCCTACACTTTCATTGGAGATCCTCCGACCAAGAAAAAATATGACCTCTACAAGATCCAGAACACCTTCATCAAATTCTTCAAAGAAAGGGGACATGAACCCATCAAAAGATACCCAGTACTCGCAAAACGTTGGAGAGACGACGTATTCCTCGTAGGAGCATCCATCTACAACTTCCAACCATGGGTAACCTCAGGGATGGTTAAACCACCAGCAAACCCACTAGTAGTCGCCCAACCCTCAATAAGATTAAACGATATAGACAATGTAGGAAGAACAGGAAGACACTTAACCTGCTTCACCATGGGAGGCCACCACGCGTTCAATTCAGCAGACAACCAAGTTTACTGGAAAGATGAAACAATAAAATACTGTCACGATTTCTTAGAGCACATTGGTATAAACCCCAAAGAGGCAACATTTATAGAATCATGGTGGGAAGGCGGTGGAAACGCAGGACCTTGCTATGAAGTCTGTGTAAGGGGTGTTGAACTCGCAACCCTAGTATTCATACAATACAAGATTCTACCAAACGGTAAAAAGGAAATCCCATTAAAGATTGTTGACACAGGCTACGGGCTTGAAAGATTCGCATGGATATCACAGGGAACCCCAACAGCATATGATGCATCATTCGGCCCGGTAATCCAGAGACTGAAAGAACTAGCATCCATTGAGGTCAACGAAGATATACTAAAAGAAAACGCTCAAGTTGCGGGTATGATGGACATACAAACATACGCGGATCTTAAAACCCTCAGAAAGAGAGTGGCGGATAAACTAGGCATCCCAGTGGATGAACTTGAGGCATCAGCAAAGCCAATGGAATCCATATATGCAATAGCGGATCATACAAGGTGTTTAGCATTCATGCTAGCAGACGGCGTGATCCCATCAAATGTGAAGGAAGGATACCTTGCGCGTTTAATAATAAGACGGGCCATCAGACTACTAAGCGAATTACACTTGAAAGAATCATTAAAAGACATAATGGAGATCCAAATGGACTTCCTAGAACTCCAATACCCTGAAATAAGAGAACACCACCAGCACATAATAAACATAGTAGAATTGGAAGAGAAAAGATATAAAAAGACAATCCAAAAGGGTGAAAGGATAGTTAAAAAGACAATAGACCACTTCAAAAAAGAAGGAGAAAAAGAAATACCAGTTGAAACCCTTATAAGACTCTACGACTCCCATGGCATACCCCCAGAGTTAGTAAAAGAGATATCAAACACGCAAAGTTTCAAATTAAAAATCCCAGACAACTTCTACACGTTTGTAGCCGAAAAACATGAAAAAGAAGAAGAGACAGAAAAAACTCTCATAGATTTGAATTATCCCAAAACAAGATTATTATTCTATGAAAAACCATCCGAAACAAAATTCAAAGCCAAAATACTAGGATTACATGAAAATGGGATAATACTAGACCAGACATTATTCTATCCAGAAGGGGGTGGCCAGCCATCAGACAAAGGAATGCTAAAAATAGGAAAGACCAAATTAAAGGTTGAATATGCAGAGAAAATCGGAGACATAGTACTTCACAGAACAAACATAGATAAACTTCCAAGAGAACTTATAGGCAAAACAGTGGATGGAACCATCGACTGGGAAAGAAGAATGGCACTAACCAGGAATCATACAGGAACACACCTTATAATAGCAGCGGCACGCCAAGTCCTCGGAGACCACATCTGGCAGACAGGAGCCCAAAAGGGGATCAAACAATCAAGGATAGACTTATCACATTACAAACGGATTACCATTGATGAAATCGAAAAAATAGAAGAATTAGTCAACAAGTATGTGATGGAGAACATTCCAGTTGAAACCAAATGGATGGAAAGAAACCTAGCAGAGAAAAAATATGGTTTCATATTATACCAAGGTGGAGTAGTACCCGGAGACAAGATAAGAATAGTTAAAATAAACGAAATTGATGTGCAAGCATGCGGAGGCACACACGTACTCCATACAGGGGACATAGGATTCATAAAAATCAACCGGACAGAAAGAATACAAGACGGCGTTGAAAGGATCGAATTTTCAATAGGAGAAGCCGCGATAAAACAAGTGCAAAACATTAACCGCCTATTAATAGAAAGCTCAAAAATATTCAAGGTACCGGTAGAACAATTCCCCAGAATCTCTGAAAGATTCTTCAAAGAATGGAAATCATTCAAAAACGAGATAAAACGTTTAAAGAAGGAAATAGCACTCCTAAAAATAGAAAACCTCATCAACAAAACCACAAAAATCAACAATCTTCTATTCATAGAGGAAATCGTTGATGCGAAAATGGATGAAATGCAAGAAATGGCACTAAAGCTCATAGAAGACAAGAAAATAGACATAACCATATTACTAAATCCTGATGGGAAAATTGTGGGAGCATCATCCCAAAAGGCCATCAAAGAAGGCATCAAAATAAACGAAATAATAAAGAAACTTGCAGAAATCCTTGGTGGTGGAGGGGGTGGAAGACCAAACCTAGCCCAAGGAGCCGGCCCCAAAACCCACAAAGTATATGAAGTCCTAGAAGAAGCCCAAAGGCTAATAAAAGCAACCCTTGAGGGTTGAGCTTGGAAAAAACAATCCACAGTATAAAAGAGAAAATAGAAAAAGGAGAAGCCCAAGTATTCACGGCCCAACAAATAAAGGAAATGCTTCGTAACGGTATCTATCGATGACGTGGATATCATAACCACAGCCACTTGTGGGATAATGTCAGGCACCGCCGCCATCATGCACTTTAAAGTCGCAGAACCTGGAAAATTCAAAAAAGCAAAAATAGACCTCATACTCTATGGAACATCAAAAAGCATGGAAAATCCAGACTACGGAGGAGGATTCTTACTCAAAGACATTCTAAAAAGAAAAGAGATAGAAGTCATCATAGAAACAGACTCCAAAACCATAAAAACCAGCTTAACCCTGATGAGATTAAAACCGCTAAGATGATCGGTACAAGAATGGCCTACAAAAATTATATGGCTTTCGTAAACCCTGGCGAGGAGCCGATACCATCATATTCAATCCAATCCCAACGGAAGGATCCTTCAAAGGCCTCTCATTTTCTGGATGTGGTGAACTCAACCCCCATCCAAAACGACCCCAAAATGAGGACAATAAAAGCTACCTCCCCATACTCCTAAACGGCGCACTTGGCATGATACTAGGAAAAGGTACAAGAAGCACGCCAGAAAAACCCAATCTCATGATGGCCGCCAACATCCATGAGATGGATCCATACTACCTGGGAGGTTTCAGGACAGCTGCAGGCCCGGAAGTGTTCAATACAATCGCAATCCCAATACCCATACTAAACAAGGAAATACTTAACAACATTCTTATAATGAACCATCAGATACCATTGCCAGTGGCAGATATAAGGGACAGAAGCATCATAGACCAGACAAATTACGAAGTCGTTTGGACGGGGGATGAAAGACCATCATATCATCCTCAAAGGTGTGCTGATTGTGAAAAATGTCTCGTGGCTGAAAGATGCCCCACTTTAGCCTTCAAAAACGGCCTAGACCTTAGAAAATGTTTCGGTTGCGGAATGTGCGCAAATTCCTGTCCAAATAATGTATTCGAAATGAAGATGGGAAAAGTCACACCCCATCTAGGTAAAGGTATTGAAGTGCCGGTAATATGCAGACAATCAGATATAAAACGTGCAAAGAAATTGGCAGAAGAATTAAAGTATCGGATAGAATCTTGTGAATTCTCCATCAGATAAACTTTGGGTGTTGACAAATGGATTATGATCTTATACTTGGACGTTACGGAGAAATAGCCCTTAAAAGTCCACAGGTTAGGAGAAGATTTGAATCTCAGCTAATCCATAACATAAAAAGCGCATTTAAAACAGAAGTCCATGTAAAAGGGGGTAGGATATTCATTTATCCAGCAGATTTTGAAGAAGCTTTAAACAGACTAGCTAAAATCTTTGGGATAGTATCATTCTCACCAGCGATCGCAATGAAAACAGACAAAAGAGTGATTTCAACCAAACTCCAAGAATACGTGGAAAAATTAAACTTGGAAGGCCTATTTGATGATAAAAAATCCTTCGCAATAAGATGTAAAAGAACCGGAACCCATGATTTCACAAGCCAAGAACTTGCAGCATACGCAGGTTCAATAGTCACGGATAAGATAGGGGCTCCTGTAAACCTCACAAAACCTGACATAGAAATATTCTTGGATGTTCGAGGTAGGAAAACATACCTCTTCCATGAAATCTTACCAGGCTCCGGTGGCCTTCCCATGGGCATAAGTGGAAAAGTAATATCCTTACTTTCGGGTGGCATAGATTCTGCTGTTGCAACCTATCTTGTAATGAAAAGAGGGTGTAAAATAGTAGCTCTACACTTTGACACATATCCTTACACAGGCAAAAAGAACAAAATAAAAATCAAAAAGTTAGTAGATAAATTAAAAGAATATTCCCAAGGCGTGAAATTTGAACTATTGACAGTAGAGTATGGTGAATACCTCGATTATTGCATGTTAAAGGCTCCGAGAAACCTTACTTGTATATTATGCAAATTTGGAATGTACCACATCGCAGAGAAAATAGCTAAGAAAATAGGCGCCCTTGCAATTGTAGATGGTAACAGCATCGGACAAGTTGCCTCCCAAACCTTATATAATATCCTTGCAACACGATACAATGTGAAAATCCCCATTTTAAGTCCCTTAATAGGCTTTGACAAGGTAGAAATCGAAAACCTTGCAAAAAGAATAGGGACCTATGAAATCTCCATACTCCCAAATGGGAAATGTGCCGCGGTCCCAACGCACCCCATGACAAAAATAGAACCAGAAAGACTATTAAAGATAAAAGAGAGCCTAGATTTAGATTTGAAATTAGAAGAAATCATGGCCAAGATAAGATACTAAATTTAAATTAGATAAACCCACATATTCTACTAGTGTTTATAATTGTATATTTTAGCTTGGAGGTGTATCCATAATGAAAACAACAATAAGTGTGATTAAAGCTGATGTCGGGAGCCTGGCAGGTCACGTGCGTGCTCACGAGGCCTTAAAGGACAAATGCAATGAAATACTTTCAGGGGCTAAAGATACGGGGATCCTAGAAGACTATTATATAACCAATTGTGGTGATGACATCGACCTTATAATGACGCATCAAAGAGGCGAAGAAGATGAAGAAGTGCACGAAACAGCATGGAATGCCTTTAGAGAAGCAACAAACCTTGCAAGGGAAATGAAATTATATGGTGCAGGCCAAGACTTGCTCTCAGACACGTTTTCAGGTAACATAAAGGGACTTGGCCCAGGCTGTGCTGAGATGGAGTTCAAGGAAAGGCCAAGCGACCCAGTTATCATATTTTGTTGCGATAAGACAGAACCAGGCGCATTCAACCTTCCACTGTTCAGGGTATTTGCAGATCCTTTCAANACAGCAGGACTCGTAATAGACCCCAGCCTACATAACGGTTACAAATTCGAAATCTTCGACGTAATAGAACACAAGAAAGTGATAATGTCATGTCCAGAAGAAATGTATGACTTACTAGCCCTCCTAGGTGCTATTGGCCGCTATGTGATCAAAAAAATTTATAGAAAAGATGATGATGAAATAGCAGCTTCTGTAAGCACCGAAAGACTAAATATCATGGCTGGGAAATATATTGGGAAGGACGACCCAGTGGCCATAGTAAGATCCCAATCAGGCTTCCCAGCAGCTGGAGAAGTGCTTGAACCGTTCTCAGTCCCACATCTTGTAGGTGGGTGGATGAGAGGCTCGCACAACGGTCCACTAATGCCTGTACCCCAAAAGAACGCCACGCCAGTCCGATTTGACGGTCCGCCTAGGGTTATCAGTCTAGCTTTCCAGGTTGCAAATTGCAAATTGATCGGGCCAATAGACCTCTTTGATGATCCATCATTTGATCGTTCAAGGGCACTAGCATCTGAGATAGCAGAGTACATGCGAAGGCACGGCCCATTCGAACCACACAGACTCCCAAGCGATGAAATGGAATACACAACATTACCAGAGATTCTTAAAAAATTAAAAGGAAGGTTCGAGGACATAGAATAAATTCTCCCATTATTTTTTCTTTTTCAGCCCTCTTGAGCCGTCGATTAAATATTTCCATATAAATGATGGGATGTCAAACACTCTCTTGGCTCTGTCTATAATGGCACTGTCACTTGTAGCAACCACGAAATTTTCAGCTTCCCCTTTAATACTATAATCGACGTGTGGGGATAATTCCACTTCACCAGGGATCCCATAACCTTTTAAGAGTTTTTTTACAATGGATGCTAGTTCCCCGCTGAAACTGACATTTTTATCAAAATAGAATTTCACAAAACCCACTTTTAGAATCTCTAATGTTTTAAAGACGAGTCTGAGGGCTTTGAAGGTTTTGTCGTTCATTTTNTATTTTCCGAAGACTCCCCGGGAATCTCTCAGGAACCCGTCCTGGGCTATGAAAAAATCCCCTTGAAGAACGCTCTCCACGGTTATAAGGACATTATAACCATCTAAAAGTATCCTAAATCCTCTCAAGGATTCTGGACTTGCTAGTTTTTCTTTTCTATTTTTTATTGTGGACTTTGAAAAAACGTATCTTGCAAGGTAATTTCTATCTTTTCTTTTGAGTCTATAATGGTTCGCGACGAAATCAAGGGCAACCCTCTTCTTATATCCCCTATCTAGAAGGTAGCGAAGGTCCTCCTGGGCTTTTTTGAGGGTCATCACCCCCTCCTCTTAGCAGCTATAATAAGCACGCGGTCTGATGCGTCCTCGGCCCTGTCTGCTATATTCCCAAGGTGTATTGTAACTTCCTTCATTCCTAGGAATTTAAAAACGCCTATTTTCCCATGTCTATAGGAGTTGTAAAGTTTAGCTAATATTCCTCTCTCAATTTCATCCGCTTTTTCTTCAAGTTTTTCGATTTCATGGGCTTTCTGGATAGCCTCTGTAATATCTTCTTCCAAGGAGTTTATGCAATCCTTTAAAGCCTCTACAATTTGTCTTATAATATCCATGAATGCTTCAAAATCTTCTTTAAAGTTTGGTGGGAATTCAACTTTACTCAAGGATATTGTGAATGCTGTTGATTCGATTGTGTCAGCCACCTTACCAACGTTTTCAGTTAACATTATCCTATCTTCTCTGTCAAATGGTAAGAAAGCCCATTCATAGAATCCCATTTCCATTTTCCGGCGTATTTCATCAGCTTCATGTTCTAGGGCTGATACTTTCCCTGTTAGGATATCCACCTTCTCATAATCTCCATTATAGAAGTGTGGCATCATCTTCTCGAATTCCTTGTAACACTCATAAACTTTTTTTACATGTTCTTTAGCATAAAATTCAACTTTGCTTTCTTTCAGGAAAAATTTTCTCATTATTTAACCCCCCTTGTAGGATGCGTAAAGAGTCGATTAAACCATGTGCATAATTTATGCAACCAAAGGATGTTATATAATCACCCTTCTCCAGATAATATATGGAGTCTTCTTTATAATTTTCAGCCCTTTGGATAATATCTTTCTCCTCCTTACTAAAATCTAGATGTAACATTTCCTTTATATTTTTCTCTAGGAGTTTAATATCCTTTTTAATCCTTTCACTTGTCAAGGTTAATCACCTATGGGACATCATCTTCCAGGAATAATAGATCCTTTGAATCACAGTAAAGTATCCAAGGATTATAACCAAAATAATGGCGATTTCCATGACAAAATCTCCAAGAACCGAACCCAAGAACGCACCCAACATTAATATTAGTAATCTTTCAGCCCTTTCAGCAACTCCTATACTGCAGGGTATGCCTTCACCCTCTGCACGGGCTCTAACATAACTCACACTTAAAGAAGCGTGAAGTGCCAGAATCCCATTTANCCATTTNAAAAAACCGCCATAAGTTATACCTATCAGGATGAACGCGTCGGAAAACCTGTCCAGGGTCGAATCTAATAATCCTCCGAATTTTGTTGTCTTAGAATTCTCTCTTGCAACAGCCCCGTCAATAATATCCATAAAACCACTCAAAGCTATTAACAGTCCCCCCAGAAACAAGTTCTTCATTGCAAAGGCGTAACCCGCCGCCAAGGCTATGATAAAACCTGCTAAGGTAACATAATTTGGGTTTATCCTAATCCTTGAAGCGATGGGGTCTGTTATCCTCCCAAGATAGGGTCTGAGATTATTTAGCATAGAATATTCATATAAAATTCAATTTATATATATTGGGGGGGTATAGAATCCAAAAAAAAGCAGACCTGAAATGAAGATCATAAAAATAGATAAAAATTTAAAGGGCGATCTAAAGGCGGCGAGAACCATCTTGAAGAATGGTGGCATCGTATTATATCCTACAGACACATTATATGGTCTTGGCGTCAACGCCTTTAATGAGGAAGCTATAAAAAGACTCTATAGATTAAAGAGAAGGCCTCCTAATAAACCAATATCTATATGCTTACATGACACGAAATGGATAGGAAAAGTCGCTCACCTCAACCCTAAAGTTGAAAGAATAATCAAAAAACTTCTACCAGGGCCGTTCACAATCATACTCAAAAAAAAGGACAGAGTCCCCCAGATTTTAACAAGAGGTTCTGAAAAAATTGGGATAAGAATCCCAGATAATATTATCTCTAGGGGACTTTCAAAGGAATTGCCGATAACAAGTACAAGTGCAAATATATCTGGGATGAAAACCCATGATAACATTAAGGACATAATTCAACAAATAGGTGAAGTTAACCTAGCTATTGATGCAGGCCCCCTTAAAGGGGGAGCATCCACCGTAATAGATTTTACAACAAATCCTCCCAAAATCCTAAGAAAAGGAGCGGGTATTGAAGAGATCAAAAGAATAATGGTAGGTTTAAGGGCATGAAACTTCTCTCAAATTTTAAAAAACCGGCCAAGATACCTACAGGCTGTTCTTTGGACAAAATACTTGGAGGGGGGGTGGAAAAGAGAAACCTAACACAATTCTATGGACCCCCAGGATCTGGGAAGACGAACATAGCCATCAAACTAGCCGTTGAAACAGCAAAAAGCCATGGCAAAGTAATATTCATAGATACAGAAGGTGGAATGTCAATCGAAAGGATAAGGCAAGTGGCCGGTAAGGACTTCGATAAGATAGCTAAGAAAATAATAGTATTTGAACCAGGAACATTCCATGAACAAGGCGAGACCATAAGAAAAATATGGTCGTTCTTGCAAAGACACCCACAGGAATTCGATCTCATAATTTTAGATTCTGCCGTGGCATTATACAGATTGAAGGATGGGAGCTCTCCAAGGATACACAGCGAACTGGGTAACCAAATGGCTCTGCTTTTAAGGATGGCAAAAAAGTATGATCTTGCTGTTGTAATCACGAACCAAATATATTCTCTATTTGATGCAGAGGGCAGAAACGCCATCGAACCCGTGGGAGGTACCATACTCAAATATTGGAGTAAAGTAATCATTGAGCTACAAAAGGGAGATGTGATCGGTGAACGTCGGGCGATTTTAAAAAGGCATAAAAACAAAGAGGAAGGACTTGAAACAACATTTAGGATAGTTGAAAACGGTCTTGAAGGATGAACTCATATTAGTAAAAACTTTTATTAACCATTTAACTAATAATAATCTAAAATCATGATAGAATTTTACTTTGGTATATAGAATAACTCCAATCATAAACTTGTAGTGATGGACATGATTTCCCCTAATCATAAAATCGTCAAAGTACCGCCTAATGGTTTTAAAACTATTAATGAATTTTTTAATCATGTTTTTGAGGACAAAGAAATGATATGGATGGGCCAAAATACAAATCATCTTAATGATCATGACGAAATAAAGGAAGCAATGATAGAATTCATAAAGAGCAATGAATATTGTAAATATCCCCCACCTGAAGGATTCCCAGAGCTCCAAGAGTTAATACTGACCTAGATTAAAAAAATGGCTTCGAATCTCTCATAACTGCAGGGGGGACAGAATCTCTCTATCTGTGCATGCATAGTTACATAGAATTAGGCGACGGGATCATAACATCAGATCCCGGATACTTGATAATTGAAAACTTCGCTAGGAGATTCGGGGCAAAGGTAACAAGCGTACACATATACAACAAAGAATGTTCATATAAACTCACTCCAAAACTTGCAAGAGATAACATAGACGAGAAAACAAAGATAATATCACTTATAGACCCCCTAAACCCTTTGGGATCATCCTATACAAAAGATGAGATAAAAGAGTTCGCCAAAATAGCCGAGGAAAGAGACTTATATCTTCTACATGATATAACATACAGAGATTTCGCGAAAAAGCACTACTTAGCAGCCAAACACGCCCCTGAGAGGACTCTTACAATCTACAGTTTCTCGAAAATTTGTGGAATGGCCGGTCTCAGGATTGGGGCTGTTGTAACAGTACCAGAGATGATGGAACCCCTCAAAGCTGTTATCATAAACGATCTCGGGACAAATGCCCTATCACAAATTGGCGCTATAAAAGCCTTGAAAACAAAGAAGAAATGGATCAAAAGGGTGCGTGAACACACATACGAAAATCAAAAAATCATAAAAAAGGCTGTTGATGAAGTTGAAGGCTCATTCATACCAGTATACCCATCAAACGCTAACATGATGGCCATAGACATATACAATACAGGAGTATTCCCAGATGATCTGACAGAATGCTTTTTAAAAAGGAAAATCTTTGTAAGACAAGGATCATACACCAGCAGATTCTATGGCGACAGATACATCCGCCTAAGTTTCTCAATTCCCAAAGAACAAGTCGAAGTATTCGCAGAAAACTTTATAGATCTGATGGGGTCTCTAAAAAAACTAAAAGGAAAACTCATACACCCCCTAAGATCATGCCAAAAGGAAACAATATTGTATCATTTTCCAGCTGCAGAATCACCGGCTAGATTTGGGAGAGTTTCCACACCATTTAACTATCGGCAGTTTTTTCTATTGGGTACCCCTCTTCACAGAATAGGTTATTGTATCCACTAAATTATTTGGGTTGCTTATTATCCTGTGAGAGACGGCCCCTTTTTGGGGGGATGATTCACTCAGCTTTGAGATAATAGTATTCCCCAATTTCTTTCTGCTTACGGTCAAGGAAACTGTTAAGTTTGTTTACCCTGGGTCTTTTTGTTTCTTTATCTCTTCTAAATGTTATACCTACTTGAGATAGAAAACTGTTCATTGCCTTTCGAAGTTCTGTTGGACTTGTCGCATATCCCTTTACACTAGGTGTGCCATGGAATACCATGGCCCTGTCTGATATATAATCGAGGAAGATTATATCATGGTCTATTATAATAGCAGAAGAATCTCTACCTTCTATTATCTTTCTCATGGCTTTAGCCGCCATTAGTCTCTGTTCAATGTCTAGGAAGGCTGTGGGTTCATCGAAGACATAAAGATCCGCTTCCATGGATAATGTTGTGGCGATAGCTAATCTTTGGAGTTCTCCTCCACTGAGTTCTTCAACCCTTTTATCCTCTAATTCTTCAAGGGAAAACGGCCTTGCAATCTCGCTTTTAAATACTTTGGTACCGTATCCTTGCGCGTTTAAGTGTAGAAACTCCCTAACAGTGCCTTTGAAATCCGATTTTAGGTATTGTGGTTTGTAAGCTACTTTGAGTTTCTTTTTAATCTTACCTTTATCTGGTTTTTCAACCCCTGCTAGTATCTTTGCAAAGGTTGTTTTACCTATGCCATTGGGTCCGAATGCTGTTACAATCTCCCTTAGATATATTTTACCCTCTTCAACCTTTAATTGGAAGGCATTATATTTTTTAGTTAAATTTGAGTATTCAGTGAGTGTTTCACCTTCCTCTTCTGGTGTGGGTGGTTTTATTTTAAATTGAATTTCACTTTTTCTGAATCTAACATTTTCTTCTCTCAGGAACCCTTTTATGTAGACGTTTGTACCAACTCTCACACCTCTCCTTTTTGATACAACACCATAGGCTCCAGGTTTCCCGTAGAGTACATGAACATAATCTGAGAGAGCGTCAAGTGCTGCGAGATCGTGTTCTATCACCATGACGGCTTTGCCTTCTTCTTGGAGGGACCTTATCACCTTAACCGCGTTTAGCCTCTGTTTAACATCTAACCAGGATGTTGGCTCGTCAAAATAATAAAAATCAGCATCTCTGAGGGCTGCTGCTGCTATGGCTATACTCTGAAGTTCTCCTCCACTCAATTTTTTTATATCCCTTTTTAGTATAGGTTCAAGTTCAAAGGTTTCAATGATAAAATCTAATTTATCACGTTCATCAGCCCTTGTTAGGAGCTCATCCACTCTACCTTTCACATATTCTGGGATAAGATCTATTAGTTGCGGTTTATGAACCGTCCTTAATTTGCCTTTTGAAAGTTTCTTAAAATATTCTTGTAATTGGGATCCTCTGAAGAATTTTATTATCTCATCCCATCCTGGGGGGTTTTCATAATCTCCAAGGTTGGGTTTTAATTCACCTGAAAGTATACGACTTATAGTGGATTTACCAATCCCATTGGGTCCTATAAGTCCAATAACATCCCCTTGCGTTATGACTGGTAACCCGAAAAGTTCGAACATATTCTCCCCATAACGGTGAACAGGGTCCTCAAGGGCCTCTGGCAAGTTTATTATACTTATAGCATTAAAAGGGCACCTGTTAGTACATATACCACAGCCTGAGCATAATTTCTCTGATATAATAGGTTTTTTAGTTTTTTCATTGGTTATTATTGTGTCTTCACCCATTCTAACACCGGGGCAGTATTCGATACAAACATAATTACACTTTTTTGGCTGGCACCGGTCATGATCCAAAATGGCGATTCTAGTCACTCACATCACCCTAGAAAAATAATAAAAACTCATATTATGTGGAGTTTTCCCCCGGATTTCTTTTAAATTTCATTTTATAAAAGTAATAAAATGGGGGAATAAAATTAGAAAAATTAGTACAATTTTTTAAATGCTAAATCTATGTCCTCTGCTTTAACAGTTTTTCTACCGGCGTGTTTTGCAAGTTTAACAGCCGATGCTGCTATCTCTTCACCTATTTCTTCTAGGGCCTTTGCTAGTGCTTCTCTTGCATCATCACTTATTCTTTGTGCACCGGCATTTTTTATGATTCTTCCAACAGGCGCTATTGGCAATTGACCCATAATATCACCTCAATTTTATCTTTAAATCCATAGTATTTAAATTTATCGTTTCTTCTGCCATCTTTGTGACTAATATCGCATTTGTAAATTATAAGATTGACATTAAATACACTAATAGAATTTTGAAAAACTTTTTGCACTATCGATAAACCATGGCTTTCACACAAAAAATATCATATACCCTATATGATAAAAAATACCTAGATATGATAAAAAAATAAAGGAGAGTGAAAGTTCTAGATGAAACAGGCTATTATAATCCGAGCAGACCTTAAAATGGGGAAAGGTAAACTTGCAGCTCAAGCCTGCCACGCGTCCATAGAATCATACAAGAGAACGACCCAAGACAAAGTGAAAAAATGGGAAAATGAAGGTTCAAAGAAGATAATTCTGAAAGTGGAAAACCTAGAAAAGCTCATGGAAATATACAAGACACTGAAAAAGACAAAAATTTCCCACTATCTCGTACGCGACGCTGGACACACACAACTACCCCCAAGCACGATAACAGCCCTTGGCATAGGCCCAGACGACAATGAAAAGATAGATAAGATAACAAAACACCTAAAACTATTATAAGCACGTGAGAAAAGAAGATTAGTGATCATAATATCCTAATTTTATCACCTCATAAATGCCACGGAGTGTGGACAGTGGAATGGATCGTGAAAATAGGGGGCAGCTTGTTCCCCCATCATGCAAAGGAATTATTAGAAAACCTTCTAGGCGAGGACATCATGATCATAGCTGGTGGCGGGGAATTTGCAAATAAAATAAGAGAATATGATCATGAACTCGGATTTTCAGACACTGCAAGCCATGAAGCCGCCATACTATCCATGGATATAATGGGCATACTACTTGCAGACCTTGTAAAGGGAGCCGAGGTAACTCAAACCATAAAAGAAGCTAAAAAAATAATAAAAGATGGTAAAATACCAGTACTCTTACCATCAAGAATCCTACACTATCTGGATCCCCTCAAACATTCATGGCAAGTAACATCAGATTCCATCGCCTTTTATATATCAAAGCTCATGCATACAAAACTATTAATAGCAACAGATGTAGATGGTATATATACGATAGATCCCACTAATAGTGAAGCTAAACTTATAAATGAAATAAGTGCTAAAAAGTTATTAACTTTTGGCGAAACTGCAGTGGATGAAGAACTACCAAAACTTCTACTAAAATACAAATCTGATTGTTACGTAGCCAATGGGAAACATCCCCAGAGGATCCTTTCTCTCATAAAATCCACTGACACAATATATACGAGGATAAGAGGTGATTGAACTTGGCAAAGATAAGATGCACATCTTGTAGACAAGAAATACCCCTAGGTGAAGGTTATGTGAAATTTGAATGCCCATTCTGTGAAGAAACAATATACAGATGCGAAAAATGCCGAACCTTCGGCCACCCATACAAATGTAAATGTGGATTCGAAGGTCCATGAACTATCACCATGAAACTGTATTCTTTCCAGACCTTATAGGAAGTTTCAAATTTTCCAGCACACCCTATGGTGAGGATTCGCCCTGGCCCTTTACGAGAGACCGCCGGAAGAGCCCCACTCCCCGGGGGGTGAAAGGCGGCCCGATGTTAAACAGATTGCAGACTTCCTAATGGGTTGCGGTATAATACGGCAAGCGATTGAAACGGTAAAAAAACGGTAATATAATATCGGCTATCATCTGATCTGGTACCCCCAAGTACCGCCACAGTGGTTCCCAGTGGAAGAGGCNGCAGAGCGCCTGAAAGGAGCCTGCTCCCCCAGAAAGCCCAAGAATCGAAATGAAAACCGTTGAAATGGAAACTATGCCAGATCACGTGAAGACTGTTCCTACCAACAGCCCCCAATTCATCGTGCAGTAGCTGAAAGGACTATACCTCCCCGGAGGCTAAAGGAAGAATCTTCTCTGTGGACGAAACCATACTACTGCGAGTCGGTAGGGCGCATACCAGAAGAAACCGTCCGAAAGTATATTGAAGACCAGAAGGGGATAGTAAGGCATGACCAAAACTGAACGGATAAANAAAACCCTTCAGGAAACGAGAAAGCAGCGCAAGACCCAGAAGCTTGCCGTCTTCCCAGCTCAGATTCCAGAACTTTCCCNGAGGAAGAGAGCTCTTTGAGAGGGCCTTCCTGGAAGCCTGGTGGCGGACACGAAAAGGATCAGCCTGCCCGCCAATAAAGTGGACGCAATGGAAATCAAAGTAGGAGAGGAAGCTTACCGTCCCCGGCTCCCACGTCAAGCAAGAAATAGCCGACAAGTTAAAGGACAACCTCCAGGGCGCCGGCCCGGCTGAAAGAAAACGGCCACCAGGTGCCCCCCTGAAGCAGTACGCCTACAACCTTTGCACGGAACAGGGCAAGGATCCAAAAGCTGGGGGAGTTCCGCGCCTTGGAACTCCACCAGATACCCCCCCGATGTAGAAATAGCCAATGCCGCGCTGGCGCGGAAGCCCAACAGGCACTACCTCCACGTGACCTGCTACCTCCAGAAAGAACACTCTCACCCCACCCTTACAGAGTCGGAGAAGCCATAGCAAGGAGACTTCAGCCTCAAAACCAAAATAACCTTGTCCAACGGAATCAAAATAGACTTCGAGGCGCACGAAACACCCAGGATCAAGCGTCTCCAGAAAAAGATCGCCAGAACAAGAAAGGATCCTGGAACAGGAAAAGGCTCCGGCTCCCTCCTGAGAAAGGAGCATGAAAAACTCAACAACAGGCGAAGGGACGCCCAAAACAAGATCCTAACCTTCCTAAGACTCTACGGGAAAGTAGTGTTCCAAGACGACTACATTAAGGGCTGGACAGCACACTTCAGCAAGGCAACTCCTCAGGGACAGGCAGCATGATGAGGAACAACCTCTCAACACCCATCCCTTGTGGGGGGAGCCTACCACCCCAGGAGTATTACGCCTGCGGAAAGAAGCATGAGCTCTCCCCCTTCGGACAGAGAGATCAAAATGTTCCTCTGGGTGGTCCTGCGACCGAGACCCTCAACACCGCCCTGATCAAGCCGTAGGGCCGGCCCCCGAACCCAAGCCCCCAAGAGAAGGAAGCCGCTGCACGAATACTAAGAAGCAACCCTTGTATCCATGTAAGCTTCCTTTTATGAAAGAGGAAGCCCACTCCTTCAGGAGTGGGAAGAGGTCACAATAAGATAGAAAGGAGCGCCCTACTTATGATCGCTCCATTAACTCCTCAAAATATTCGATCAGGGAGGATTAAACGTGTCCATGACTATTTCTGAGAAAATACTCGCAAGGGCTGCTGGTAAAAAAGAAGTCGAAGCCGGTGAGATAATAATGGCTAATATAGATATGGCTATGATGCATGATCTGACAGGTCCCCTCGCTGTTGAAGCATTTAAAAAAATAGAATCGGAAAAAGTATGGGACCCATCCAAGGTAGTTGTACTATTCGACCATCAAGTACCCGTAGATTCCATAGAAGCTGCTGAAAATCATATAATCATGAGAAAATTCGCGAAAGAACAAGGGATAGAAGATTTCTATGATGTTAGAGAGGGCATATGCCACCAAGTACTGCCAGAGAAAGGTCATGTTGTCCCAGGGGATGTTATAGTTGGGACGGATTCACATACTTGCACTCATGGGGCTCTCGGAGCATTCGCCACAGGTATAGGGTCAACAGATATGGCAATGGTCCTAGCCACCGGAAAATTATGGTTCAAAGTCCCTGAAACCATCCTATTCGAAATAGAAGGCCAACCAAAGAATCATGTATATGCAAAGGATATCATATTATATATCATAGGAAAAATGGGAATAGATGGAGCCACATACAAAGCTTGTGAATTCACAGGAAGTACAGTGAAAAACATGAGCATTTCAGAAAGGCTAGTGCTCTGCAACATGGCCATCGAAATGGGTGGTAAAACAGGGATAATAGAAGCAGATGAAAAAACCATAGAATATGTGAAAAAAAGATCAAAAAAACCCTATAATATCATGAAAACAGACCCTGACGCGCCTTCACTCGAAGGCATGCAAGTAAACGTCGAAAGCATCGAACCACAGATAGCATGTCCACACAACGTAGATAACGTAAAACCGATAAGTGAAGTGGAAGGGACAGAAATAGACCAGATATTCATAGGATCGTGCACAAACGGGCGCATAGAAGATCTAAGAGACGCTGCAAAAATACTAAAGGGTGGAGAAATATCAGAAAGAGTTAGAATGCTAGTAATACCTGCCTCAAGGGAAGTTTACACAAAAGCTTTAGACGAAGGTTTAATAAAAATCTTCATAAATGCGGGCGCAATAGTATGCAATCCATGTTGCGGCCCTTGCCTCGGAGGCCACATAGGACTCCTCGGACCGGGAGAAGTCAGCCTCTCAACTTCTAACCGGAACTTCAAGGGCAGGCAAGGAAGCCCAGAATCAGAAGTATACCTATCATCTGCAGCAGTAGCCGCAGCCTCCGCAATAAAAGGAAAAATAACACACCCAAATAATATCTAAGGGCGTGAAAACCCATGAAAGGAAAAGTTTGGAAATTCGAGGATGATATCGACACCGATCAGATAATACCAGGCAGATACCTTGTCATAAGAGACCCCAAGAAACTTGCAAAACATCTAATGGAAGGTATAGACCCCCAATTTCCAGATAAAGTTAAAAAGGGCGATTTCATAGTAGCGGGTAAAAATTTTGGATGCGGTTCATCAAGAGAACACGCCCCTCTAGCCCTAAAGGGCGCGGGGATATCAGCAGTAATCGCAGAATCTTTCGCAAGAATATTCTACCGCAACGCGATAAACCTTGGAATACCCCTACTAGAAGCCCCCGGAATATCAAAACACCTAAAAACAGGAGACGAAATAGAAATCAACCTAGAGAAGGGTATAATAAAAAAGGATAAAAGAGAATTCAAGTTCAAAAAATTACCAGAGCTCATGGTGGAAATACTTAAAAAAGGTGGTTTAACCCCATACCTCAAAAATAAGAACTGGTGAAGTCGCATGTATAAGATAGCGGTCATCCCAGGAGATGGAGTCGGAAAAGAGGTAATGGACGCTGCACTACACATACTCAACAGCCTCGATTTAGATTTTGAATATGAGTTTGCAGAGGCTGGAGATGAATGTGCAGAGAAAACTGGTGACCCACTCCCAGATGAAACCTTACAAATCATAAAAGATTCAGACGCGTGCCTATTCGGTGCTGCTGGAGAAACCGCGGCCGACGTCATAGTTAAGCTCAGGCGTGAGTTGGATTTGTTTGTTAATTTGAGGCCTGTTAAGTCTTTGCCTGGTGTTGGTGGTTTGTTTTCTGGTTTGGATTTTGTTATTGTTCGTGA
>JGI26788J51865_100010_pt1 | contig 18873 bp, 21 predicted proteins | sample WilGeytube61714_FD_51865 | JGI IMG/M metagenome (IMG submission 51865) | reverse complement strand
ATTCCCGGTTATCATCCGCAATTAGGACTTTTATGGGCTCCCTCATAAAGTTGCGCCTCCCCGATCGCTGATAACCTCTGTTAATGAGTTCGACGCCCCTTTAGGATAATCCTTCCAATCGCAGAAATACCCAAAAAGTTACATTTTTATGTAGCCAGCCAGNGGTTTCGACCCCCAACCCCTGGCTGGGCAACATGTTCCGGCTCTCCTCGACCATCCATTCGGCCAACACCCCATAGCCCCGGGTAGGATCGCTTACGAAAACGTGGGTTATACAGCCCGCCAGCTGCCCGTCCTGGATTATGGGGCTGCCGCTCATCCCTTGGATAATGCCCCCGGTGAGGTTCAAAAGGCGGGGATCGGTGATCTTGATCACCATGCCCTTGCCTGTGGACCTCTGCCGGGGCATCACCCTCTCTATCTCCACCTGAAAGCTCTCCACCCTCTCCCCCTCCACCACCGTCAGGAGTTCCGCTGGCCCCGGGTGAACCGCCTCTGCCAAGGCCACGGGAAGGGGGGTGCTCACCAGGCCCGGAGCCTCCCCAGAAATAGTCCCAAAAATCCCAAATGATGTATTTTTCTGTATAATTCCCTGAAACCCGCCCTCTTCCACGAAGAGCCCTATCTTTTCCCCTGGCCACCCCTTCCTTCCCTGCTGGATACCCTTGATAGCAGCGGCCACCACCTGTCCCCCTTTGATCTCCAGAGCCGTCCTGCCCCCTGGATCGGTCACCATATGGCCCAGGGCACCGAAGATGTTCTTCTCCCGGTGATAAAAGGTCAGGGTTCCCACCCCGGCCACGGTGTTCCTTATCAAGATTCCCAGGCGGTATCTGCCTGTATCGGAGCAACAGAGGGGTTTTACCTGGAGGTGCATCAGGCGGTTATCCCTTTTGACGGTGAGGGTAACGGATTTGCCTTCCCGCCCCAGCCTATCGATCAGCTCGACGAATTCCCTGTCGTTTTCTATCCGTTTTCCCTCCACCGCCAAAATCAGATCTCCCGGCCTCAATCCCCCCTGGCGGGCAGAAGAGCTCCCCTGGCCCTTTATACCCGCTTCGCCGGTGACCAGTATGCCCTCTGTCTGTAAAATAATGCCAATAGCTTGGCCTCCGGGTACCCCCCAGGTAGGCTCCACCAGCTCCACGGCGATGCTCTTCAACGGGATAACGCCGAAGAGCTTCAGGTGGAGATGCCACCATTGGGGATCCTTCTCTCCAGAAAGGGCCTGACAGGCTTGCTCCAGTTGAGCTTGCGCCTGGCGGGCCAGGGGTAAGGGCAATTCCCAACAGAGGCTCTGGGGAGCTGCTAAAGACAAGCGCTGCCTCTGGGGAAGGGAAAAGAAACTGCGCACCGGAGGACAAAAACCGCCATAAAATAAAGAAGCCGCCAGTATCAGCCCCGCGACTCGGCGTCCCCAAGGCTGGTGCAAGAGCCTCACCCCCAGGCTCATTTTTTTGCCCTCAAAAATAAAATAACCCTCAAAAAGGGCCTTTATGCTGTAAAATGAGACCTGGGAAGGAGAAAATGGAGGTTTATAGCCCCAAAACAGAGTTTTTTAAAATTTTTTAAGGATTGCTCCCCTTCTGTTTTGCAAAAAGGGCGGCAGCGTGGACTCGGGCCACTTCATCAGTCTCTCCGGAAAGGAGCCTGGCTATTTCTTCTATCCTGGCCTCTTCCTCCAGCTTTTCTATCTTGGTTATGGTTCTGCCTTTTTCTGTTATTTTATTTACACTATAATGGTGATCCGCCATGGCCGCAATCACAGGAGAATGGGTGATGCACAGCGCCTGGCGCTCCCGGCCCATATCCTTCAGAACCTCCGCCATCCTGGAGGCTGCCAGGCCGCTCACCCCCACGTCTATCTCGTCGAAGACAAAGGTGGGCAGAGGGTAGACCGCGGCCAGGACGCTTTTCAAGGCTAGCATCACCCGGCCCAGTTCCCCTCCTGAAGCCACCTGGGCCACGGGATGGAAGCCCTCCCCGGGGTTGGGCTGAAACATGAAGACGATCTTGTCCAGGCCTTCTGGACCGGCCTCCACCTCCTCCACCTGAATGGAAAGGCGGGCTTGGGGCATGGCCAGCTCCTGCAACCGCCGGGTTACCTCCCGAGCCAGACCTTCTGCCCCCTTTCTCCTGGATTGGCTGAGGAGGGAAGCGGCTTTGAGATATTCACCCTTTATCCTCTCCTTCTCCCTCTGCCATAGGCTCCGCTCCTCCTCCAGTTTATCCCAGGCAGCCAAAAGGGAGGCTATCTCCTCCTTGCGCCTTATAAGCCCCTCCAAATCGGTCCTGTATTTTCTCTTCAAGGTGTGGAGGAGGTCCAGCCTCTCTTCCACCTGCTTGAGAAGATGGGGATCTAGGTTTATCCCATCCCTGTAATCCCGTAATACCCGGGCCAGCTCCTCTACCCTCTCCCTCAAAGGGAAGATTTCCTCCCGGAAGGAGGCCAGAGAGGGATCCATCTCCTCCAGGGAAGTCAGGATATCTTCGGCCTGGGCTAAACCATCATAGGCGGACTGCTCCCCTCCATACAGCAGAGAATAGACCTTGTCCATGCCCTCCCGCAGGGAGGCAGCGTTTTTCAAAAGCCTCTGTTTCTGCTCCAACTCCTCCTCCTCTCCCGGCATCAGGCGGGCCGACTCCAATTCCCGCAGCTGGTGTTCCAGAAACTGTCTCTCTTCAGGATCTCTTCCCTCCCTCTGCCGGAGCAAATTTTCCTCATATTTTCTTCCAGTCACAGTATAATTTTTTTGTCCTTTTCCGCAATTCCGTCAGCCCTAAGAAACTGTCCACCAGATCCATCTGAAAGGCGGAGGATAAAAGGTCCTGATGCCCATGTTGCCCGTGAATGTCCACCAGCCTTTTTCCCAGGCCCTGGTAGAGGGAAAGGGGAAAGATACGGCCGTTGATCCGGCAGATATGCCTCCCCGCCCTGTTTATCTCCCGGCAGAGGATTAAAGTACCGTCTTCAGGTTCTATCTCCCAATCCTTCAGGAGGGAGTCCAAGCCGGGAATCCCCGACACCTGGAAAAGGCCCTGGATCACCGCCCTTTCCGCCCCGGCCCTGATGTACTCGCTGGAGGCCCGTCCCCCTGTAAGGATTTCCAAGGCGTCCACGATTATGGATTTGCCCGCCCCCGTCTCCCCGGTAAAGACGCTGAGGCCCGGGTACAGGGGTAAATTTAGCCTCTCTATAATGGCAAAGTTTTCAATAGACAGCTCCAGGATCAAGGCTATCCCCTCAACCTTCCCTCAACTTCCGGCATCTTTCCAGCACCAGATCCACCGCCCCCCTGGGTTTCACCACCACCAATATGGTATCGTCCCCCGCCACTGTGCCTATGACCTCCCTCCATCCCACATTATCCAAGCAGGAGGCCACTGCATGGGCAGCCCCCGGGAGGGTGCGGATAACTATGAGGTTCTCGCTGGAATCCACGGAAAGCACCGAGTCCATAAACAGCCTCTGGAGCCGGATATAAGGGTTGGGCACCGGCTGGCTGGCGGGATGAACGTAGCGATATTGGTTTTCCCCTGAGGGCACCTTTAAAAGGCCCAGTTCTTTGATATCCCGGGAGAGGGTGGCCTGGGTAACCCTCAATCCCCTTTTTTTGAGCTCCTGGGCCAGCTGCTCCTGGGTGGATACCTCAACACTGGAAATTATTTCTAAAATCAGGCGGTGCCGCTGGGCCTTCCTCATCAGGCCGGGCCCCCCCTTGGAGCAATTTTTTCCTTATGAGGCCGTAAAAGGACTCCCCCTTTAACCTCACCAGCTTTACTGTGGCTTCCGCCCGGGTGACCTTGACCTGCTCCCCATACTCCAGCTTCTTGGTCTGCTGGCCGTCCACCGCCACCATGGTATCCAGGTCCTTCTGGCAGGGCTTTACCCAGATCTCCTTCTCCCCTGGAACCACCAAGGGGCGGCTGTGGAGGCTGTGGGGGCATATGGGGGTCAGGATCATGACCTTCAACTCCGGCGCCACCAGGGGACCGCCCGCCGAAAGGGAGTAGGCGGTGGAGCCGGTGGGGGTAGCCACTATGAGGCCGTCGGCGGGATAGGTGTTCAGGTAATCTCTGCCCACGTAAACTCTAAGCCGGAGGAGCCGGGAAAAGGTGCCTCCGCTTTTGCCTATGACCGCATCGTTCAGCCCCAGGGCCCTAAAGGTTACCTCCCGGTCCCTTACCACCTCCACCTGGAGCATCATCCGCTCCTCCAGGGCATACCTTCCGGCCAGGAGCTGATCCAAGGCAGGATAGAGGTCCTTGAGTTCCAATTCGGCCAGAAACCCCAGGTGTCCCAGATTGACTCCCAGAATAGGGATGGGATATCCCTGGGCCAGGCGGGCAGCCCGCAGGAGGGTGCCGTCTCCCCCCAGGGCCAACAGGCAAGACAGATGGGCCATCTCCCTTTCCTCTAAACCCCGGTGGGGGCAGCCCAAGGCTTCTGCCTTTTCCCGGGTTAGGAAAGTCCGGACTCCTCTCTTCTCCAGGTAATCTATTACTTTGGTAGCCACCTCTCGCACCCGGGGCTTTTCCACATTGGCCACAATACCTATGTTATACAAAAATTTTCCGCCCCTTTAATTTCCCTTATATTTCCCCTGCCAACCCCTGGCCACCGCTTTTTCCACCACCTGAGACCACAGAGGAGGCTCGATCCCTCCTCCCCGGCAACTCCACCACAAGAGGAACTCTATATTACCTTTAGGACCCCTTATGGGGGAGGGGATAAGGCCGTGGAGATTTAAGCCCAAGGCCGCCCCCTGCTCTATGATCCTGAGGAGCACCTCTTTATGTACCTGGGGATCCTTCACCACACCGCCCTTGCCCACCTGGCGGCGCCCCGCTTCAAATTGGGGCTTTACCAGGGCTATTATGTCTCCCCCTGGCTTTAAACAGGAGAGAACCGCGGGCAGCACCTTTAACAGGGAAATAAAGGAGACATCGATGGTGGCCAGATCCACCCTTTCCCCCAGCATTTCCAGGGAGAGGTCCCGGGCATTGGTCTTTTCCATCACCACCACCCGGAGATCCTGCCTCAGGGACCAGGCCAGCTGGCCGTAACCCACGTCCACCGCATAGACCTTCCGGGCTCCGTGCTTTAAAAGGCAATCGGTAAACCCGCCGGTGGAAGCCCCCACATCCAGGGCCACTTTATTTTCCACGTTCAGGGAGAAAGCCCTGAGGGCCTCTTCCAGCTTCAAGCCCCCCCGGCTTACGTAGGGAAGGGGAGGGCCTGAGACCTCAATCTCCGCGGTGACGGGCACCCTTTCCCCCGGCTTTTCGATTTTCTTCCCCTCCACCCGCACCTGCCCGGCCATTATGGCGGCTTGGGCCCGCTGCCGGGTGGGAAATAGGCCCCTTTCCACCAACAGAAGGTCCAGCCTCTTTTTAACCACCCCTGAGGCCATACCTGCTCCCCAACCTCTGGGAAGTTCTCCTGCCCAGGAGATCCTTGGCTGCCTGTTTTATGCCCTCCGCTGTCAAGCCCATCTTTTCTTTTAAAAGGGAAGGGTTCCCATGGGGTACAAAGAAATCTCCTACCCCCAGGGTCTTCACCTTGATGCCCCACAATCCTTGGGACGTCAGCAGCTCCAGGACGGAGCTGCCAAACCCTCCAGCCACCACGTGCTCTTCCACCGTCAGGAGGTGCCCCGTGCGTCCGGCCCATTCCAGGATAAGCTGCCTATCCAAGGGTTTGATAAAACGGGGATTTATGACCGCAGCCTGTATCCCTTCCTGAGCCAGGCCCTCTGCGGCTTTTAAAGCCTCGTATACCAGGGGCCCGAGGGCCAGAACAGCCATATCTCCCCCTTCCCGCAGGATTTCCCCTTTCCCTACGGGCAAAGGGCGGGCCGGGCCGGTCAAGGGCACCCCTATCCCCGCGCCCCGAGGATACCTCAAGACTGCTGGACCCGATTGGGCCAAAGCTGTGGCCAGCATGTGGCGCAGTTCCTGCTCGTCTTTGGGGGCCATCAGGATCAGGTTGGGCACACACCTCAAAAGGGAAATGTCAAAGAGCCCTTGGTGGGTCTCCCCGTCCTCTCCCACCACTCCTGCCCGGTCCAAGGCTATCACCACCGGCAGAGACATGAGGGCTATGTCGTGGATGATCTGGTCTATGCCTCTTTGGATAAAAGTAGAATATATGGCAACAACAGGCTTAAAGCCCCCGGCCGCCAGGCCCGCGGCCAAGGTAAGGGCGTGCTGTTCGGCGATGCCCACGTCAAAAAAGCGGTCCGGAAATCTCCGGGCAAAGGGGACTAGCCCGGTACCCAGGGGCATGGCCGCGGTAATGGCCACTATCCTTTTGTCCCTTTCCGCCTGCCGGACCAGTTCCGAGCCGAACACCTCGGTGAAGGTGGGAGGTGAAGGCTTTTTGACGGGGATCCCCGTTTGGGGATCGAAGGGACCGATTCCGTGAAAGATCTCCGGCTGTTTCTCGGCAGGCCCGTATCCCTTGCCCTTTACCGTTATCACGTGCACCAGCACCGGTCCCTTGAGACCCTTGGCCCTCTCCAGGACCTCCTTGGTCTGCAGGATGTTATGGCCGTCGATGGGTCCCAGATAGGTGAAGCCCAGCTCTTCAAAGAACATGCCAGGCACCAGCAGATACTTGAGGCTGTCCTTAACCCTGTCCATAAACCTCAAGACCGTAGGACCCCAGGGGAGCCCCTGGAGGATATTCTCCAGCTCCTCCTTGCTCCGGGAATAGAAGGGGGCGGTCCTCAGCCGGGAAAGATAGGCCGAGAGCCCCCCTACAGGCTTGGCAATGGACATTTCGTTATCGTTCAGGACCACAATAAAGGGGGTCTTGAGATGGCCGGCATGGTTAAGGGCTTCAAAGGCCATCCCCCCGGTGAGAGCCCCGTCCCCTACAACCGCCACCACCTGGTAGTCTTCCCCGGCAAGATCCCGGGCCAGGGCAAAACCCAGGGCAGCGGAAATGGAGGTGCTGCTGTGGCCGGTGTCGAATACGTCATATTCGCTTTCCGATCTTTTAGGGAAGCCGCTCAGGCCCCCAAACTGGCGGAGGGAGGAAAACCTGGAAAGGCGGCCTGTGATCATCTTATGCACATAGCACTGGTGCCCCACGTCCCAGATTATCTTATCCCTGGGGGCCTGGAAGACCAGATGCAGAGCCAGGGTCAGTTCCACCACCCCCAGATTGGGGGCCAGGTGGCCACCGGTGCGGGATACGGTCTTTATCAATTCTTCCCTTATCTCTGAGGCCAGCTGTTCCAGCTCTTGAAGGGAGAGCCCTCTCAAGTCGGCGGGAGAATTTATTCCAGGCAAAATTTTCATGTCCGTCTCCCTTTCCTGGGTTTACGAAAAGGCCTCCAGCCGATAGAATTTTCCAACTCATACAGGAGCCGCCCCACTACCAAGATTATATCATTGCACTCTTGCAAGGCAAACCTCCTGGCCCAGGCCTTTCCCCCCACTATTATGGCTGAGGTGGTGGCCATGAGCAGGGTGCTGTAGAGGAGGGCCTTGGGGGAGGAAGAGGACTCCAGGCCAGGAAGGACTATCATGGCCGCCAGGGCTCCGCTCAAAAGGCTGGTAACGTCCCCCACCAGGTCGATGGCAAAGGTGGTGACCACTTCCGCATTCCTGACCAGATCCAAAGCCTCCCTGGCACCTTTGATCTTCTTGGCAGCTTTGGCGTTTAAAGGGGCTTCTTCTGCGGCTGCCGAAGCTATGCCTACTATGTCAAAAGTTATCCCTATAAGTATTATAATTAACAGCAATCCCAGGGATAGCCCCCGGGAAGCGAGACGGGTCAAAAAAAATTGGGAAAAGTATCCCAGTACCAAAGTTATAAAAAAAGTTCCTCCCCCCATTATCAGCGCATTTCTGAAGGAGGAACTCCGATGCTTCTGGGACAACTGAGTTTTCAGCCTCCCCAGCTTCTAAAAACTTGAGAGGGTGAGTGGCAGCTGACCGGGTAAACGCTATGGGCTTAGGTCCAGTAGGTTTTCCCAGCCCCCTACCAGTCGTCGCCGGCCTGGCGGTTTCCCTTTAAAGGGGACCCTGCTCCGTCGCCGCAAGCAGGACTGGATTGCCACTTAGCCCATACTTTAATCCCCGGCCAGCCTTACCCTTCGGGGTAAACAGTCTAGGAGCTTTCCTCGACAAGGCCCGCTGCCTTCTAGCCTCTTTTGCAGCAGTGGTTTAAGCCAGGTGCTTATCCTGCACCCGCCTCCGCCACTGCCACTCAAGGCAGGCTACACTGCAGCCAGCACCCTCAGTACCGACTGCAGGTCCCTCCCAGGCCATAGTACGCCCCCGTGGGGTTTCCCACGCACCTGGGTCTCCGCGGAGGGAGGGTCAACGCCTACATGCCCTTGTAGGTCGCCCCCCCCACCTTAACTCCCAGCACCAGCCCCCGACTGGGCGTCGGCAGCCAGCACCAGGAACTTCATCGGTGTGCCCTCGACGGATTTTTAGGCCCGTCTTCAAAGGCAGGGGCCTTGACTAGAATACTGCGCCACCCACCCGGGACCATGTCCTCAAGTCCGCAGACTCAATTATATCTTTTTTTCCCCTCTAAAGCAAGGGAGGGTTCAGGATCTTCTGGAAAGGACGTATTCGGCCATCAGGGCCAGGGGTTCGGCTGGGGGACCTAAAGCCAGGGCCAAATGCCGGGCCCTCTGGCAGTATTCCCTGGCCTTCTCCTTGGCACCTTCTACACCCAGGAGGGCAGGGTAGGTGGCCTTTTTTCTTAAAATATCCCGCCCCGTCTCCTTGCCCAGCTGATGGAAATCCCCTTCTATGTCCAGGAGATCGTCGGTGATCTGAAAGGCCATGCCCAGATTTTGTCCGTATTCGGACAGAATCTGCAGCTGCTCCTCTCCCCCTCCCCCCAGTATGCCCCCCAGGAGGAGGCTGGCCCTTATCAGGGAGGCGGTCTTATTTCTGTAAATGAAGTCCACCGTTTCCAGCGGTACTTCCTGGCCTTCGGCCTCCAGATCCACCGCCTGTCCCCCAACAAGCCCCAGGCTCCCTGCCGCCAGGGCCAACTCCTTGACGGCCCGCACCACCCTCTCAGGGGGGTAGCCGGCCTGGCTCAGGATTAAAAAGGCTTGGGTTAAAAGGGCATCCCCTGCCAAGATGGCCACCGCTTCTCCGAAAACTTTGTGGCAGGTGGGCAAACCCCTCCGGTAGTCGTCATCGTCCATGGCCGGCAGATCGTCATGGATGAGCGTATAGGTATGGAGGAGTTCCACCGCGCAGGCGGCGGGCAGCAGGGGTTCCAACGGCGATCCAAGCGCTTCCCCTGCGGCCAGGACCAGAATGGGCCTCAACCTTTTGCCCCCGGCGAAGAGGCTGTAATGCATGGCCTGGTGAAGCTTCTGGGGAGGGACATCCCTTGGGGGAAGGCTCTTCTTCAAGGCCTCGTTTATCAGAGCCCTTCTCTCTTCAAGATATCTATCCAGATCCGTCTTCCTCACCCCCGGTGGAGCCCACCTCCCGGATTATCAACCTGTCCTCCTCGAGGAAGAGGGCTTGGACCTTCCCCTCCACTTCCTTCAGCTTCTGGCGGCATATCTTCAACAGCTCTATCCCCTCCTGGTAGAGCTCCAGGGCCTCCTCCAGGGAAAGGGCCTCCCCTTCCAGGGTCTTTACTATTTCTTCTAGTTTTTGCAGGGCTTCCTCGAATTTCATTTCCCCTTTTTCTCCCGCTATGGCTAGCTTTCCCCCACAACTCTTTCCACCAGGCAGTGGAGGCTTCCCCGGTGGAGGATCACCTCTACCCTTTCCCCTGGACNCACCTCTCCGCTGGATTTAATAGGAGACCCTCCCGGACGCCTGCACACGGCATACCCTCGGCTGAGGATTTTCAAAGGGCTGGCCCCCGCCAGCCGCACCGTTAAATTTTCTAAAATCCGGAGCTTAGCCTGGAGAAAGGCTCTGCACCTATAAGACAGGCTCTGTTCGAGGGCGTCCAAGTATTGCTGGCGGGCCCGGAGCTCCTGGAGGGGCCTGGCCAGCCCCCGGCTCTTGACCAGCCTTTCCAGCCGATTCCGGGCCAATTCCAGCCTGTGGAGGAGGCCCTTGCGGGCCCGGCGGTGCAGCATTCCCAGCCTTTCCTCCAGATCGGCCTTGGCCGGAACCGCCATGGCCGCGGCCGCCGAGGGGGTAGGGGCCCGGTGATCCGCCACCAGGTCCGCCAGGGTGAGATCTGTCTCGTGCCCCACCGCGGCTATCACCGGAACCGGGCAGGAGAAGATGGCCCGAGCCACCATCTCCGTGTTGAAGGCGCTCAGGTCTTCCGCCGACCCCCCTCCCCTGCCTATTATTATCACGTCCACCTTCCCATATCTTGCTAAAGCCTGGAGGGCCCGGGCCAGCTCCAGGGGGGCCTTATCTCCCTGAACCCTGGCGGGGGCTATTACCAGATCTATGCCCGGGAAACGCCTCCAGCTCACGGTTATTATATCCCTTATGGCCGCGCCGCTCAGGGAGGTGACCACCCCTATCCTGCGGGGCAGAAAAGGCAAGGGGCGCTTGCGCCGGGGGTCGAACAACCCCTCCCTTTCCAGCTTGGCCTTTAGTTCCTGCAATAAAAGGGTGACCATTCCTGTGCCTACGGGGAACACCTCCTCCACGTAGAGCTGGTAAACCCCGTCCCTGGGGTAGATGGCCACCTGCCCCCGGGCCACAATCTCCAGGCCGTCCTTCAGAGCAAATTTTAAAAGGCGCTGCCGGCTGTTGAACATGATGCATCTTAGAGCTGCATATCGGTCCTTTAAGGTGAAATAGAGGTGCCCTGAGGAGGGGCAGCGCAGGTTGGAGATCTCCCCCTTTACCCAAACGTTGCTGAGATGGGGATCCCTATTTAATAGATTTTGCAAATAGGCGGTGAGTTCCCCCACCGCCATCACCTTGATCCTATTCACCTATTTTACCGTCCTCTTGGCCGCCTCCAAGGTGTTCTTCATCAACATGGCCACAGTCATGGGCCCTACCCCTCCGGGGACTGGGGTTATCCAGCTGGCCTTCTCCTTAGCGCTGTCGAAATGGACATCCCCCACCAACCTGCCGTCGGGCAGACGGTTGATGCCCACGTCTATCACCGCAGCCCCTTCCTTGATCATGTCGCCGGTTATCATCTCCGGGCGGCCCACTGCGACGATGAGGATATCTCCCTGCCGGGTTTCAGCCGCCAGGTCGGGGGTCTTGGAGTGACATATGGTCACCGTAGCGTTTTTGTTCAGGAGCAGGACGGCCACCGGCTTGCCCACTATGTTGCTGCGCCCCACCACCACCGCCTTTTTCCCGGCAGGATCGATGCCGGCCTCCTCCAGCAACACCATGCAACCATAAGGGGTGCAGGGCAGGAAGGCCTTGGAGTAATCCCCTATGAGGATGTTGCCCATGTTGGTGGCTCCAAAACCGTCCACATCCTTCTCCGGGGCGATGGTGTCGATTACCGCCTTCTGATCGATATGGTCAGGAAGGGGGAGCTGCACCAGGATGCCATGCACCTGGGGGTCTTGATTGAGCTGCCGGATAAGGGAAAGCAGCTCTTCCTGGGAGATGGAGGCGGGGAGCCTGTGTCCTATGGATTTAATGCCCACGTCTTCGCAGGCCTTTTCCTTGTTCCGCACGTATACCTGGGAAGCGGGGTTTTCGCCCACCAGTATAACCGCCAGTCCCGGGTGAACCCCTTTCTTCTTGAGCTCCTCCACCTCTTGCCTTACCTGTTCCCTAACTTTGGCAGCTATAGCCTTGCCGTCTAAAATATTGGCTGCCATGAAATTAGACCTCCTTTTTTATTTATAATGGACCATGTATGTTGTTCTTATAATTCGCTATTTATCCCTGTATTCCTGCCGAAAAGAATTTTCTCTTGGCCATCAGGGCTACTCCCACAGCATTATCGCTGCTGTAGAGGGGGGAGGCAAAATGGAGACGGGCTCCCACTGCCCGGTGCTCCAGCCGCTGGCGGAGCCTCTCCCTTATGTAGCAATTGGCAGCCACCCCTCCCACCAGCAGCACGTCGCGTATGCCTGTGAGGGATATGGCCCGGCGTAAAACCCTCTCCAGGGTATTGGCAATACACTGCTCCACGGCTCGGGCTATCTGCTCCGGCGGAACCCCTTGGCGATACAACCTCTCCGCCTGGCTGGCGGGGCCCGAAAAGCTGAAGTTGAGGCCCCTGACCGCAGAGGTCAGGCTGACAGCTTTTTCCCTTACCCCCTGGGCCAACCGCTCCAGATGGGGACCGGCGGGGAAGGGGAGCCCCAGGAGGACCCCTATCCTGTCCACCAGCTGCCCCGCGTGGAGGTCCAGGGTCCCCCCTAATTTCACGATGACAAACCCCTCTTTTTTCTCTTCNACCTTTAATATTTCCGAGGTCCCNCCTGACAGGTGAACGGCTATGAAGGGAGCCCCCCGGGGATCCCAACCGGCAGACCACAGGCCCGCTTCCAGATGCCCCTCCTGGTGGCTGGTGAGAAAAAAGGGGACTTCCAAAGCGCTGGCCAGCACCAGGCCCGTCCCCTGGGATACGGTAAATACAGGCATGTAGGAACCCTCCACCGGACGGGGCCGGGTGGAGGCCCCTACAGCGGCTATCCCCTTAGGGGGGACTTCCCGGAAAACCTCAGTTAAAAGCTGGGGTAAAAACTGAACATGGTGGAATACCGCTGTTTGCTGCCGTAACCCCTTTTCTCCCTGGGGTACGGGCAAGGGCCGGCGCCTGTCGGCTATAACCTTCCCCTCCCCATCCACCACCCCCACAGAAGCGGTGTAGGCGCTGGTATCTATACCCAAAAAGAGCTTCACCTTCCCAGCTCCTGGCGGGCATTGTCCAAGAGGGCATTGACAAAGCGGCCGGCCTTTTCGTCGTTGAAGGTCTTGGCCAGTTCCACAGCTTCGTTGATGACTACATTGACAGGGGTTTCGGGATGATTCTTCATCTCAAAGAGGGCCATACGCAGGATGTTGCGATCCACGGCAGCCAAACGCTCCAGCCGCCACCCCCTCACGTATTTTTCAATTATGGCGTCCAATCCTCCCTGTTGGGCCACAGTTCCCAGGACAAGATCCCGAGCGAAGGAAATGGCCTTCTGAGGAAGATCCTCCCCTTCCAAGACGTAGTCCAGGGCCTTTTCGGGTTCCAGCCCTCCCACATCCACTGCGAACAGGGCTTGTAAAGCCTTGCTTCTGGCCGTTCTCCTGAGCAAGCTCTTATTTTCCCCCTCATTTCCCCTTCCCATCCAGGTAACAGCCGATAAAATAACCCGCTGCTACACAGAGGGCTATGAAGAGGGCCTTCCAAAACCCCCACACTGCCGTGAGGGAGCCGAAGAGGAGGCCTAGGATCACCCCCACCACTTTGCCCCGGTGTTCCTGCCAGAGGTAATCCAGCACCTGCAAAAATCTTTCCATGATCTGCCCCCCTACTCCACCCTTTTCAAGCCTCCCCTATAAACTCCCTTCACATGGACCTTGATCTCATGCACCGCCAGTCCAGCGGTGTTGGTGATATATTCATGAACCTTTTCCTGCAGCTGGGACATGAGTTCAGGAAGGTTGCGATCAGGGGTGACGGTTATCTTCAGCTCCACCCACAAGCCTTGGGGCAGCATTTTAAGGCTGGGGATTACCTCCTTAACCCCTTTGATCTGGAGGGCAGCCCTGGTCACCAGGTCTTCCAGGGCAGAAAGGGCTATGCCCATCTCCCCCAGCTCCCCATAAGAAACTATAGCTTCTTGAACTCTAGGGGTTTTGGGCCTGACTGTCCGGAAGAGGAAGCGTAAAGAAAGCAGGAGGAGGATTGCCCCCACAATACCGGCCAACAGGCGCCATTCGGTCCGGACCCGAATCAGTTCCCAGTAGTAGAGGGGCAGATACCATCCTCCTATAGCAGCCAGAAGCACCAGGCTCAGGAAGGCCACCGATAAAGCAAAAAGGGCCAACATGGCCCGATCCAGCCTTGACAAGGGCGATCTCCCCCTTAGCGAACCCTTCCGGCAGTCTCTTCTTCTTTAGCCTCCTGGGGAAACACTACTCCTTGCACGTGGACGTTGACCTCCACCACCTTCAGGCCGGTCATGGTCTCTATGGCCCTCTTCACGTTTTCCTGCACCTGGATGGCCACGTCGGGGATCCTCACGCCGAAGTTCACCACTATGTAGAGGTCCACCGCGGCCTCCTTTTCCCCCACTTCCACCTTTACACCTTTGGTGAGGTCCTTACGTCCCAGGAGCTCGGCTATACCTCCAGCAAGGCCGCCGCTCATGCCCGCTACACCCTCTACTTCCGAAGCGGCCAGCCCCGCGATTATGGCCACCACCTGATTGGCTATCTTTATGGTTCCCAGAGAAGTCTTCTCCTGCTCCAAAACCTCTTCCATGATGATTTAAGCACCTCCATGTTGAATTTACCTACATGATACCAAAAAAAACAATTAGGCGCAACTATTTTCTTTTTTAACTTACCTGTAATCTCCTCTGAACAAAATTGGTATACACCTCTCCCCGGCGGAAAAAGGCATTATCCAAGATCTGCTTGTGGAAAGATATGGTGGTGGTCACACCTTCTATCTCCATCTCTTCCAGGGCACTCCTCATCCTGTTTATGACCATTTCCCGATCAGGAGCCCAGGCGATCACCTTGGCTATGAGGGAATCGTAATGGGGGGTTATCTCCATGCCGTTGTATAGGGCGGTATCCACCCGGATCCCAAACCCCCCGGGGAGATGGAAACGGGTGACCTTGCCCGGGCAGGGACGGAAATCGTGTTTGGGATCTTCCGCGTTTATGCGGCACTCCATGGCGTGTCCCCGGATCACCACGTCCTCCTGGTTAAGGGATAAAGGCATTCCCGCGGCTATCTTTATCTGCTCCTGGACCAGGTCTATGCCGGTAACCATTTCCGTCACCGGATGCTCCACCTGGATCCGGGTATTCATTTCGATAAAGTAATAGCGCCCATATTTGTCCACAAGAAACTCCACCGTGCCGGCGCTGTAATAGCCCACCGCCCGGGCGGCCTTGAGGGCCGCCTGGCCCATCTCCTCCCTGAGCTCTGGGGTAAGGGCAGGGCAGGGGGCCTCTTCCAGGAGCTTTTGATTGCGCCTCTGGATGGAGCAGTCCCTCTCCCCCAGGTGGATGATATTCCCCTCTCTGTCCCCCAGTATCTGAAATTCCACGTGGCGGGGTTCTTCGATGTACTTCTCCAGGTATACCTGGGAATCCCCGAAGGCGGCTTCAGCTTCCCGCTGGGCGCTTTGAAGGGCTTGCCGCAGCTCCTTGGCGCTGTGGACCAAGCGGAGGCCCCGGCCGCCCCCTCCGGCTGAGGCCTTCACCAGGACAGGGTAGCCTATTTCCCTGGCCACGGCCAGGGCCTCCTCCACCCCCTTCACCACACCTTCCGAGCCGGGGACCACAGGGACTCCGGCGGCCATAACAGCGGCCCTGGCTTGGGCTTTGGCCCCCATGAGCTGCATGGCCCGGGGTGAAGGTCCTATAAAGGTTATGCCTGCAGTGGCGCACATTTCGGCAAAATAGGGGTTTTCTGCCAAAAACCCGTATCCCGGATGGATGGCCTCAGCCCCGGTCATCTGGGCCACAGCTATGATGCTGGGGATGTGGAGGTAGCTGCGGCTGGGGGAAGGGGGACCGATGCAGACCGCTTTGTCCGCCAGTTTGGTATGGAGGGCCCCTCTATCGGCTTCGGAGTAGACTGCCACCGTTTCGATCCCCAATTCCCTGCAAGCCCTTATGATCCTTACGGCGATTTCTCCCCGGTTGGCAATCAGCACCCTTTTGAACACCTGTTTACCATCCCTCCTGGGTTTAAGCTGCCTCTGCCTTCCTTATGAGAAACAAGACCTGCCCGTATTCCACCGGTTGACCGTTTTCCGCCAGAATTTTGACCACTTCCCCTTCCACCTCTGAGGTCAGCTCGTTCATGAGCTTCATGGCTTCGATGATACAAAGGGTCTGCCCCGGTTTCACTTTGCTCCCCACTTCCACAAAGGGAGGGGCGTCAGGGGCAGGGGCCCGGTAGAAGGTTCCCACCATGGGAGCCTTAACTTCCACCAGGTTGTCTTGGGCCATCTCCGGGAGCACCTTTTCCTGGCCTGCCGTTTCCTGGACAGGAAAGGATGGAGCCCCGGGGGCTGGAGCCAAACCCCTACGGATAAAAATTTTTATTCCATTTTTTTCTAAATGGAACTCGGTTATGCCGGTGTCTTCCAGTACCTTCAGGAGCTGAGTTATATCCTTTATATCCATGTTCTCCGCTTTGCCTCCCCCCGCTTCCTTACCCGCCGGCTTGCGATCCCGCCTGCCGGGCTGCAGCCTTCCCGCCTTCCTGTCCTCCAGAAATTTTCTCCCCGCCTGGGGAAAGAGGGCATAGATGAGCACATCCTCCTCGCTCTGGGCCAGGTCCCCTATCTCCCTGCGGGCCTCTTCCATCCTGGGGGGTAAAAAGTCTGCCGGCCTTCCCTGGATGGGCTCCTCATCCCCCAGAACCAGCCTTTTAACCTCTTCGTCTATGGGCGCAGGCGGACGTCCATATAGACCTTTTACGTAGTTTTTCACTTCCGCGGGGATCATCTTATATCTTTCGCCTAATAGGACGTTTAAAACCGCCTGTATCCCCACCACCTGGCTGGTGGGGGTCACCAGGGGAGGATAACCCAGCTCCGCCCGGACCCTGGGTATCTCCCTCAGCACCTCCAGCAGCCGGTCCAGAGCGTTCTGCTCTTTGAGCTGGTTTACCAAATTGGTTATCATGCCGCCAGGTACCTGGTGGCTGAACACCTCCATATCGGTTATGCGGGTCACGCCCCTTTCAAAACCCAGTTCCCGGCGGAGGTTTTCAAAATACTCGGCTATTTCAAAAAGAAGGTCCAGATCCAGACCTGTATCATAGGGGGTGTCCTGCAAGGCCCTCACCAGGGTTTCCACCGGGGGCTGGGAGCAGCCAAAGGCTAAAGGAGCAGAAGCGGTATCCACCACATCCACTCCCACCTGGACCGCCTCCAGATAGGCCCCCAAAGCCATGCCGCCGGTGTAATGGCAATGGAGCTGAACCGGAACCTTAAGCTTCTCTTTAAACAGCTTGACCAATCCGTAGGCCACAAAGGGGCTTAGGAGCCCCGCCATATCTTTGATGCATATGGAATCCACTCCCATCTCTTCTAATCCCTTAGCTGTCTCTAAAAAGTGCTCAATGGTGTGGACCGGGCTTATGGTGTAGACCACCGCTCCCTGTACATGGGCCCCGGCCTTTTTGGCTGCAGCTATGGGCACCTCCATGTTGCGGATATCGTTCAGGGCGTCGAAAATACGGATGATGTCCACGCCGTTGGCCACCGCCCTGGCCACAAAGGCTTCCACCACATCATCGGGATAATGCTGGTAACCCACCAGGGACTGACCCCGCAGGAGCATCTGCAAAGGGGTGTGTTTCACCCTCTTTTTGAGAGCCCGAAGCCTCTCCCAGGGGTCCTCGTCCAGATACCTTATGCATACGTCAAAGGTGGCTCCACCCCACACCTCCAGGGAGTGGTAACCAACCTGATCTATTTTATCTATGATAGGCAACATGTCACAGGTGGCCATGCGGGTGGCCCACAGGCTCTGATGCCCATCCCTCAAGGTTGTGTCGGTAATTCTCAGGCGTCCCAATCCCCTTCTCCTCCCCCTCTGTTTCCGATTTCCAGCTTTAGCTCCAGAAACCATGTAACTCCACCTATAGAAAAGCCCTGGTTTTGAACCAGAGCGTCCATCCCTTAGAACCGCCTTTGCCTTATTATATAGACTATTCCGGGAAAGCGCAACATTCCCAAGGATAAGTATACAATATATTTCCCCAACACAAATAAGGGGTGCCTTGAAAGGCACCCCTTGTCCCCATTACCTTATGGTGCGGGGGGTGTAATGGGTGTGGAGGAGTTCGTGGGATCTGTGGCTCAGAGGCTGCTCCAAGAACTCTTCGTACAGGGCCTTTATGGCCGGGTTTTGGTGGGATTTCCTTATGGGCAACCTCCTGTCCACCTCGTATATAGCCTCCATCCGCTGGCGGCGTATCTCCGTATCTGTGGGGATGGGGGAGCCGCCGCCACCGATGCAGCCACCCGGACAGGCCATCACTTCCACGAAATGGTAATGGACCTCTCCCGCCAGGATCTTTTCCAACAGGTTCCTGGTATTGGCCAGCCCGTGGACCACAGCTATCTTCACTTCCGTGCCGCTTATATTGCAGGTGGCTTCTTTGACCCCCTCCAGACCCCGGCACTGGGTATATTCGAATTGGGGGAGATCCTGACCTGCCACCACGTCGGCCACCGTCCTCAGGGCCGCCTCCATCACGCCGCCCGTGGTGCCGAAAATGGCCGCGGCACCGGTGGAGATCCCCAAGGGCTCGTCGAACTGTTCCTCCGGCAAGGTGGCCAGGTTGATGTTGGCCTGTTTGAACATGCGCCCCAGCTCCCGGGAGGTCAGGACTATATCCACATCCCGGTAGCCGCTGGCCTTCATCTCCGGCCTCTGGGCCTCAAACTTCTTGGCGGTGCAGGGCATGATGGATACCACCACTATATCCTTGGGATCGATCCCCATCTTCTGGGCGTAGTAGGTCTTGGCCACCGGTCCGAACATCTGCTGGGGGACTTGCAGCTGGAAATATTGTCGAGAAGCTGGGGATAGAAGGTCTCGGCGAACTTTATCCAGGCAGGGCAGCAGGAGGTGAACATGGGGAAGNGACCGCCCTTCTTGAGCGCCTCTCCAGGAACTCGTGCCCTTCTTCCATGATGGTCAGGTCAGCGGCAAAGTTGGTATCGAAAACCCTGTCAAATCCCAACCGCCTCAGCCCCGCCACCATCTGCCCGATAACTATGCTGC
>JGI26788J51865_100009_pt1 | contig 19070 bp, 20 predicted proteins | sample WilGeytube61714_FD_51865 | JGI IMG/M metagenome (IMG submission 51865) | reverse complement strand
GACGTGGCCGCCATCTGCTGGCTGACCCCCTTGTGGGGCATAAAGGGGCGGCCTGGAGCATAAACCTGGGAAGCGCTGTTATGGCCCTTCTGAACCTCTGGTACCTGAAGCGCAGGGTGGGTTTGGCCTGGGGAAAAGATTGGACCTTTAAGACGGCGGGAGCTGCTGCCGCCCTGGGCTTGAGCCTCCACCTGCTCTGGAGGGCTTTCGCCTTCTGCCCCCCGCTGTCCCGCCTCCTGATGACCTTGGGCGGCAGCCTCTCCCTCTACCTGCTCTTCCTGACAGCTACGGGAATCCTATCCCCCAGGTGCCTGGGGTTCCTGGGGCCCGGGTTTAAAAAAGGTTAGATAAGAGGGCAGCTGCTCCAAAAAGGGATAATGGGTCAGATCCAGATGAAGGGGGGTTATGGTGATCATCCCCGCATTTAGAGCCCCACGTCGGTCTCCGGGTTGTGATCATAGTCGTCTTTCTTTCCTGCCAACCAGTAGTAGTCCCTTCCCCGGGGATCTTTGCGGCACGATATGGTATCGATGTACCTCCTGCGGCCCAACCGGGTCGCCCTGACCCCCTTTATCTGCTCCGGGGGTAGATGGGGGACGTTGATATTGAGGAAGACCCCTGAAGGCAGGCCCTTCTCCACCACTTCTCGGGCCAGCAGGGCGGTAAAACGGGCGGCAAAGGAATAATCCAGGGGCTCTTCCTCCCCAGCCAGAGATACGGCCAGCGAGGGCAAACCATTTATGCAGCCTTCGATGGCCCCCGAAACTGTGCCGGAATAAAACACGTATGTGCCCACGTTTTCCCCCCGATTGATGCCGGAGACCACCAGGACAGGTTTTTCATCCAGCAAAGCTTCTAGGGCCAATTTTACGCAGTCGGCGGGATTGCCGTTGATGGCCATGGCCTTGCCGATGGGATCTGGCCAGGGGACTTCAGTAACCCGCAGGGGTTTATGCATGGTAATGCCATGGCCCACCGCACTCCGTTCCCTCTCCGGGGCCACCACCGCCACCCTGCCTATGGAAGTCAAGGCCAGGCTCAAGGCCTTAAGGCCCGGGGCGTAGATGCCGTCGTCGTTGGTCACCAGGATCAGCAACGCTTCACCTCGTAAATGGATAGTATCATGGTTTGCCCTTCAGCGTCCTTGGAAAGGCCGAACATGAGGTTATAATCCTTCAAAAGTTTTGTTGAGGAGGTCCACCACCTTGTAGAGTTCGTCAGAACAAGGAAAGCTCTTGCTGGCCAAAAGCCTCACCGGGGGTCACCCCTTTTTATATTCTACATGGAGCAGACATGGATAAAACCCCGTCCCTTTAACCTCTCTTCGGGAAGGGTGGCCACCCTCAGGTCTCCGGTGAAACAAACCACCAGCCCTTCGGGGGCCAAAAAACTCAAGGGCCTCTTGCACAAAGGCTGGCCTCCTTCCCCTTCCAGCTGGAGCGGAGGGTTGATGCCCCCCTTCAATATCAGGGATTCCGGATAGGAAATTCCCCCCTGCCGTTTCCATTCCAGGACCTTTATTTCCAGATTGGGGGTGGAAGCCAGCATCTCCTGGCCAGAGGCTAAGTAGAGGGCCACCGCCTCCCTGTGGCTGTAAAAAAGGTTGCCCCGAAAACTGCTCCACAGAAGGGTGTAATTATCGGCATAAAATCTCCCCAATAAGACCCGGGTAAGTATATCCTTCAGGGGAAAATTGTAGAGCAGATGCTCTATGCAACCCTGTCCTTGAAATTCCTCCCCTAGAAGGGTGCCCTTGACCTCGGCTCTGGGTACGGGGATAGTCCAATAGAGATAGCGCTCGCCCTTTTCGTCAAAATCCAGCCTCCCGCTTCCCGGTTGCCAGGGGGGTAAAGAGGGAAGGAAGGAGAGCTCCACGTTTATATCCCTATCCTGCCACAGGAGGGAAAATCCCTCCCCCTCCTGTTTTATCTGGCCGGGACCTATATGGACCTGAAGCCGGCCCTTTTCAGCCTGGGGGGGAGCCACAATTTCCCTCTGCAGCTGTTCCTTTCCGCCCCTGAGGAAAAGGTAGGCCTTGCCCTCACCTTTATATATAGAGAAAAATATCTTAAAATAACGCCCTTCCCCGTCCCAGGCTTCCCCTGTCCAGCTCTCCTCCACCCCCTCCCAGTCCCTGTAAGCTACATCCTGGGGGGAAAGGGGCTGATCCCCCAGGGCATTAAACTCCGTATCTTGCCAGAAGGAGTAGATGCTCTCCCGCACCTGCCCATCCCCTTTCTTTAAGTTGAATTATAATATCTCCCATTTTCCGCACCGGCCACCCCAGCGGGCTACAAGCTTGCCGTCCCCTCCTTTTATATTAACAATTTCGCAGAGATTTGAACATCCCTCACACACAAAGCTGTAGGTCTCGAAATGCTCTGCAGCCACCCGAAACCCTTTAAACTTGGTGCTGTTGCCGTTTTGCTGCATGTATTCCCGGGCCAGCCAGGCAGCCCCCAGAGCCCCCATCACGGGGAAATGGCGGGGGACAATGATCTCTTGATTTAGGGCCTTTTCAAAGGCCGCCTTCATGCCCGCATTGGCCGCCACTCCCCCCTGGAACACTATGGGGGGTAAAATCTCCTTGCCTTTAGCCACATTGTTCAGATAATTCCTCACCAGGGCCTCGCACAGCCCGGCTATTATATCTTCTATCTTGTGGCCCATCTGCTGCTTGTGGATCATGTCCGACTCGGCGAAGACGGTGCATCGGCCAGCTATCCGGACGGGCTGCTGAGATTTTAAAGCCAGAGATCCAAAATTCTCTATAGGTATCCCCAAGCGGGCCGCCTGCTGATCCAAAAAGGAGCCGGTGCCGGCCGCGCATACCGTGTTCATGGCAAAGTCCACCACCACTCCCTGCCGCAGGATTATTATCTTAGAATCCTGCCCCCCTATTTCCAAAATGGTCTGCACCTCGGGCATCTCCAGGCGGGCAGCCACGGCATGGGCGGTTATTTCGTTTTTTACCACGTCTGCTCCCACAATGGCTCCCGCCAGGTAGCGCCCGCTTCCGGTGGTTCCTACCCCCTGGATGGAAAAACCCGCAGGCCAATCTTCTTCCAGTTTTTTTAAGCCCTCCTTTACCGCCTCTATAGGCTGTCCCCGGGTGCGCAGATAGAGGCTTCTCAGCACCTCCCCCTTTTGATCTATTATCACCAGATTAGTGCTGACAGAGCCCACATCTATACCCAGGTAGCAGGGTTCCAAACCCCTTCACCTCCTTGGCCCTCCTCTTCTGGTAGAGCAGATCTACAAAAGCCTCCAGCCTCGTCTGAACCCCTGCCCTGCCGGTCTGCTCATCCAGGGTCAAGGTGAGAATCGGTATATCCAGGTCCCGGCTTATCTTGGGCAATACCCCCTTGGCCACTATCTCCGGAAGGCAGCCAAAGGGGGCCACATGGATCACCCCATCAAAACCCTTTTTAGCGTAGAATATGGTTTCTCCCACGCTGTTTTGACCATGTCCCCCCACGAATTGGTTGAGGTAAGGGGCGGCCAACAGCCTTACGTTGTGGTTACCTTTACCCAAAACGTCCGTCTGGGTATAGCCGGTGAGGAACACCCCCCTGCAGGCTAAGGCTCCCAGTTCCCCCAAAGTCCTTTCCACCTCCAGGTTTATAAAGGGTTCCAGAAGGCAGTATATCTCCCCCACCAGGCCCACCTTGAGGGGACGGCGGCTCCTGTCCTTGGGCACCTTCTCCAGGATCCTGTGGCACTCCCTCCGGGCTTCTTCCATTTCCTTCCTGGTCCTGGCCCTATCGATGATCTGCAAGCACTGGTGGAAGGCCCTGGTGGTGCTCCCCTTCTCCACTTCGTAGGGCCTTAAGTTAATNGCCTTTATCTCCATCTCGTCCAAGAGCTTGAGCTTGTCCCAGGCCCGCTTGATCACATCTATAAAAGCCCTCCAGCTGAGCCTGGCCTCCCGCACCATAAAGCGCAGTTTCCAGTAGAAGTCCCAAAGATTCACCAGAGGGGGATCAAAGACCACTATCCTGAAGTCATAGCCCAGGCTTTTCAAAATCTTTTCGTGGGTCATGCCGTACAAGCCTGCACGGCAAGGACCCACGCCCCCAGAGGTGATTATGATCTCAGCTCCCCTCTCCAGGGCCTCGATGTAATTACCCATGAGGATTTTAAAGGGTATGCAGGCGTGTTCGGGAGAATACCTCACCCCCAAATCCAGGGTGTATCTGTTGGGATGGCAGGGGGTTATGGCCTCGAATCCCATATCTTCTATGAGCTGTTTGAAGGCTATGTGGGAATAGCCCATATGGGGAAAGGTGACCTTTCTCATCCCTTCCTCCTCCTCTGCAGGAGCATATCCACAAAGGCCTCCAGCCGGGTGGCCACACCCGCGTCGCCTGTCTGCTCGTCCACGCTGAGGGACATAAAAGGCGTGGGATTGCTCCCTTGGCCCAGATCTATCTCCATGATCTTATTCACCATGGCGTCAGGGCCGCAGGCAAAGGCCGCCACATGGATAACTCCGTCCACTCCCTGTTGTTGATAGTAATAGGCCGCCCCCAGGACCAGTACGGAATAGTGCCAGAAAGGCTGTTTGGGCAGATGTTTACAGAACCTGTACAGCTTTGAGGGGGGAACCATTTCCATGGTCCACAGGTTTATGGGCATCTTTCTGAGCTTTCCTATGATGTCCCAGCTGATGTAACCGTCGTATACCTGATAGGGATAGCCCAAAACCGCCAGATTTAAATTTTCCTTGATCCGGGGGGGCACCTCCACCTCCTCCCCCCTTAGGGCGGCCAGGGCTTCTTCGGGAAGATACCCTTTGTAAAGCAACTTCTCATAAGCCTTCTGGTGTTGCTTCCCTTCCCTGTAGGCAGACCACAGGCGAAGGAAACTGTCTATTCCCAGGAGTTCCCCTATGGCCCTGCAGGTGGGCCACCATTCTCCAGGGCTGGTCCGCTCGTCCACCTTTAAATCCAGTATAGGGGGGAGGCCTGGTAGGGAGGCCCTGACCATATCGGGAAGGCCTAAGAACTTGGGACAGAAGGTGCTGCGCCTATCGATGCGGACCAGCCTGGGTATGAAGAGCAGGTCCACCTTGTCCTTCAAGGCCAGAACATGGCCGTGATAGAGCTTGACCGGTATGCAGGCCTCCGCCTCCGCTTCCCTGGTGCCATCATCCAGTATGCCCTTGGTGGTGGGAGGGGAGACCACCACCTCCATCCCTAAGCGGTTAAAAAATCCCTGCCAAAAGGGGAAATAGCTGTAATAAAAGAGGGCCCGGGGAAAACCTATCCTCAATTTTCTACCCCTTTCCACAAGAAATTCCCCCTTCATTTTAGCTCATCTCATGGCATGTTTTCCAGTTGCCAAGCATAGGGTGTAAAAGTAAAAGAAGGGTATTGGGGAGGAGGAAAAAATGCGCCACGTCCTGATGGGATTACTGGTGGCCCTGGCCTCGGCCTTGGTCCTTTCCCTGATGATGGGGCTGGTCTTCTACCTGGGCCCCCTATCGGAACGGAATTGGTCCCTGATGGCCCATCTTCTGAGCGCCCTTTCGGTGTTCCTGGGGGGATGGTGGGCGGCCCATGGAGCCGGCGGCAGGGGCCTGCTCTACGGCGGCGCTGTGGGCCTGCTGTTCTGGGGCTGCACCCTGGCGGTGGGATTGATCTCGGGAGTGCCAGCAATCGTCCCCCTTATGAAAAAGGCCCTGCTGTGTTGGGCTTCCGGGGCCCTGGGGGGAATGGCTGGGGTAGCCTTCTAGGGGCTATTCAATGCCGCTTATCTTCCAGACACCCTTTTCCCGGACAAAGTAAAAGGTCTGGGNTAGGGATAGCAAACCCTTTTCCCCGCACACCCAATGGGCCTCCCCTCGGGCCCAGGCTCTTCCACCTTCATGGTCCACCTCCTGGGACTGTAACAAAAAGAANGCCAGCCGGGATCTTGGGCACCCCTCCAAGCTCCTGCGCCATTCCCTCCAGGCCCTCTCCCGGGTTAAATTCCGGCCGAGCTCCCCGGTAAAGAGGGGGGGCCAGCCCTTCTCCTTTCCCTTCCCCCAGGGCCTTATTAAAATCATGGATCAAAGAAAAGGGCAGTTCCTCCCTCGCAGGGGCCAAGATGGGCTGAACCTTTTTTCCGGGGAACAGGTCTGCAGGCGGCTTAGGAGAAAAAACACCAATATACCTGCTAAAAAGCCGAGGGCAAAATCCCTGGAGAGCCGCATATTCTCCCTCCCGGTTAATCTTAATAGCGCCCCGGCCTTTTTATGCCTAAAAATAAAGGAACCCGCGAAAGGGTTCCCAGAACCTATCTCTGCCCCAGAATCTTTTTTAAAATTTCTTTTAAAAACGCCGGCAAGGGGGTATATATGACCCGCATCCTTTTCACCTCGCTTGAGATTGATGGCCCCTAATATCTTTAATATGCCCTTTAAAGATTTTTGCCATCAGGTGGGGCTCCACCAAACCATCTTTTTATCTCGCCCGGCAGTTCCTCGGGGGAGACCTTTAAAAGGCTGGCAGGAGGCAGGACCTTCAGGAAACATTCTCCATACTTCCGGGAGAGTACCCGCTGGTCCAGGATGATGAATACCCCCCGGTCCGCCGCACTCCTGATGAGGCGGCCGAAGCCCTGGCGGAAACGGAGCAGGGCCTTGGGGAGGCTTAAAGCCATAAAGGGGTTTTCCCCCTGGGCTGACAGCCGCTCTGTCCGGGCAGCCTGGAGGGGATGCCCGGGGGAAGGAAAAGGCAGGCGAGGGATTATCACCCCTTTGAGGAGGTCGCCGGGCAGATCCAGGCCTTCCCAATAGGTGTTGGCTCCCAGCAGCACCGCCTTCTCAGTTTGGCAGAACTCCTCCACAAGCTTGGCCCTGGTACCGGTTATGCCCTGGGCCAAGACGCAGGTGGCCCCCAGGGTATCGGTGAGCAGTTGGTACAGCTCCCTTAAAAAACGGTGGGAGGTACAGAGGATCAACGTTCTGCCCCCTATGGCAGGAAGGGTCCGGGCCAGAAGGGGCGCCACCGCAGCAGCATAGCTCTCTTCGTCCTGATGGGCTGGGCAACCCCTCCACCAGGCAGACCAGGGCCTGGCGGGCATAGTCAAAGGGCGAATCCACCTGACAAAAATCCACCTTCTCCCGAGGGAAAGCCTCCAAACCCACCTGCCGGGAAAAATAGTCGAAGCCCCCTCCCACCCTGAGGGTGGCAGAAGTCATGATCACCGCCCTTTTCTTGGCAAAGAGCTCTTCTGCCAGGACAGAGCCCACTTCTAAGGGAGCCAGCCTTAAGGCCAAACCGCCCCTCTCCCCCTTTTCTAACCAGGCCACTTCCCTTTCCAGGTCAGCCTCCAGTATCCGGGCCACTTCATCCCGCCACTGGGTGAGGAGGGCCCCGAAATTGTTCACCTCTTGGGATAGCTCCTGAGCCCCCCACTCCGAGAGGAGCTTCCCCAACCGGTTCAAACGGGCAGAGATGACCGTTAAAGTCTCTTCCAACCAGCCGAACCTGGTCCAGAGGGCGTCCCAGGCAGGGGTCTCCTGAAGATGGGGGGTAAACCTCAGGGTTCCGCCCCCTTCTTCCCATAAGGATGACGATTCCAGATCTTCAAAAGATCGCCAGAAGTCCCGTCCCCGGGAGATCATCTCGGGAAAACCCTTTTCCAAATCCCGAAGGATTTTCAACATTTCCGGGTTATTCAGTCTGGGCACCCACTTCCATAATTTTCCTAATAAAGTGAAGGGGCGGGAACGATCGCCCCAGCGCCTTGAGATTAAATTTAAAAAGGATTCCTTTACCGTGATCCCCAGGTGTTCGAAGGCCACTTCCTCCAGGTGATGGGCCTCGTCGATCACCAGGTAGAAGTGATCTGGTAAAATTTGTTGTTTAAAGCGCAGATCGCTGAGCAGAAGCGAATGATTAATCAGGAGGATGTGGGCCCCTTCGGCTTCTTCTCGGGCCTTATTGAAAAAGCACTCCTCGAAGTGGGGACAGGTGCTGCCTATACAGGTCTCTTTCTCCGCTGACAGTTGGACCTTCCAGGCTTCCTCTTCCGGCGTCAATTTCAGTTCGTTCCAGTCCCCAGTGGAGGTCTCCCGGAACCAGGCAAGTACCCTCATAAGGAAGGCCCTCTCCCCCTCTGTCTCCGGGGGCTCCTCCAGGGCCTCCTTTAGCTTTCTGCGGCAGAGATAGTTTCCCCTGCCCTTCAACAGGGCGGCTCTAAACTCAAAAGGCAAAATCCTTTTCAATACGGGCAGATCTTTATGCAAAAGCTGTTCCTGGAGGCTTATGGTATGGGTAGCTATGACCACCCGCTCTCCCCGGGAGCAGGCCCAATAAATGGCCGGCAGGAGGTAAGCCCAGGACTTGCCGGTGCCGGTACCTGCTTCCACCACCAGGTGAATTTCTTCCTCCAGGGCCCGGGCCACCGCCTTCAAGACCTGTATCTGTTGGAGGCGATGCTCATATCCGGGGAACAGGAGGCTGAGGCTACCCCCTGGGGCCAAGTGGGAAGCCATATCTTCTATCGAGTAGTGCAGCTTCCCCGGTGGGGGGGACATCCTTTCGCTCCTGAAGGATTGGACCTTCCCTTGCGGGGTTAAAGGCAGAAGCGGCAGCCTCGGCACAGAGGGTGGGGGATGAACTCAAGGCCCCTTCAAACCATGGGCGCAGGGGAGGAGGTGAAAGGTGGAGCATACGGCGAAGGAGCTCCTTTTCCAGCGAAAGGGTGTCCTGCCATAGCCTTAAAAATAGCTCCAGGGTGGTATGGGCATCCGCCAGGGCCCTGTGGTGAGCTTCTGCCTTCAGGTCTAGAAAGCGGCTTAAGGATTCTAAACTGTAGGAGGATAACCTGGGATAAATTATCCGGCAGAGGGGAAAGGTATCGAAGTAGGGATAGGGCCAGGAGGTCAGATTAAAGGCCCGGCATAGAAAGGCCAGATCAAAGGATATGTTATGCCCTACTACTGGCAATCCTTTTACTAAATCCCAGAGAACGGGCAGAACCCGATCCAGATCCGGGGCGAGGGATAACATTTTTTCATCTATTCCCGTCAGCTTTTGAATATAAAAGGGGAGGGGTACACCAGGATTTACCAGGGTCTGATAGAGATCCTTAACCTCCCCTCCCTCCACCTTCAGGGCAGCTATCTCGATGATCCGATGCCTTTCCGGATCCAGCCCGGTGGTCTCCAGATCGATCACCACAAACTTGTCGGGCAACATGGCACTTCCCCTCAGGACAGCTTGACCAGGGCCTGGCCAGCATTTACAGTCTCCCCATCCTTTACTAAAACCTCTTCCACCACCCCTTCGTGGGGAGCGGTGATCTCGTTCTCCATCTTCATGGCATCGATAACCACCAGGGTCTCCCCCTTCCTTACCCATCGGCCTGGCTCAGCCCTGACCTCCACCACCATTCCCGGGAGGGGTGCTGTGACCACCTTGCCCTCCCTCCGGGGTTTAGGGGCCGGCCTCAAAAGCGGAGGCTTAGGGGCAGGGATTGAAGTCGGATCTCCCTTCCCCAGCTCCTCGATTACTTCCACCACTTCTACCCGGTAGGTCTCTCCGTTGACGGTGACCTGAAAACAGCGCTTCAACTGGCCCTCATCCTTTCCATAACCATCAGGCTGCCCTCCATGATCTCCCTTCTGCCCGCCTTGACCCACAGGCCCTTCTGGGGCTCGACGGTCTCTATGCGGGAAATCCTCCACCCGGAGGGCAGCATTGCCGCCAAGGCAGCGGCAATAGCCGCCACCACCCGGGGGTCTATATTATTTAGATTATCCCTTCCCATGGAGATTTCCTCCTTTATACAGGAAAATTGCCATGTTTTTTAGCTGGCCGGTTCTCCCTTTTATGCAACAGAGCTTTGAGGACCCTGGCCAGATGGCTCCTGGTCAAGGCCGGATCTATCACCGCATCCACCAGCCCCAGAGCCGCGGCCACATAGGGATGGGCAAAATTACGGCGGTACTCCTCGATTTTTCTCTGGAGCATTTCCTCGGGATCCGGAGCCTGGCTTATCTCCCGGCGGAAGATTATATTGGCAGCCCCTTCTGGCCCCATCACGGCTATCTCCGCTGTGGGCCAGGCCGCCACATGGTCCGCGCCCAGGGAGCGGGAGCACATGGCCAGATAGGCCCCTCCGTANGCTTTGCGCATTATGAGGGTGAGTTTGGGGACCACCGCCTCGGCAAAGGCGTAGATGAGCTTGGCCCCGTGCCTGATGATCCCCCCCTCTTCCTGGTCCACCCCAGGCAGGTAGCCGGGCGTATCCACCAGGGTGAGGAGGGGTATGTTGAAGGCATCGCAGAAACGTACGAAGCGGGCCCCCTTATCCGCCGTATCTATATCCAGGCATCCCGCCAGATAGCGGGGCTGATTGGCCACTATCCCGATGGTGTAGCCTGCCAGCCGGGCAAAGCCTATGACCAGATTGGGGGCGTACTGGCTCTGGACTTCTAAAAAAAGGCCGTCATCCACTATAGACCTGATGACTTCCTTCACGTCATAGGCCTTGTTGGGATCTACGGGGATGAGCTGCCTCAGCCCCGGGCAAATCCTCTCAGGGGAATCGGTGGGCGATATGTAGGGGGGATCCTCCAGATTATTGCTGGGGAGGTAGCTTAAGAGAACCCTTATAAGATGCAGGCATTCCTCCTCTGTGGAGGCTACGAAATGGGCCACCCCGCTTTTGCTCCCATGGGTGTAGGCTCCTCCCAGTTCTTCAAAGGACACCTCTTCCCCGGTGACCGCCTTTATCACCTGAGGGCCGGTGATGAACATGTGGGACGTACCCTCCACCATGAAGACGAAGTCCATGAGGGCCGGGGAATAAACTGCTCCCCCAGCGCAGGGCCCCATGATGGCCGCTATTTGGGGTATAACCCCTGAAGCCATGGTATTGCGCTTAAATATCTCCCCATAGCCGTTTAAGGCAGCTACTCCTTCCTGTATCCTGGCCCCTCCAGAATCGTTCAGGCCTATCAGGGGGGAGCCGGTTTTTAGGGCCAGATCCATTATCTTGCATATCTTGGCCGCGTGCATTTCCCCCAGGGAGCCACCCATCACGGTGAAATCCTGGGCATAGACGAAGACCTGCCGCCCATTTATAGTACCGGTCCCGGTCACCACCCCTTCCCCGGGCAGCTCCCTGTCCTTCATTCCCAATTCAGTGGCCCGATGGCACACGAATTGATCTATTTCCATGAAACTGCCTTCATCCAGGAGGAGAGCCAACCTCTCCCTGGCGGTGAGCTTTCCCGCTTGGTGCTGTTTATCTATCTTTTCCTCTCCTCCGCCGGCCAGAACCTTTTGCCGGCGGGCCTCCAGTTCTGCTAAGAGCTCTTCCATATCTCTGGGCAGCAGAGTTACCCCCTTTTAATTTTTTCCTGCTCACCTAGTTATAATACCAGGTAATAAGCCCAGGTTGCAAGCCTGGCCTTTAACGCAAGTGTTCATATCCTCCTGGCTTTAAAGGTTCTGCTGCCTCCCCCCGTTTTATAAATACGCCCCTCCCTGAAGATAATACCTGGCCTATCACCGTTACGGGGGTGGAGGTGGCCTTTTGAATGGCCCCTATCACAGAGGAGACCCTTTGGGGATGGCAGGTGAAGAGTATCTCATAATCTTCACCCCCATAAAGGGCGTACTCCAGGGGATCCTTTTTATACAGGGTTGCCATCCTTTTCACCCCGGGTGAAAGGGGTAAGCGTTCGGCTTCTACCAGCATCCCCTTGCCCGAACTGCGGGCAAGGTGGTGCAGCTCAGAGGCCAAACCGTCGCTTATATCTATGGCGGAGGTGATCCCCCCAGGTATAGTGGCCGCCCGCATCTCCCTTACCCGGGGGATGGGGCGAAAATGCCTTCGCCGCAGGTGTTCCAGAACCCCTGGGGGAAGGCTTCCTTCAGACAGGGCTGAGGGGTGCAGAAGGTAATCCAAATAGGCGGCCGATCCTCCCAGTTCTCCGGTGACCAAAATGAGATCTCCGGGATTGGCTCCTTCCCGGTAAAGGCAACGATCTTCCTCCACTTCTCCCAGGAGGGCTATATTGAGGATGGTCAGGGGGGAGGATACCGTGTCCCCTCCCACCAGGCTTACCTGAAACTCGCCGGCGCAATGGAAAAGCCCCCTATACAGCCCCTGGGCCCATTCCACCTCCTGCTGGGGGCTTAAGCCCAGGGATATAAGGGCGCTCTGGGGGATACCGCCCATGGCCGCTATGTCGCTCAGGTTAGCAGCCAAAGCCTTGTAGCCCACCTCCTCCGGTAAGGCGGTATCCAAGGTGAAGTGCACGCCTTCCACCATCATATCCGTGGTGGCCAAAAGCAGCATGCCCCCCTCCCCTTTTAGGACTGCGGCGTCATCCCCTATCCCTTTCACCACCTGGGGGGGATTTTCAGGGGCCTCCCTCTTGAGCTTTTCGATGAACAGGAGTTCTCCCATCTCCCGGAGTTCCAAAGGCGTCCTCTCCTTTCTTTTCATGGCGACGGCAAATTTATTCGTGATGGATTTCAAATATCCTTTATACCTGGTAATATTAGCATCGAAGAGATTGGAAATGAGGGGATAAGCATGAAAAGGGCGGTCATCGCCTATCTGGCCCGGGGTGAAAGCGAGGAAGCCATAGAATATGCCTTGAGGGAAATGGCGGAGCTGGCCCGCAATGTAGACCTGGAAGCGGTGGGCTGGGTAATCCAGAGGAAGGCTTCTCCGGATCCCAGTTATCTTCTGGGGGAAGGAAAAATCCAGGAATTGCAAAAAAAGGTGGAAGAACTGGAGGCAGAGGCAGTCATATTCAACCTGGAACTCTCTCCCCGACAAGCCGTGAAACTGGAAGAGAGGCTAGGGCAGGCGGAGATCTGGGATCGAACCCAGGTGATCCTGGAAATCTTCAACCGGAGAGCCCATTCCCGGGAGGGCAAGATACAGGTGGAATTGGCCCGGCTCAGCTACCTATATCCCCGTATGCTGGGCTGGGGGCAAATCCTATCCCGGCTGGGAGGGGGATTGGGTACCCGGGGCCCAGGGGAAACCAAGCTGGAGGTCTTGAGGAGGACGGTCCGCCAGCGAATCCACCGCCTGCGGAAGGAACTGGAGGAAGTTCGGCGGAACCGTCAGCTCTTGAGAAAAAGGAGGGCCCAATCCGCCGTTCCCGTGGTGGCCCTGGTGGGTTATACCAATGCGGGCAAATCCACCCTCCTGAATGCCCTCTCCTCCAGCGCCCATAAGGTCCTGGCCGAAGACCGGCTCTTCGCCACCTTGGATCCTGTAAGCCGGAGGGTGGAACTGCCCTCAGGCCGCCACATTATACTGACCGATACGGTGGGATTCATCCATGATATGCCCCCTAAACTAAAAGAGGCCTTTAAGGCCACGCTGGAAGAGCTGGAATCAGCCCATCTCCTGCTCCACGTTATAGACCTCACCAGCCCCTACATGGAACTCCAGATAGAGGCGGTGGAAAAGATTTTAGGGGAGTTGGGGTTGGGGGAGCGGCCCTGTATAAGGGTCTACAACAAGCTGGATAGGTTTTCCGGAACACCCCCTTGGGATGGAATCGCCATTTCTGCTCTCCACGGGATCAACCTCCCCCTCCTCTTAAGACGCATAGAAGAGGAGCTTTTCTCCCAGATGGAGATAACCCTCCATATACCCTACACCTCCCTGGGGGCTGTATCCCGATTGCGGTCCCGCATAGAGATTGTGGCGGAAAGATATACCGAGACCGGGGTGGAGATGGTGCTGCGGGGAAGGCGGGAGGACTTAAAACTTCTGGAGAAGAGTTTCAGAAAAGAATTGTGATCCAGCTGGGGACCTCGATTTGGTAACCGCTCTGAGGAGGGAAGAGAGCTGCCGGCCCTGCGCTGGGGCCTGAAGGAAGGAGTATCCCGCTGCCAACCTAGCCTGCTGCTGGAATTGGGAAAACCTCACTGGAAGCGTTGGGCTCACCGAAATGATGAAGGCCCCTACAATAGGGGCCCTAAAGGAGACCAGCACGGCCGCCGGGTTGCCGGCGGTCTTTTTTTGCCAGCAAAATTACAGCAAAAAACTTTTGGGGATGTTTTCCATCCCCAAAAGCCTCGATTTTACTGGTGCGCCAGGTAGGACTCGAACCCACGACCCGCTGATTAAGAGTCAGCTGCTCTACCACCTGAGCTACTGGCGCCCATGGCGCGCCCGGCAGGGCTTGAACCTGCGACCTCCGGACTCGGATTCCGGTACTCTATCCACCTGAGCTACGGGCGCTTGCACAGAATATTATATTACGGTTAGATACCAGTGTCAAGCCGTTCTGGTTGAGAGCCCGGCAAACATAACCGCCCTAGAGATTTAAAAGGGGATTCCATAAGTTTCCAGNATCCAGTTGGGCAGGGCGAAATGGGCTGTCACCAGAGGATCCACCACCTGGGAAATCTGCAGATCTCCAGCTATGCTGAAAAGCGTGATTATCTCTTCCAGGGATAGGGGGGTATACTTAGAAAATATTTCCACCATATCCACCACCGCCCTATGGGCTGCCTGGTCCAGGTCCTCATGGGAAGCTATGGTGGCAGTGACCTCTTGGTTTCTCACCACAGGATTCTCCAGCTTTAAATCCTTCCTCACCTTGACCGTTAAAGTCACCTTCCCAGCCACTTCCACCCCTGTTACTCCTACTTCCCCATCCCCCATAAGGGCATGGAGATCTCCCGCTGCCAACAGAGCCCCCTCTGAGAAGACAGGCAGATAGAGACGGCTCCCCTGGGCAATGACCTTGGTATCCATATTTCCTCCATGGGGCCCGGGAGTTCCGCAGGGAACACTGCCTTCCGCCGGAGCCATCCCTATCACCCCTATCATGGGCTTTACAGGCAGAGAGATCTTTTCGTTGAATATGACCTTTCCCTCTTTGATCTCCAAGACTTTGCAATATAACCCCTCAAGTCTGTCCCCCAAAACTCTCCAAAACCTTTCCCGGTGGCTACCACCCCCTTGTCGGCCACTTGAATTTTCTCCACGTGGATCTCCAGGGTGTCTCCGGGATGGGCCCCCTCGATGTAGACAGGTCCGGTGGCCGGATTTATCCGGCTCCAGTCTAGCTTTTCCAGTTTATCTGCCTCGCTCTGAATCTGATTAGAAAAGCAGTCCATGGCCTCCATCTCTATCGTGTCCCCGTCCCCAATCCTCAACACCGGCTCATTGTCCCTAGAAAAGGAAAAAATGTGAAAGCGGCTGGATAAAAAAACAGCCACGGAAAATCCCCCCGAAGATTAGATTTAAAGGAGGGCGATCCTTTTCAGAAAAATCGCCTCCCTTAATGTATCTTACTCTAAAATTTTCTCCAGATCCCCTCCCGCTTCGACGAGCTTCCTGTAGGCGTCGGCCAGTATCCTTCCCGCCTCTGTCCTGCCGGCCAGGTGATTGCGGATGGTGGTCTCGGCCCGGCTCAGCTCCTCGGCGATTTGGGCCACAGGGTATCCGGCCTTTTCCCGGGCCAGAGCTCCGGCAGCCACAATGAGGGCGTCCAACCAGGTGAGCTTTTCCCGGGTGGCTATGGTCTGTTGCATTACCTCTTTGTTTAAGAGGGCGGTCAGGATCAACCCCAGCTCCAAATTCCTTACGTCTTCCTTACCCACAGGTTTTAGGGGAACCAGTTGTTTGGCCTCCACAGCTTCATCCCTCCCATGTTATTATTTTTTCGGGGTACACCACTATCCCCTCGTCGGTGATTTCAAAGGGATGGCGGTGCATGTCGTGGGGTGTACCCCGCATTTTCCAGACTATTATGGAGCGGAAGAGCCTACCCTTGTACTCGTCCAGATCTAGACGTACTATGCCGTCCGCAGCGTGCTCCACCCCAGGGCCGCCAAGACCCCTTTCCGCAACCCCCACCTGGGATATCAGGAGCCCGGTTATGCCCTGCCCGGCCAGCATTCTTTTTAACTGCATCAAGATGGACCTGGCCATTATAGGCTTGGAGAGGTACAAGGTGGAGATGGAGTCGATGACCACCCTCTCTGCCTGTACTTCTTTGATGGCTGCCCTCACCACGTCCATGAACTCCCCTATATCATCTATAGATCTCATCACAAATCTCTCCCTTTTGACAAATTCTCCTATGCCTCCGGTAAAGGCGTCCACCAGGGCAAAGGAATTTTCCTCTTCATATTTTTTGACATCCCAACCGAAATTGAACATATGGCGCCGGATCTGGGCCGGATGCTCCTCCAAGGCCACCAAGACCCCCGGCTNCCCCCGGGTAAGGCCGTAGNAGAGGAACTGCTGCCCGAAAATGCTCTTGCCTGTCCCTGGGCCCCCAGATACCAGGACCAGGTTGCGGACGGGAATACCGCCATAGAGCAGTTCGTCAAATCCCGGGATCCCTGTTTTGACCCTTTCCCCCAAGACAGCTCACCCCCTTGTTTCCCTTTTACAACGGCTGGTAGACCCCCCAGCGCCAGTCCTTCATCAGCAAAGGCCGCTCTTCCGGCCTCTGGACCCGGCTGGCCACCACCTCCCCTATAAAGATTACATGGTCGCCAGCGGGATGATGGGCAACCACCCTGCATTCTATGTTGGCAATGCAGTCGGCCAGCAGGGGGACCTTGATCTCTTGAGGGGGAACCACCTTCACATTCAAGGCCTTTACCTTATCCACTTCCCTACCGGAGCGCTCTCCACAGAACTGGGCTATTTCCGCTTGATCTGGGGCCAGGATGCTCACCGCAAACTCCCGGGTGGCNATCAAAGCCTGGTAAGTATACCTTTCCGGCGCCACCGACACCATGATGAGGGGCGGTTGAAAAGATACCTGGCTTACCCATGAAGCGGTCATGAGATTGTGCCGGCCTTCCTGATAAGTGCCTATCAGGGTTACCGGCCAAGGCAAATGGCGAAGGGCCTCTTTCATAATCCCTGCCTCCTTATTTAGGGATTTTGGTTAAACGGGCTATAAAGAACCCGTCAATGCCGTGGCGATGGGGGAGATATTGAACCCAACCCTGGCGAGCCTCTTCCAGTAGATCGGCCGGGAGGTTGGGCAACCCTTCCAGGGAGACCAAGGAAAACTCAGGGGAAGCTTTTAAAAAATGCTGTAGAACTCCCTGATTTTCTTCCAGAGCCAGGGAACAAGTGCTGTAAACCATGAATCCCCCTTTCTTCAGGGCCCCTTTGGCCCCCATCAGGATGGAAAACTGCAACTCTGCCAGCTCCTGGGTGGTGGCCAGCTCCTTCCTCCAGCGGGCATCGGGGCGGCGGCGCAGTATCCCCTGCCCAGAGCAAGGGGCATCCACCAGGAGGTAATCGGCCTTTTCCGGATAATGTTTCCCCAGTTCCCTGGCGTCCATAAGGAGAGGTTGGACGCTGTTTACGCCCAGCCGGATGCAGTTTTCCCTTATCAATTCCAAGCGGTGAAAATGGATATCGCAGGCCAGAATTGTACCTTCATCTCCCATCAGTTGGGCCATATGGGTAGATTTCCCCCCAGGGGCCGCACAGGCATCTATCACCACTGAGCCCGGTCTGGGCTTCAGGGCATGGGCCACCAACTGGGAACCCTCGTCCTGGACGTAGAACAAGCCCTGTTGAAAAGAGGGGCTATCCTGCAGGGGTCCCAAGCCTTCCACCACCAGGCCTTCAGGGGCGTATCGGGCCGGTTCCGCTCTGGCCCCTTCTTTTTCCAAAAGGGCTATTAGTTGGGATACAGACGTTTTTAAAGTGTTGACCCGTATGACCATAGGGGCTGGCTGATTGTTGGCCTGGCAAAGGGCTTCCGTCTCTTGGAATCCAAAGAGGCTCAGCCATTTTTCCACCAACCAACGGGGATGGAAATATTTTAAAGCCAAGTACCCGGCAGGGTCCTCCTGGGGGTCAGGATAGGGCAGCCTCCCCTTGTCCCTATCCAGCTTTCTCAAGACAGCATTCACCAGGGAGGCCGTGCCCCTGTGTCCGTATTTTTTAGCCAGCTCCACACTTTCGTAGATGGCAGCCCAAGGGGGGATGCGGGGGATCAACATCAATTGGGCTGCCCCTAGCCGCAATATGCATCGTATCCGGGGCGGCAGGTTTTTTAAAGGGTATCTAGAATACAGCTCCAGGGCCCAGTCCAAAGTACCCCAAGCCTTTATTGTGGTATAAGCCAGTTCGGTGGCCAGAGCCCTGTCCTCTTTGCTCAAAGTATGCCTGGCCAGCACTTCATCCAGGGCTATATTGGCGTAGGCCCCTTCCTCCATCACCCTATATATCACCTGTAAAGCTATCTCCCGGGCCGAAACTTTGGATTCAAAGCGCAAGGCGACAACCGTCCCTGATCATTTATCCCGAATGCACGAAGGTACGGGCAAAAGGGCTGGGATATTTACACACCTTTCCCGGCTCAGAGGTATATGGGGAAAGCCGTGGCCTGAAGCGTATTATAAAAATCTTTATGGCCAAGCCTCCCTCTGGGGAGAGACCGTGGGGAGCCGGCCCCCTATTTGGCTTTTAGCTTTAGCCGCCTCATCCTGGGGCATAAGGAAAAATCTGAGGGCCTCCTCCACCCGCTCCACATCAACTTGGGTGTTGAGGCAGGGCCCCTGGGGCCGTTCATTTATTATGCCTATCACCGGCAAAGGGTGAACGTCCTGGATGCCGCTGGTCAAGTCCCGCTCGCAGGCAATGGCCACCACCCCTTTAGGACGATACTTTTTCACAAAATGGCGGGCTAAGGTACCCCCGGTGGCCACAGCCCAGCATATACCGTATTTTTCCGCCAATCCATGCAGGCTGTGAATGGGGCATCGGCCACATCTCTTGCAGTTATTCACATCTATGGTGATCTTATGGGGACAGCCGCTCCACTGGAGACAGTGGGGGGCCAATAAAAGCACCTCAGAAGGGGAGAGTTTCACCTTCCGCAACCGCACTAATTGATTGTTCATCTCTATAAAAGAAGCCTTCACCTTCTCAGGGGCTATGCCCAACAGCTTGCCCCAGGCCAGGGTTAGAGGGAAAAGCCAGTTAACCGCCATGGTGCCCAGAAAGAGGAAAAAGGGCTGGCTCTTCCCTTGCCACAAGATCAACACCAGGCCTCCCAGACCTATAGCCGAGATCAAAAATAAAAAGCTCAAGGTGGCCAGCCC
>JGI26788J51865_100007_pt1 | contig 21069 bp, 34 predicted proteins | sample WilGeytube61714_FD_51865 | JGI IMG/M metagenome (IMG submission 51865) | reverse complement strand
CAGGAGGGAGATTGAATTCTAGACAGATTGAAGCAGCTAGAATTGCAATGACAAGAAAGTTAAACAGAGAGGGAAAATCTTGGCTAAGAGTATTTCCNGATAAGCCTCTTACAAAGAAGCCTCTTGAAACAAGAATGGGTAAAGGGAAAGGCTCTGTTGAAGAGTGGGTTGTAAATATTAAGCCTGGTAAAATTATTTATGAAGTAGCGGGTGTTGATCGCGCTAGAGCAAGAGAAGCATTAACGCTTGCGATTCATAAATTGCCATTTAAAGCAAAAATTGTAAGTTGCGAGGATAGAGATGAAATATACTGAGATTGCAGATAAAAGTCTTGAAGATTTGAAAAAACTACTCAAAGAGAAAAAAGTTGAGCTTTTCACTCTTAGAGTGAAATTAAAAACTATGCAGCTTCAAGATACTAGTCAGATTAGAAAAACAAGAAGAGATATTGCAAGAATAAGCACAGCTATTACTGCTGCTTCTAAAGCAAAATAAAAAGGGTATAATGATGCCAAAAAGAGTAATTCAGGGAACTGTTGTTAAAAAAGCAGGCGAAAAAACTGCTACGGTTTTGGTTGAGAGAAAGGTTTTGCATCCAAGATACCATAAAACGGTAAAAAGATTTAAAAAGTATCTTGTGCATGATGAAAAATCATCAACAAGCATAGGTGATGTAGTAACTGCCATTGAGTGTAGACCAATTTCAAAAAGAAAGTCTTTTAGACTCTTAGAGGTAGTTGAATCAGGAGCAGGCCAATGATTCAGAGTTTTACGAGATTAAATGTTGCTGATAATAGCGGCGCAAAAGAGATTATGTGCATCAAAGTTTTGGGTGGATCAAAACGAAGATATGCATCAGTTGGTGATGTAATTGTTGCATCTGTAAAAAAAGCTTTACCCAATGGAAAAGTAAAAAAAGGTCAAGTAGTAAAAGCAGTTGTTGTAAGAACTCATAAAGAGGTTCAAAGAGAAAATGGATCGATCATTCGATTTGATGACAATGCTGCTGTTATCCTAGATTCAAAACAGGAGCCAATTGGTACACGAATTTTTGGTCCTGTTGCTAGAGAGGTTCGATATGCTAACTTTATGAAGATTGTTTCACTTGCTCCGGAGGTTCTGTGATGAGAAAATTTAAAATTAAAAAGGGCGATACTGTGATGGTAATTGCTGGAGATGATAAGGGCAAGGAGGGTGAAGTACTTAAAGTTTTACCAAAGAAAAATGCAGTTATAGTAAAGGATTGCAAAGTGGTAAAAAAGAGTGTAAAACCTTCTGAGAAAAACCCTGAAGGTGGGCATATTATGAAAGAGATGCCAATAGATATATCAAATGTGAAGAAAGTAGAGGCGTAATCATGAGTTTAAAACAAAAATATAACGACATGATACCTGCTCTTAAAGAGAAATGCGAAATCAAAAATGCGATGAGAATTCCGCGACTTGAAAAAATTGTAGTAAGCGTTGGTGTCGGTAAGAATGGTCAAGATAAAAAGATTTTACAAAGTGTCGTAGATACAATCAGTTTGATTACGGGACAAAAAGCGATAGTAACAAAGGCAAAAAAAAGTATTGCAGGGTTTAAAGCAAGAGCGGGTATGCCAAGTGGTGTTAAGGTGACACTACGAGGGGCAAATATGTACAACTTCTTAGAAAAACTAATCTCAATTGCACTTCCAAGGGTAAAAGATTTTAGAGGGTTATCAGCGAAAGGTTTTGATGGTCGAGGAAACTATAGCTTTGGCTTAGATGAGCAGTTGATGTTTCCTGAAGTTGTGTATGATGATATCATGATAATTCACGGTATGAATATAACAATAGTTACAAGTACTGAAAGTGATAAGGAAGCTTATACACTTTTAGAGATGCTTGGACTACCATTTGCAAAAGGAAGATAGATGGCAAAAAAATCTATGATTGCAAAAGCAAAGAGAAAAGCAAAGTTTTCAACGAGAGCATATACAAGATGTAGTATCTGCGGTAGACCGCACTCGGTATATAGAGATTTTGGACTTTGCAGAGTTTGCTTAAGAAAAATGGCTAATGAGGGAAAAATTCCCGGTATGCGTAAAGCTAGCTGGTAAGGAGTGTAGGATATGATGACAGATATAGTAGCTGATGCACTAGCTAGAATAAAAAATGCTGCCAATAGAAGAATTGATACGCAAGATTTAATTTTTTCAAATACAGTTGAATCTATTGTAAAAATATTGGTTGATAAAGGATACCTCGAGGGGTATACAATCAAAGAAAATGGCAATATTAAAACGATTGCTGTAACACTGAAGTATGATGATAACGGCAGAAGCACAATTACAGAACTTAAGAGAATTTCTAAGCCAGGACGAAGAGTCTATAAAAGTGCTAAAGAGATAAAATCTTTTAAGAATGGCTATGGTTCATACATTTTGACGACATCAAAAGGTGTTATGGCTAATGACGAAGCTTACAAGAACAATGTAGGCGGCGAAGTACTTTGCAGTATTTGGTAAGGATTAGATAATGTCAAGAATTGGAAAAAAACCTGTAGAGATACCAAAGGGAATCGATTGCAAAATCGAAGGAACAAGGCTAGTTCTTACAAAAGGAAAGATAAAAGAGGAGCTAGAAACTCACGGAAGGGTCAAAATTGAATTCGCTGATAATAAAGTAACTTTTGGATTATTAAATGAAGAGAAACAATCAAAAGCCTACTGGGGAACATATAGAGCATTACTTGCAAACATTGTCGAGGGACTTGATAAAGGTTTTACAAAATCTTTAGAGTTTAACGGCGTTGGTTATAGGGCTCAAATGAAGGGCAGAGTGCTCAATATGCAACTTGGATATTCACACGATATCAACTATGATGTTCCTGAGGGAGTTGAAGTGACTGTTGAGAAAAATACAATCATCGTCAAAGGTCACAACAAGCAGCAAGTTGGGCAAGTAGCAGCGGAAATTAGAGAGTTTAGACCACCTGAGCCATATAAGGGCAAGGGCATTAAATACTCTGACGAAGTAATCATTAGAAAAGCCGGTAAAGCGGCAGGTAGCTAGGAGTAGATAATGAATAGCACAATACAAAAAGCAAGAACTCTTAAGAGATTAAAAAGAAGAGCAAGTATTAGAAAAAAAATCTACGGAAGCGCAACTAAGCCAAGGGTATCTGTCTACAAATCAAACAGAAATTTTACAGCACAAGCGATTGATGATACAAGAGGCATAACTTTATGCGCAGTAAATGGTGCAAAATTGGGTAATAAAAATACGGTTGAGGGTGTACAACAAAGTGCAAAAGCATTTGCAGAAACACTCAAAGCAAAAAATATCACCGAAGTTGTATATGACAGAAACGGCTACTTGTATCACGGTGTTGTCAAAGCTTTCGCAGATGCTTTAAGAGAGAATGGCATTAAGCTATAAAGGGAGTTTGATGGAAAGTATCAATAGAGAAGATTTTGAAGAGGTTGTGGTCGATATCGGCCGTGTTGTTAAAGTTGTAAAGGGTGGTAGAAACTTCCGATTTACAGCTTTAGTGGTTGTTGGAGATAAAAAGGGAACTGTAGGTTTTGGTATGGGAAAAGCAAAAGAGGTTCCCGATGCAATGAGAAAAGCTACAGATGAGGCGTATAAAAACTTAATTAAAGTGAGCATCAAAGGCACAACAATTGCTCATCCAATCGAGCATAAATTTTGTGCAAGTAAAATTCTTTTAAAACCAGCTAGTGAAGGTACAGGTGTTATTGCTGGTGGTGCAGCAAGACCAGTAATCGAGCTTGCAGGAGTAAAGGATATTTTGACGAAATCTTTAGGCTCAAATAATCCAAAAAACCTAGTTAGAGCTACTTTTGAAGCTTTAAAAAGATTGAAGGGGTAAGGTATGTCACTGCATAATTTGCAACCTGCACCAGGCTCTACCCATAAAAGAAAAAGGGTTGGTAGAGGTTCTGGAAGCGGAATGGGTAAAACTGCAACAAAAGGTCAAAAGGGTCAAACTTCAAGATCAGGCCACAAAGAGAAAAGAGGATTTGAAGGGGGTCAACAGCCACTTCAAAGAAGATTACCAAAGGTTGGGTTTACTTCAAGAAAGGAAAAACCATATGTTATTAATATTGTAAAAAATCCCGCAATTTGTGAATTGTCTGAAATTACGGTTGAAAGCATCAAAACAGTTCATAACATAAAAGGAAGTTTTGCAAAAATCAAACTTATCGGAACAGGAGCAAAAGATTTAGCTTCTAAGATTAAAGATGATAACATCACAACAAGTGGACAAAAATAATGAATAATTCACTTGCAACAAAGATCTTTATTACACTAGGATTTATCTTTGCTTACAGAGTGCTAGCCTATGTGCCAGTGCCTGGAGTTGATGTAGGTGTCATTAAAGCCTTTTTTGATAACAATGCTGACAATGCACTAGGACTTGCAAATATGTTTAGCGGTAATGCCGTTGAGAGGTTGAGTATAATCTCTCTTGGTATTATGCCATATATTACTGCTGCTATTATTATGGAACTTCTTGCTGCAACATTTCCCGCTTTAGGGCAAATGAAAAAAGAGCGAGAAGGGATGCAAAAATATATGCAAATAGTAAGATATACTACAATCTTTATTACAATTGTGCAATCAATTGGCGTTTCTATTGGTTTGCGAAGTTTAACAGGATCAAATGGTGAACCCGCTATTATGATTGATCCAATGTTGTTTGTATTGTTGTCTGTAGTGTCGATGACCACTGGAACGATGATGCTAATGTGGATAGGTGAACAAATCACCCAAAAAGGTATCGGTAACGGTATCAGTTTGATTATTTTTGCAGGTATTGTATCGAGTATTCCTAGTGCAATTGGTGGAACTATATCGCTATTAAATAGCGGCGAATTAGGATTTCTTACACTGGTTGCTATTGTAGGAGTTATCTTAGTTACCATTGGATTTATTATCTATGTTGAACTTGGCGAGAGAAGAATCCCGGTAAGTTATTCTAAAAAAGTGATGATGCAAAATCACAATAAAAGGGTGATGAACTATATACCAATCAAAGTAAATTTAGCAGGAGTTATTCCTCCTATTTTTGCCAGTGCAGTGTTGATGTTTCCTGTTACAGTGCTGCAAGCAAGTAATAACCCGACAATAGTTTATATTACCGATCTACTCAATCCAAATGGATATTTTTTTAACTTTTTGATGTTTATTTTTGTAATTTTCTTTGCATACTTTTATGCTTCAATTGTGTTTAGCGCAAAAGATATTGCAGATAATTTAAAAAGGCAAGGTGGTTTTGTGCCAGGAGTTAGACCTGGTGAATCGACTAAAAATATGATTAATGATGTAGCAAGTAGATTGACATTTTTTGGAGCTATCTATTTGGGACTTATTTCAACTCTGCCCTGGGTGCTTGTTAAAGGCATGGGTGTTCCATTTTATTTCGGTGGAACGGCAGTATTGATCGTTGTGCAGGTCGCGCTTGATACAATGAGAAAGATAGAAGCGCAAATTTATATGCAAAAATATGATACTTTAGGAAGAGTTGGTTTATAATGGCTATTCCACTTAAGAGCAAAGATGAAATAGAAAAGTTATACAGAGCAAATCAAATAGCAGGCAAAACGCTTCAATATTTAAAAGAGATAATTAAACCGGGAATAACGCTGAAAGAGATTGATGAGCTTGGTGAAAAGTTTATACTCTCTTGTGGCGCTAAACCATCTTTTAAGGGTTTATATGGCTTTACGGGTTCAGTTTGCACCTCCGTAAATCAAGTTGTCATCCATGGAATTCCAACAGATTATGCTTTGAAAGAGGGTGACATTATTGGTTTAGATATTGGAACAAATTTTGAAGGATGGTTTGGAGATGCGGCTATCACAATTGGCGTGGGAAAGATATCAAAGGAAAATGAAGCATTGATTCAGTGTGCAAAAGATACACTCTATCATGCTATCAATTTCATAAAGCCAGGCATTCGTTTCAAAGAGTTAAGCGCAGAAATTGAAAGGTTTATCCATTCTCAAGGATATGTTCCTTTGACAGGATTTTGTGGACACGGAATTGGAAAAAAACCTCATGAGGAACCTGAAATTCCAAATTATTTAGAACATGGCAGTGCAAAAAGTGGACCAAAAATTAAAAATGGTATGGTATTTTGCCTAGAACCTATGATTTGTCAAAAACTAGGAACTCCTAAAATATTGGAAGATAGTTGGTCAGTCGTAAGCGAAGATGGGCTAAATACCAGTCATTATGAGCATACAGTAGCAGTTATGGATAATAAAGTAAGAATATTATCAGAGGTATAAGATGGCAAAAGATGATGTGATTGAAATAGATGGCGAAGTTGTAGAAGCTTTACCAAATGCGATGTTTAAGGTGAAGTTAGAAAATGGTCATACAATCTTAGCACACTTATCGGGAAAGATGAGGATGAATTATATAAAGATTCTTCCAGCAGATAAGGTGAAGATTGAGCTGACACCATATAGTTTGGATAAGGGGCGAATAACTTTTCGTTATAAATAGAGGGTTGAGAATATTTTTTATTTTTACCTACTTTTAAGTATAAAAAAGCTATAATTCGCCCCTCCCGATAAAACTATGCGATGAATTTTTTAATAATTTTTGCACCGATTATTAAAAAATTGGTTTTTAATATTTCAAAAAACCTTCGGGTCAAGGTGCAACAAAACATAAGTATAGTAGATATACTTATTTTGAGGAGATGATATGAAAGTTAGAGCTTCAGTAAAGAAGATGTGTGATGACTGCAAAGTNATCAAAAGAAAGGGAGTTGTAAGAGTTATCTGCAAAAACCCAAAACATAAACAAAGACAAGGATAGAGATGGCAAGGATAGCAGGTGTTGATTTACCAAAGAAAAAAAGAGTTGAGTATGCGTTGACATACATCTATGGTATAGGTTTGACAAGTTCCAGAAAAATTCTTGATGCTACAGGAATTGACTACAATAAAAGAGTTTATGAATTAAGTGAATCTGATATTGCTTCAATTAGAAATGAGATTCAAAAGAATTTTGTAGTTGAAGGCGATCTTCGAAAAAAGGTTGCATTGGATATCAAAGCATTGATGGGGCTTGGTAATTATAGAGGTTTAAGACACAGAAGGGGTCTTCCAGTTAGAGGGCAAAGAACTAAAACAAATGCTCGAACTAGAAAAGGGAAGAAAAAAACTGTTGGTTCAGCTTAAAAATTAGTTATCCAATAAAAGATAAAGAGGTTATAAATGGCGAAAGTGAGAAAAACGAAAAAAAGAGTCAAAAAAAATATAGCTCAAGGTGTTGTGTATATATCTGCAACATTTAACAACACTATTGTGACTGTAACTGACAACGCGGGAAATGTTATCGCGTGGAGTAGTGCGGGGCAGTTAGGATTTAAAGGTAGCAAAAAATCTACACCATTTGCGGCACAAGAAGCTGTTGAAGATTGTATGGCTAAAGCGAAGGAAAATGGAATTAAAGAGGTTGGCATCAAAGTTCAAGGACCAGGTGCAGGTAGAGAAACTGCAGTAAAGGCAGTAGGTGCGATTGAGGGAATTAAAGTTTTATATTTAAAAGATATAACTCCACTTCCGCACAATGGATGCAGACCTCCAAAAAAACGAAGGGTATAAGGATTTTTTATGGCTAGATATAGAGGACCAGTAGAAAAAATTGAAAGAAGACTTGGTGTTGATCTAGGTTTGAAGGGTGAAAGAAGATTAGCGGGAAAAAGCGCACTTCTAAAAAGACCTTATGCTCCAGGACAGCATGGTCAAAGAAGAGCAAAAATCAGTGATTATGGCATGCAACTAAGAGAGAAGCAAAAAGCAAAATTTATGTATGGCATAAGCGAAAAGCAAATGGTAAGAGCATATAAAGAGGCAGCAGCAAAAGAAGGCAACACTGGTAGCATAATGATTCAATTGCTTGAAAGAAGACTTGATAATGTAGTTTATCGAATGGGATTTGCAACAACTAGAAGATTTGCAAGACAATTAACAACTCACGGCCATATATTGGTTGATGGAAAAAGGGTAAATATTCCTTCATATAGAGTAAAGCCTGGTCAAAAAATAGAGATCATAGAAAAAACTAAAAATAACCCTCAAGTTGCTAGGGCTATTGAGTTAACAGCTCAAACAGGTATTGTAGATTGGGTAGATGTAGATAAAGAGAAGAGATTTGGTATTTTTACAAGAATTCCGGAAAGAGAAGAGATTTCGATACCAGTTGAAGAAAGACTTATTGTTGAGCTTTACTCTAAGTAATCTTTAAACAAAGGTAAATCCTGATGAAAGTTATTAAAACATCACCGTATATACCGACGGAAGTTAATATAAGAGAAGATGGAAAAAATAGAGCTATAATTGAGGCGTATCCATTTGAAGAGGGGTATGGAGTTACGGTGGCTCACCCTCTTCGAAGATTGATCCTTGGAAGTAGTGTCGGTTATGCTGCTACTGCTGTTAAGATTGAGGGAGCATCTCATGAATTTGATACAATTAGGGGGATGCATGAAGATGTTGCTGTTTTTATTCTAAACCTTAAGAATGTGCGTTTCAAAATTAAAGATGGGAGTGAGTCTGCTACAATAAGCTATAGCTTTAGCGGTCAAAGAGAGATTTTTGGAAGCGATTTAGAAAATGAACGGGTAGAAGTTGTAAACCCTGAAAAATTCCTTGCAAGTTTAAATGAGGATGGACAGCTCAATTTTACTGTAAAAATTCATAAAGGTATGGGTTATGTCCCAAGTGAAGAGTTGCGAGATGATGCATTAAAAGAGTATATATTTATGGATGCTTTTTTTACTCCAGTCAAAAAGGCGAACTATAAAATAGAAAATATTTTGGTTGATGATAATCCAAATTATGAAAAAGTAATATTTGAGGTAGAAACTGATGGACAGATTGAGCCAATAGAAGCAGTTGCAAATGCCTTGGAAACGATGCATAAACAGATGAGTGTTTTTGCTAATGTTTTAAATGTGGATATTTCAAATAGCAAGAGTAGCATTGAAATTGATGAGAAGGTATTAGACTTTTTATTAAAACCACTTGATGAGCTGAATTTGACAGTTCGAAGTTTTAACTGTCTCGACAAAGCTCAAATTAAGTATATTGGGCAATTGGTGATGATGAATGAATCAGAGCTAAAGGATGTGAAAAATCTTGGTAAAAAATCTCTCGATGAGATTAAAGCAAGATTAGAAGAGGTTGGGTTTCCAGTTGAAAAGAGACTGGATGAGAATGTTAAAAGAAGTTTATTGAAAAAACTTGAACAATTAAAAGGTTAAAGGATTTACAGTGAGACATAAGCATGGTTATAGAAAACTAAATCGCAAATCTCAACACAGAGCAGCGCTTCTTAAAAACCTAACGATTTCATTGATACGATATGGAAGGATTGAGACTACTTTAGCAAAAGCAAAAGAGCTAAGAAGTTATGTTGAAAAACTAATCACAAAAGCAGGAAAGGGCGATGTGAATGCTCATAGGATGGTTTTTGCATATTTGCAAGATAAAGAGATTTCCAATAAACTTGTTGTAGAAGTAGCTCCAAAGTATAAAGAGAGAAATGGCGGATACACAAGAATCATCAAAACAAGACAAAGAAGAGGTGATGCTGCCCCTATGGCCATTATAGAGTTAGTTTAGACATTAAAGCATAAAGAGGATTTCCTTTTTGTGCTTTGGTATTATTTTGGTTTTCTTTTCAACAATCTATGGATTTTGGTGTTTATGGCCAAAGCGCTGTTTTATAGAGTGCTGGTATCATTTGCTCAGTTAATCTGATATCTTTTAAACCACATTAGATGCAGCAAGAATTTTATTGAGTGGCTTATCACCATTTAGTTCATTTTAGCTTTTTTCACTCTCTATGTTAAAAAAATTTTTTATTTTAGAGTATGGAAAGCTTGAAGGATAAAGCTTTTTGAGTTCATAGGCCCTAAGCTGAATAGCTTTTGGTATTTAAACCATATAAGTACTCGTAAAAAAAGAAGCTATCTATTAATAAATGTATCCATTTTGTTTTAAGTAATTTCGAATATCTTTCATCTGTCTTTGATTCTTTCTACACCACTGGGGCGCTAGTAAGCTTTCATCATCAAATCCTGCACTTACCCTTTGCACAATTATATGTGAAGGTTTCATTGCTATTGCTTTAACTAGTGTTTGCAAATAGAGCTCAACACTAATTGGCTTAAATTCACCCCTTTCTAACTCTTTGGCAAGTTTTGTGTTCTTGACTACATAGAGCGGGTGGTATTTCACTGAATCGATTCCAAGATTATATGAAACTTTTGTGCTTTCTAGCATCATCTCTTGCGTCTCGCCTGGCAATCCATAAATCAAATGCCCACATATGTTAATACTATATTTTTTTGTTTTTTCAATCCACTCTTTGGTGTTGGCAAAATTATGTCCTCGATTAATCCTTTGAAGTGTTTCATCATAAATTGATTGGATGCCATATTCAATCCAAATCTCTTTTTTTTTGTTTAATGATGCCAAATACTCCAAGATCTCTTCATTTACACAATCGGTTCTTGTTCCAATGCTAAGTCCAACAACATCATCAAAGCTCAAAGCCGTTTCATAGAGTCTTCGCAGTGTATCAAAAGGTGCATAAGTATTGGTAAAGGATTGAAAATACACAATAAATTTTTGTGCGTTATATTTTTGTTGTAGATGTTTTTTGGTTGTGAAGAATTGTTGTTGCAACTCTTCAATGTTTTGATCTATGTAGGGATTATTTTTTTTAGGGTGCAGATAGAATCTTTTTCTTTGTGAGGAGATATTGGGACTAAAAGAATCATTTAGGCAAAAGGTACATCCACCCTTTGTTATTGTTCCATCAATGTTTGGACATGTAAACCCAGAAATACTTATTGGGATTTTGTAGACTTTTGTCCTGAACTTTTTCTTGAGGTATCTTCCAAAAGTTAATATTTTTTTCATAAATTATTTGATGAAATATTCTCCAGTGAAACTAACAAGGGAGTAGTTTCTATCCTTTCCTAAACTCTCTACTAGCCCCTCGACCGATAAAAACCCTAAACTGTCAGCTTGCACCTTTTTTGTTATCTCTTCTAAACTCATATTTGCACTAATTAACTCTTTACAACTTGGTGTATCGATACCATACTTGCAAGGATACTTAACTTGTGGAGATGCAAGACGCATATGCACCTCCTTTGCGCCAACCTCTTTGAGCATCTTTACAATTTGATTTGCCGTGGTTCCACGCACCAAACTATCATCAACGATGGCGATCCTTTTGCCCTCAATTAAGCTTCGAATAGGAGAGAGTTTGAGCTTTACCTTTAAATCACGAATCTTTTGAGTTGGTTCGATAAAAGTTCTTCCCACATAGTGGTTTCTTACAATTCCCATCTCAAATGGAACTCCTAACCCTTTTGCATACCCTTTTGCTGCAGCAACACCACTATCAGGAACTGGAAGGACCAAATCCACATCACAGGGCTGCTCTTTCGCAAGTTTTTCACCCGCTCTAAGTCTAGTTTCATATACAGTTTTGCCATCAATTACACTATCTGGTCTTGCAAAATAGATATATTCAAACGCACAGGGTCTATACTCTGGTTCAAAAAGTTGGATACTTTCTGGCTCCTCCCCTTTTCTAAAAATAAGCATTTCGCCTGGTCTTACATCACGGATAAATTTTGCTCCCACCAAATCAAATGCACAGGTTTCACTTGCAACCATATAGCCACCATCACTCAAACGCCCAATGGAGAGTGGTCGAATGCCATATTTGTCTCGTATGACAAAGATCTTTCTTCTGCTTTGAATCAAAAGATTATATGCTCCTTTGATTTTATGCATCGCTTCAATGATTCTACTTTGTAAACTTTTTTGTGAGCTTTTTGCGATGAGGTGGATGATATTTTCTGTATCCATAGAGGTTTGAAAAATAGCACCTTTTTCAATCAGTTCCTCACGAACCTCTTGTTTATTGATTAAGTTTCCATTTTGCACAATAGATATTTCGCCTAAGCTGTATCTTGCAAAGAGAGGTTGCGCATCCAAAATTGAGTCCTCACCAGCAGAGGAGTATCTATTGTGACCAATCGCCATATCACCTCGAAGTATACTAAATGCTTTTTCATCAAAAACATCAGTAACTAATCCCTTGCCTTTGATTGTGTGAAGCTTTTCATTTTCGCTAGCTGTGATTCCTGAAGCCTCTTGTCCACGATGCTGCATCGCAAAAAGTCCATAATAAGCTATTTTTGCAGCATTTTTTGAGTTAACTACTCCAACTACTGCGCACATCTATATCCCTAAACAATCATCTATGCTATATAGATTTGGTTCCTTGTCTACTATCCATTTAGCCGCCGCTATGGCACCTTTTGCAAATGTATCTCGACTCGTTGCGGTGTGAGAAAGTTCAATAAATTCACCCTCATTATAAAATCCAACCGTATGCTTGCCGACAATGTCACCACCTCTTAAACTCATTACTGCAATTTCATCCTTCCTTCGCTTGCCAATGTTGCCGCTTCTTCCACTTACTCGAACATCATCAAGATTCAATCCGCGACCTTTTGCCGCGTGCTTAGCAAGTGTAAGAGCTGTTCCACTTGGGGCATCCACTTTGTGTTTGTGGTGCATCTCTACAATCTCTATATCAAACTCTCGAAGCTTTTGTGAAACATCTTGGACTATATGCTTTAGCAATGCAATTCCTAAACTCATATTTGTTGCATAAAGCACCGGCATCTTTGTTGAAGCCTCTTTAAGAAGATTAAGTTGGTGTTCATCCAATCCAGTTGTTGCAATTACAAGTGGCTTTGGGGTTGAATTGATTGCTATTTCAAGCATCTTTTCTGTTGCTTCAGGCAGCGAAAAATCTATTACAACTTCGCATAATTCAAGCATAGTTTTTATATCATTGGTTACAAGCACTGAACTGGGTACTGAAAAGTCTAATTTGTTTCTAACAAAAACGGAAGCGATTGTCATATCATCTTTCTCTTTTAAAATTTCAACAACCCTTCTGCCTACTCTTCCTGTTGCTCCAAAAACACCTACTTTAATCATTTAGTGTCCTTCAATATAGCTAATAGCACTCAATGCTGCAGTTGCACCATCTCCAGCTGCACATACGACTTGCTTTGCAGAGTCTGCTCGAATATCTCCTGCTGCAAATAGTCCTGGGAGTGAAGTTCTCATTCTTAAGTCAACCACTACTTCACCAAGCTCGTTTAAATCACATATGTAGCCATCTTCGCTTTTTAAAACCTCAGTATTTACATCATAACCAACAAAAATAAAGACTCCACTTACTGCAATATCTTCTATTTTCTTAGGAGTTTTCACCCTAACACCATCCACTCCCGTAGCACCGCCATAAATTTCTTGCACAACTGAATTTGTCAGCAGATCAATCTTTGGGTTTTCTTTGACTCGTTTTACAGTTGTTGGACTTGCACGAAAGCTATCTCTTCTATGTACAAGCGTTACTTTTGAGCAAATTTTTGCTAAGTAGAGTGCCTCCTCTAAAGCAGTATCTCCACCACCAACAACTACCACCTCTTTCTCTTTGTGAAAAAATCCATCACAAGTAGCACAGTAGCTTACACCTTTGCCGCTAAATTCTGCTTCACCATTTAATCCTGCGCGTCTTGGTGTTGACCCCGTGCAGACGATAACACTTTTAGCTTGCACAATCTCTTTACCCAAATCAAGCTCAAAATGTTCACCCACTTTTTTTACGGATTTTACCTCTAACATCTCATGCTTTAACCCAAACCTTTGACACTGCTGTGGCCATGATTGCATCAACTCCATTCCCGATACTACTTCAGGAATTCCAGGGTAGTTTTCAACTTCGCTACTTTGGGTGATTTGACCACCAGGCATCCCTTTTTCATACATAATGACATTTTCCAACCCACCTCTTGTTGCATACAATCCTGCAGTCAATCCTGCAGGACCACCACCAACAATTGCTAAATCTAACATAATAAATCTCCTATTTTACAGTGAATAGATATGGCTATCTTGTTTGTATAAACCTCTGTCATTTTTTCTTTTGATAAGGAAAAATGATGGAACTTCTCTAACGGCAAATCTATGAATAATTTGAAGTATCGTATTAGTACCTGCAGTTAAAAAAGTTATCCCCTCTTCAACTCCTCTTTTTTCAAGAAAAATATCTATCGCAATAATTGGAACATTGGTATTTAATTTTTTGATGACTTGATCAAAATTTTTCATTTTTGAGCTGTATATAAGCACACCGTACCTTTCATGTTCTGGGACAAAGATTTCTTGATCATTGTAGAGTATAATTTTTTCAAAATCAAAAAATTTATATTGTTGAAATTTGTGATTGTAGTATGCAAATGTAGCAGCGACCATCAAGGCACCAAAAAAAGAAACGAAAAGCAGGGAAAAGGAAAACTTTCCCCGCCCGTTTCGAAATGACATAGAGCTAACCTATAATTGCATCTAACTTTTCAGCCAATGCTTGTTTTGAAGAAGCACCAACCATTTGATCTACAACTTCACCATCTTTCATAAAAATAATTGTTGGAATACTTCGTATACCAAATTTTACCGCTAACTCTTGCTCTTCATCTGTGTTGACCTTGCAGATCTTTGCTTTGCCGTCATAATCATTTGCCAACTCCTCAATCACTGGAGAAAGCATTCTACAAGGACCGCACCATGGAGCCCAGAAATCTACAAGAGCTACACCCTCTTTTGTGGTATCTTCAAAGTTTGCAGCTGTTAAATCTATATACTTACCCATTTTAATATCCTTTTTTTGAAATGTTTTTAATTATACAAACTATAAACTTAAAACTAACATAAATGTCGCTACTATTTAAGACTTAATTTCTCTTAAATATCTTTTCGCTACAATTTCTATGAATTAATTTCAACTTAAAGGATAAAACAATGATGAATCTAAATTTGTTACAACCTGTATTTATAGCTTGTAAATTCCAACAAACAGCACCTATTGGGATTTCAAAACCAAGCTGTGCCGCCCTCAAACGCAGAAGTTACTTTAATGTAGTAAATGGCAAGTAAATTATCAAAAAAGAGGCTATGTAAATGGTACAATCTATCCAAACAAGCTGTTTTAATCGATATGCATTGGGCGCTGCTAGACTTATAGTGCTAGGCTGTGATAAGAGTGTTAATTTAGATAAAGAAAAAATTGATACAATTATGGTAAAACTGTGTTTGACAAAGAGGCTAAAGAGGCTTTTTATGAGGACAACATTGATGGACCTCCTGTGCTATCAAAAGATTTGGAAAGATAAGGAAAAGATATGACATTTGAGATGCTTTATAGCAAGATTCACCGTGCAACGGTAACAGATGCAAACCTCAACTATGTTGGATCCATTACTATTGATGAAGAGTTGCTACATGCATCAAAACTTCGAGTTGGGCAAAAAGTAGAGATTGTAAATATCAATAATGGAGAAAGATTTAGCACCTATATCATCAAAGGAGCAAGAGGCAAAAGAGATATCTGCCTTAATGGAGCCGCTGCTAGAAAAGCACAACCTGGAGATAAGATAATAATTATTGCATATGCAACTTATAGCGAAAAGGAGCTAAAAAATTATAAACCTACAGTCGTATTGATAGGCGAAAATAATGAAATTGAAAAAATCACAGATATCTTAGAAGGTGGTGAGTACGATGTTTAATAACTTAGGTGATTTGGGGAAGATGTTTGAACAACTTCAATCCAAGGTTAGTGAAATAGAAGCACAGCAAGAAAGCACCATTCTCAGTGCTAAAAGCGGTGGCGGAATGGTTGAGGTTAAAGCCAATGGTAAGGGTGAAATCATCGATATCGATATCGATGATTCACTTCTTGAAGATAAGGAGTCACTTCAGATTCTTTTAATGAGTGCAATAAATGATATTAATAAATCAGTTGAAGAGAACAAAAAGCGGATGGCTATAAATATGATGAGCGGCGCAAATCCATTTATGCAAGGAAACTAGCATGAGTTTAATCAAAGCTATCAAAGAGCAAAACCATATTGAACTAAAGAAGCTTTTAGAGCAAGGCTTTAATCCTTATGAAGTAGATGAGGAGGGAAATTCTGCTTTTTTGTTGGCAATAAAGCGTGGATTTGATTTAGAACTCATTAAACTTTTTGTTGACAAGGGAGTTGACCCGATGGCATTAAATGATCAAGGAGTAGGGGCTATTGATATCGCTATAGAAGCGCAGCGGCTTGATGTAGTCAAATGGCTACACTCTTTGGGGTTAAATCTAAATGATAGCAAACGGGCAAGCAAAATGACACCTTTGATGGTTGCAGCTTGTTACAATAGGGTTGAGATAGCAAAGTATTTGATTATGAATGATGTAGATGAAACAAAAACAGATTGCAATGGCTTAAGTGCGCTTGATTATGCAAGAAAGCTTGGACAAACTGCAATGGTTGATTTTTTAAAGTCTATTCGATAAGTTTTTGAAGATTTAGTAATGTCGCTATAAGTAACGCATCCCTTTGAATCGCATCTGCTTTTTTTAACTCTTTTTCAGCAAGAAGAAGTTTTTTTAATATTTTGTTGTATTGTGATATTTTGAGTTTTTGTGCATAAAGGGATTTTTTTTCTTCTACAAATTGTGGCAATTGGTATCCCAATATCTCTTTTGAATTTACCTTTCCATGCAAAGCTATATAGCTTCGAAACAAAAAAAGTTGTGCAAAAAAGTATTGGGCTTGGCGTAAAATTTTGTAACAATCATCCCCAGATTCTAGTAGTTGGATCAAGTGCTGGGTGATTGGTTTTTGATCCATCAAATCAAAAAAAAGATTTTCTACCTTTATTGCACTTGTAGCATAGACCAAATTATCGATATCTTTGCTTGTGATTTCACCATCAAGTATGGCAAGTTTATTTAACTCATTGGCTGCAAGTTTGATATCCATATTTAAAACCAACAACAGGTGGTTTAAAACATGTGTATCAATTTTTAAATTGAGAGCTTTGGCTTTTTGTGCAAGTTCAGCAATTGCAACATTGGGATTTGGATTAAAAAATCGCACCTCTTGGGCTTGAAATTTGGGAGCAAAAAGATTTGTTGTCGTTGGTTTTTTAGTTGTATGAAGTGCATAGATAAAATAACTATTTTCATTTTTAGCACACAACTCAATCAATACTTTTAACTGCTCTTTTTCTAAAGCCTTTTCACCCTTGTAGATACAAAGTGTTTTTTCACCAAAGAGTGAGCCTTGTGCAAGAGTGGACTTCAAAAAATCGAAATTATAATCTTCAGGATAGATCTTAAGAACTTGAGAGGCTTGAATTTTATAAGTTAAAATATCTATATATTGCTCAATATAATAAAGACTTTCACCATATAGCATTGTTGATTTTGGTACATTTTGTTTTAAGAATTCGTCAAATTTATCTTTATACATAGCTATTTACAATCAAGCTTTGGACCTACTATTATCGCATTGCTAAAATGTGGGGGATATTTGAAGCGTATAACGAAAGTATCATACTCTCCAGGCTTTAAATTTGTTGCGATTACTTCATTTATCTCTAGGACATTAAAGCGTTGGTCATCTTTTTTGCTACTAAAGTCAAACCAAGACCGAGGAGTAAAAACAACGCTGCCAGTAAGATTTGTGCCTCTGCTCAAGCCTTGATTGACAATTCGAATATTGATTTTGCACCGACCAATTTTAAATTTTCCGATGTTTTGCACCTGCCCTTGTATAATCATCTCTTCAGTGTTTAAAAGCCTAGAGTTTTTGACATTAAATAAAGCTGCTTTTTTGGTGTATTTGTCTAAAATCAAAACAGCAAAAACAATCGCCATTAAAGTTGCAGCGGTAGAAGCAAAGAGCATCGCTAAAAAGATTTTGTTATCTTTGGAAGTTTTTTTGGAAAGATAAATGAGCAACACATAAACCAAAAGAAAAAAGATAACCGCCAACCAATGCAAAATAGTAAAATATGTCATGGGTAGCACTCCCCTTTTGCGGTGACTATAAATCCATTTTCAAGTTTGAAATTATCAATCACGATATTGAATGAAACCGATTCTAAAATTTTAATCTCCTCTACTGTATGCTTGTGTGTCATAATCGGTTTGAGATTATAAAGCATTTGCAAATAGTTATTGGAGTGCTCTTTGGTGATGAAAACTTTTATATCACATTTTGAAAAATCAACCTTGCCTCTATTTGTTACAGTTCCGTCAATGACTAAAGCATCACTAAAGTTTAACTTTTGAATAGAATTAATCTCAATTGTATTGGCCCGTATGATTGAATCAAAGGCTATCTTTATACCAAAGGGGCCTGCTATGAGCAACGAAAAAGCAATTAGCGCAAAAAAGAGAGCCAAACCTGCTTTGTTTTTTGCAAATATGGCAAGTAGTATACAGAGCAAAAAAAGTAGAAATAAAAGAGCTAACCCAAGATAATCATAGATTGTCAAAGCATTGGCAAAATTATGAAAATATTGAACAATCTTTTGCTGCACGCTTTTAACCCTTTCTGCTCTCCTTTTCTTTTAGACCGCTTAGCCCAAATCTTCTTTTAAGTTCACTTTTGACTCTATCGGGGTTTATCTCTTTGTATCCAAGAGCAACTAAACAATGATAGACTAAATCGGCAGCTTCATAGATTATTTCATCGCTATTGTTATCCTTAATCGCAAAGCAAAACTCTCCAGCTTCCTCAACAATCTTTTTAAGGATGCTATTTTCACCCTTTTGTATGAGTTGTGCGGTGTAGGATTTTGTTGGATCAGCCTCTTTTTTTTCTAAAATTGTATGATAGAGGGTATCGATAATTGAATAAATAGCAGTTGTATCTACCTCTTTTTGCTCAACCGTGCCACTTGTGACATCGGTAAAAAAGCAGCTTTTTGCACCCGTATGGCATGCTACGCCATTTTGTTTGACCAAAAGCAAAACTGCATCGTGATCACAATCAATTTTTATCTTTTGAATCTCTTGCGTGTGTCCGCTTGTTTCACCCTTTTTCCATAACCTTTTTTTGCTTCTGGAGTAAAAATGTGCATACCCAGTAGAGAGTGAAAGCTCATACGCCTCTTTGTTTTGGTATGCAAGCATCAAGACCTCATTAGTTGCTGCATCTTGCACAATCGCAGGGACTAAAGGGTTTTTCTCCCAATTGATTGATTTCATCTTTTCCCTTTAGATTTTAGCGGAAGAAGATTCCGCTAAAACTGTTTTATTTATCTGTTGTTGAAGCTTTTGTTTGAGAATCGTGTTTCATATCAACCCAAAGGTTTGGAGTTGAACCGCCAGGAGTTAGGAATATTTTTGCATCTTTATTAACTTGCAATGCTTCATTGAATTTTCCTTGAACTTGAATCTGTTCTAACTGCAAAAGCTCTTTGGTTAAACTTGCTGCAATCAATTCATTGGCTGCTGCCCTTGCTTTTGCTTCAATGGTTATAGCATCGGCTCTACCTTGTGCTTCAATTCTGTTTGCTTCCGCCTCACCCATTGCAAGTGCTGCTCTTTTTTCTGCTTCCTGTCTCGCTCTTTCAACTTCAAGCTTTGTTCGCTCAGCTTGCTGTCTTGCAACTTGCACATTTTCAATTTGCTCTTTGATTCTCTCAGGCAAAACTATCTCTCTAAGCTGCACCGAGGCAATCTGCACTGGTTGATTTTCAAGCGAATCAATCTTTGCTACTAGCTCAGCACGAATCTGTTCTGAAATCTCTGTTCGTTTTCGTGGAAGCTCCTCTGCGGAGAATCCACCAACAACACTTCGCACAACATCTCTTACAACGGGATTGATGATTTTATCCTCCCAATTCAAACCCCAGTTTGCAACTGTTTGTGGCGCCCCCTCAGGCAGCAATCGATATTGAACTGTCATCTCAATCCCTACTGGTAAACCTCTTGAATCCAAAATAGTAATTGCAGGATTGTTTAAAACACCTTGTTTGTTTCTATCGATACTTGCCATCTGCTCTACCGAAGTGTAATTCACAATTCTTACTTTTGTATCCATTACTATAATCTCTTGGATTCCAGGGAGATACATATGAAATCCTGGCTGTAATGGAATAGGCTCAAATTTACCCGCTGTTTTTTTGATTCCCACTTCACCTGAGTTGATGATGATAAATGGTTTTGAAATCACCAATACCGCAATAACGATAATTGAAGCATAGATCCAAATCGCTTTTTTGCCTAAGTTGTTAAAGTTAGGTGGCTCTGGGAACCTTGGTCCACCACCTCCGCCTCTATTGTTTCCTAAGTTATTATCTCTATTTTGATTGACCCTCTTTTTAAAGTAATCATTCATATCTGCTGGCATACTCTTCCTTTCTTTAGATATATGTTAAATAGTGTTTATACTTTTTGTTTCTTCCATAAACGACATCAAAATACGCTTCTTGTAGCATTTGTGTCATTTTACCTCGCTTGCCATTGCCTATCACTCTTCTATCAAGTGAATTAATTGGCGTTACTTCTGCTGCTGTTCCTGTAAAAAATGCTTCATCACAAATGTAAATCTCATCTCTTGTAATTCTTCGTCTTTCAATTTCAATTCCCATATCTTGAGCCAATTCCAAAACTGTTTGCTGCGTGATTGACTCAAGTGAATTATCATTGGGCGGGGAGATGAGTTTGTTATCTCGCACAATAAATAAACACTCACCACTTCCTTCAGCAACAAATCCATTATCATCAAGTAGCAGCGCCTCTTCATATCCATTTTCCAATGCTTCATATTTTGCCATTTGTGAATTGAGGTAGTTACCAACTGCTTTGGCTTTTCCAAAGTTTGATTTTACCGAATTTCGAACAATAGAAGAGGTGCAAACAGCAATGCCATTTTCTAACCCCTCTTCACCAAGATACGCTCCCCACTCCCAAGCAGCAATCGCCGTATGAACAGGAGCTTTTGTATGATAAAGTCCCATAACGCCATAGCCAAGATAGATAAGTGGTCTAATGTAGACATTATCCTTAAAGTTGTTTTCTTGCAAAAGTTTAACCTGTGCATCTTCTAACTCTTTTTGCGTAAAATTGGGCGTAATTGCTGTAATTTTTGCAGAGTTTAGCAACCTTT
>JGI26788J51865_100006_pt1 | contig 21780 bp, 24 predicted proteins | sample WilGeytube61714_FD_51865 | JGI IMG/M metagenome (IMG submission 51865) | reverse complement strand
CCTCATGAACCTTGGAAGCCTCGTCACAATCTACAGCCAATCCCCTAAAAATCTCATACTCATAATATTAAACAATGGCTGCTATACAACCACAGGTTCCCAATGCACCTACGCCCTCAAAGTAGATCTAGGCGAACTCGCCAAGGGCATAGGATTCAAAAAAATATTCAAATTCGAAAAACCTCATGAAATTAACATGAGACCAATACTAGAAGATGAAGGGCCAATCATAGTCCATGTGAAAGTGGAACCTGGAAATGCAGATGTTCCAATCATAGACCTGAGCCCAGAGGAGATAATATCAAGGTTCATGAAGATCGTTTCTTCTGGTAAGTAGCATAGAACCCATCAGTGTCAGCATATACCGTGTGGAATCCGAACTTTTCAGCTTCTTTTATCGTCTTCTTAATATAATTCCGACCCCATGCTGTTATAGCCTCAGCACACTCCAAACAATACCATCTGAAACGCGTATAACCATAAACCCCATACATTGTATTAGCAAGCCTCTTAAGAGCCTCTTGTTGCACGTCAAGTATCCTCTTTTCCATCGGATCCTCAGCCGCCTTCATCCGATTCTTTATCTTCATCCTCTCATCTAATATTCGCCCTATAATTGAAGGTATAAAACCTCTAGGTTTTTTCCTGAATTTGTAACCAGTCTCAGGGGCCACATAACAATCTTCCTCCGGATCCTCCGTGAGAGTGTCAGGTGAAATATTCTTAGATATTATGATGCTAGGGTATAAGCTCCTGAAGTCAAATTGCACAATGTTTTCATGGAGGCCTTTCTCTGGTTCCTTCACATAACCTCCAACGACCTTCTGAGTTCTTCTCCTCTGCAACTCGGAAGGTGATGGCTTGTTAGGTACTAATTCACCATATTCGAATGCTTCCCTTATAAGGAACCATTCAACTTGTTGTCCAGTGGCCATCCTACTTATGTCGAATAGTGGCTGTCCCACAATCCTTGTGATCTCCATGTTTAATGGGAGTATTTTTTCAGCGATCTTATATGTTGCCATGACATCTTCAAGCGAATATTTGAAGAGTTGGTCTCTTAAGGTTTCATTATCCCAGTATTCCCATAATTGGTCGCCTGGTAGTTCAACCTTTTTTTCGCCGAATAATTCGAAGTATACTCTTTCGAGGGTGTAAGTATCGAGGCTTATGTAGCGTCGCATCACTGGGTAAAGATCGACATGTATTGTCCCTTTTATTGTTATAGCAGTTGCAAAACCCCTTCTCAGGGATTTTATGGTTGATCCATCCCATCCTATGTCGAGTTTAATGCCTAGAAGATCGGCTCTCTCTCTTATATATGGGAAGTCGAAATTGTCAGAGTTATATCCTACAAGTAATTCAGGTTTAGAATCCTTTATTATCTCGGCAAATCTTTCTATGATACTCTTCTCGTCTTCCACCAGTTCAACAAAATTGAGATGCCCTCCCTCTCTTGATATTATCCTCTCTTCTCTGCCATTATAGAGACTTATCATTATTATCTCGTCCTCTTCAGGGTTAGGCATCCCACGAGGGTTATAAACTTCAATATCGAAGGCTAAAATTTCAAGTTCTGGGAACCTAGATCCAATGGCCCTTGGGGGCTCATTCAATTCAATGATTTCAACATCTGAAGACTTCACAATAGGGGATGATTCGATCCTATGACCCTCCAATTCTATCCTTGACATTGGGAACAATCCATTATCGATTAGATACCTTCTATAGAATGGTATGTCATGTTCTCGGATCTCCCGGACATGCTCAAGATTCCTTATCTTTTCCCTGATTTTTGGAACTTCCCTAGGATGATCTAAAATAATCTTGATCACATCTACCGGCCTTCCAAGATCCTTCCGCTTCACAACCTCCAATTCCTTGAAACCGGCCCTCTCTAACTCCTCCAAACATGAACCAGTGTTTGAGGGTACTGCATAAATATATGGCCTGAAAGATCCGTCCAAGGCTATCCTAGGCCTCTTATCCTCACCTTTACCAAATAATCTTATAACTGGTACATCCTCGACTGTAACATAATCAATGTCAAGGAGTATCATCTCCTCCTTTACCATACATTATATTATGGTGTGAGGACTATTTTATTGTTACCCCCATATCAAGGTCAAGATCCCAGGAAAAAAGTACAGAAGCCTAACCCTAATTTTGCTTGGGAGGAAATTAATATGAAGGTATTTCCTATTGCATCTGAGAGTTTAGGTGTTAGGAGTCTCTCAGTATATGTTGAAGCTGGTGAAAACAAAATATTAATAGATCCCGGCGCTGCCCTAGGCCCTAGAAGATATTCATTACCACCAGCAAGAATCGAATTAAAAAAATTGGAATACACCAAAGGTAAGATCCTAGAATTCTTGGACAAGGCAACTACAATAATCATATCCCATTATCATTACGACCATTATATTCCCAGGGCGAACTATGATGGGAAACGCCTGTTTTTAAAAGATCCTGCCAAGAGTATTAACAAAAGCCAACAAGATAGAGCATCAAAGTTCCTAAAGGATAAAAGAGAATATGAGTATGCTGATGGAAAAACAATAACCAGAGACTTTAAGATGGAATTTTCACCAGCGTTTCCTCATGGAGAAAAAGGTACCAAACTGGGATTTGTCATAATGACCATGATAGATCATAAAGAGAGGATGATCCATGCCAGCGACACCCAACTATTAAATAAAGAAAGCGTAGAATGGATAATAGAGAAGATGCCAGATCTTATAATCACAAGCGGCCCCCCAACATACATAGGATACATGAAAGATTCCTGGAAAACCGTAACTAAGAATATTAATAGGATAATCCTAGAGACAAACACAAAGATAGTACTAGATCATCATATGATAAGAGATAAGAGGTATCCGAGATTCTTCGAAGGATTAGAGAAAGAGCCGCTAACCTTCGCAAAATACCTCGGAGTAGAAGAAACACCACTCGAAGCTTACAGAAGAGAATTACATAAACTAGAAAATGGTGAAAGAATCAGCTTACCATTCAACCTAGAATAGCCCCCCTTTACCTATGCTGTCCTTTCTTCCCTGTAAACATTTAAAGCCGCATATGCCACCCCCAAAATCAAAGGTCCTATTATAAAACCCGCCAATCCCCAAATTAAAGGCCCCCCCAAGAACCCCACTATGAAAAGCAATGGGTGTATATCAGCATATTTACCTGACAATTTCGGGCGTAGATAAACATCAATATTACTCAAAAAGGCACCGAATATTAAGACTATAACACCACGAAGTATATTACCAGAGATAAAATCATATATGGCAAGTATGGTATATGTGGGCCATGGTCCTATCACTGGGATCAGTTGAAAAAATCCCGCGAGCAAACCTAGGAATATCGCATATGCGTATCCGAGGAGTTGGAATCCTACTACCGCCATTAAACCTATTATGAATGCTGTTAGGAAATGGCCATAGAATATGCTCTTTATAACTTTCTCTGTTTCAATGATCAAGTGCCTTATAAAATCCCTTCTCTCCTCTGGTACAAGTGAATACACATAGGATACTGCCTGGTCACCATCCCTTGCAAAATAGAATGCTGATGCAAATAATATGAATAATTGCAGTGCTATCATGGGCACGTTCTTGATAAGATCCAAAAAATGGTTCATTATCATATTTAAGAGATTATTGAGAAGATCCTTTAAATTAAATAGTACATCCACTGATGGTAAGAACTTAGAGGGCACATATGATCTTAATACATTGTCCATGATCCCTAAATTTATTTTCTGGGCCGTTGAAAGTAATGTGGGCGCTGAATGGAATAAAATGTTAATGATCATAGCTAAGACACCTATCAATGGTAAGGTTGTCACTGCTATTACAATGGCTATGGAAATTGACCTATAAGGTATATATCTGGTGAGTCTATCTGCTATTGGACGTATACCATAGGCAAATACAGCTCCGAGGAATACCATAGTCCAAATAGGATAGAGTACTATAGCTGATAATATTAAAAGGAGGAATATAACGAAAAATGATGATGTTATAGTATCTTTTATTTTATATATCAATGCCCCTCTCACCTTTATAATGGTTTTATCGCGCCTGTCCCATCCCTCTTGTATTCTCCAAACTCTTTCACCATTCTAAGCTCATGACTCCAGAAGACTGGCCCCTCTACACAGACTCTCCAACCAGTATTATCAAGACAACAATGTCCACAGAGTCCCACAGCACATTTCATATACCTTTCAAGGGAAAATTGGCCAGGTATACTCCTCTTTTCTAATTCTATGAATATGCCTTTCATCATCGCCTCGGGGCCGCAAACCATGGCCATATCATANGATCTGCTGAGAGTTTCTAGACGGTCGATGGCCAATCCCTTGAATCCGCAGCTTCCATCATCAGTACATGTGAATATCCCAGCACCAGTTTTCTTGAGACGATCTAAAAATAGTAACTCATCGTAAGTCCTGGCAGCGACTATAGTGTCGACTTCCAAATCCCTTGTCCGGGCATCCTCTACCAAGGCCGCTATTGGAGCCATGCCAATACCGCCACCTATGGCCAATATCTTATAACCTTCTATGGTGAATCCCCGCCCATATGGTCCTCTTAATCCGAGCCGGTCCCCTTCTCTGAGTTTGTGGATCCTTGAAGTGAATGGTCCAANCTTCCTTATTGAAATTCCAATTTCCTTGTTTTCGCTGTCGATTAAGGAAACTGACATTGGTTTTTCATCCTTGAAATCCCAGATCATCATGAATTGTCCAGGTACTGGGAATCTCCCATTCCATGGGAATATTAAGGTTTTGACATCTGAGGATTCTCTGATGATCCTTTTGATTTTCAAGATTTTTGGAACATGCAATTTTATGTGTCCTCCATATTATTCATGGGCTAATCCAACCATCTCATTAATATTTTTGAATCCTTCTCTTTTCATGAAAGCTTTAAGGTCATCACAGATTTTCTTGAATACTTCTAGGCCTTGGTAGAATATGGCGCTGCCTATCTGTGTTGCCCTGGCCCCTGCATATAGGAACTCCACAACATCCTTGTAATCTGTTATCCCACCAACACCGATCAGAGGAACATCCACAACATCATATACTTCATATACGCATCTGATGGCTATTGGCTTTATCGCAGGCCCTGAAAGTCCCCCGAATTTATTGGAGAGGATTGGTTTGCCTGTTTTCAAATCTATTTTCATGGCGGGTCCAAGGGAGTTTATAAGGGTTATGGCATCGCACCCTGCTTCTTCGGCTTTTAATGCTATTTCCTTGATATCCGTGACATTAGGTGTTAACTTAACGGCCACAGGCACTTCACATGCTTCTTTAACGGTTTCAACCACTTTGAATGTTAGTTGTGGGTCTTGTCCTATTGTTGCTCCATAACCTTTCATTGCATGTGGGCATGAAATGTTCAATTCGATCATATCTACTATGTCGTGGACATTTAGTGCAACTTTCACAAATTCCCTAGGAGAAGAACCATATATGGATGCTACTACTGGTATTTTATCCTCTATCTTATATAGCTCCTTCTTGAATGATTCAACACCAGGATTGGATAAGCCCATAGCATTTATCAACCCATATGGGACTTCTACTATAGTCGGGTTTTTGTAGCCCATATTCGGTTCAAGAGAAAAAGATTTGGTGACAACAGCCCCTGCTCCATGATGATAAACACGATTCAATGATGATGCTGTTATCCCGAGAACGCCCGCAGCAAGCATTGTAGGATTTCTCATTTTAACCCCGCAGAGATTAACCTTCAACAATTTTGATCTCCCCCACTAAAAAGATTATAATTGTCTGAATACAAACCTACTTATATGAAGTGTTATCTTGTACCATGTGTTGCCGGTTTCATAGCATTTAATGAAAATTTAGATATTGTAGACTATGAACTTTTNCCCAGAAAATCTATAATTTCAAAGTTACTAGAATATGAGAAAGGATTAATTAGCGAGGAGGAGAAGATCATAAAAAGACTCCTCAAAGATTATGGGAAGATTTCCATAGAATCTGCGTATAAATGGAAATATGGGAAATTTAAAGGGGTCATTTTAGAATCTCCAAATATTGGGGGTGAATATCTTAGAGAAAACCTGAGGGAAATCCTTAAAGAGATTGGATTCATCGAGGATGGTGAATTTAGGGAGTTCATATATGAGATACACAAAGGGATAACCCTCAGAAAATTGGAAGAATCCCTCAAAGAACAGGACAAATTGATTATACAAGCCGTTAACGCCTTAGATGATCTTGATGATTCTCTAGGAAGGTTTGTCGAAAGGATAAGAGAATGGTATTCTATATACTTCCCAGAACTAGACTCTGTAAAAGACCATGAACATTATGTTAAACTCATAGTAGAACATCCAAAAAGAGAAGATATAATAAAATCGAAAAATATGCCAAGACAGAGTATAGGAGCGGAACTCGAAGAAGATGACATAGAAGTCATAATGGAGTTTGCAAAGGCCGTTAGATCATTACAACTGTTGAGAAGATCCATGAGAAAATATATAGAGTCAAAAATGGGGTACTTAGCACCCAACCTGCAAGATGTTGCTGGCACAACACTCGGTGCAAAACTAATAGCACATGCAGGAAGTTTGAAAAGATTAGCATTTTCACCCGCCTCAACCATACAAGTGATGGGGGCTGAAAAAGCCCTATTCAGACACCTTAGAAGAGGTTCAAAAGCCCCAAAACACGGGCTAATATATCAACACCCCCTTGTCAGGGGATCAAATCGGCGAATCCGCGGCAAAATTGCGCGCACATTAGCCTCAAAGATTTCTATTGCAGCGAGAAAAGATTTATTCACAGGAGAACATGACCCTAATATAAAAGAAGATTTGTATAAAAAAGTAGACATGATAAAAAAAAAGAAACCCCAAAGAAAAAGAAAAGATAATCCCGCTTTGGAGAGTGCCGCCAATGAAGAAAATCAAAGGGATAGAAGGCGTTTATCTCCATGAAAATTTCCTCTTAACAGTTAATCTCGCAAAGAGTATGCAAGTTTATGGTGAAAAATTATTCAAATGGGGCGGACGCGAATACCGTGTATGGGATCCCTACAGGTCCAAGCTAGCCGCCGCCATACTTAACGGCCTTAAGAACCTTAAAATCAAAAAAAATTCGAGGATATTATACTTAGGAGCATCAGCTGGTACTACAGCATCGCATTTTTCTGACATGATCCCAGATGGTATCATATATTGTATAGAATTTTCTCCGCGGATGATGAGAGAACTAGTAAAGGTATGTGAAAATCGGAAAAACATGATCCCCCTACTTGAGGATGCTACCCGTCCAAGGGATTATCTACATCTTATAGAAAAGGTGGATTTTCTTTACTGTGANGTGGCACAGCCAAGACAAAGTCAACTTTTCACAGAAAACATGAAATTATTCCTTAAAAAAGAAGGTCAGGGTCTGTTGATGATAAAGGCAAGAAGCATAGACGTTACAAGAAAACCTTCTATAATCTTCAAAGAAGAAAAAGAGAAGATAAAAATTTCTGGTTTTAAAGTCAAAGATAGTATTAGGTTAGAGCCTTATGAGAAAGATCATTTAGCCTTGCATGTTGAATTTGGCGACTAAGAATGGCTTGCTATCCTACCCTTATCTGTTATCTTGATGAAGTCCTCGTCTAGTTTCCCTATTAGTTTGTATAGTTCAGTTTGGGACATTTCTTCGATCTTGGAGGCTTTTATTCCCTTTTCTTTAGACAATCCCTTGAGGAAGTATTTGAAATAGTTGCCTAGGAAGTCTTTTATCCTGTAACCTCTTCCAATGGCTTCGATTTCCTTCTCGTCTAATCCCCTTGTAAGCCTTTTGATCTTTGAAAGCAATTTGGGGGTTGGGTGTTTGATTTCACCATTCTCAAGGCCCTCTACAACGGTCCTTGGTACTTCTAATTCTCTTGCAAGTTCGTCAATACTTCTTTTTCCCGTGATTTTCCTATAACCTAAAGTTTTTTAATGCCATCTTACCAACCTCAATAATATTATAGGGTAGGATATATTAATTTGTTATTAACATATGAAGAAAACTTTTAAAAATATAATATAAATTTTTTTAAAATTATTATAAATTTTGGGATACAATTTGTATTATTATCCTGGAAAGTTCCCTTTTACCCATACAGGGTAGTTTTTCCACCCTATCATAAACTAATATTGGTCTAATTTTATTTGAACCGAAACCTTCAACTGCAAGATCATTAGCAACAACCAGATCCGCACCAGACCTTTCCATCTGCTCTCTGGCTGATTCTATAAGCTCATCTTCACTAACATCATATTCAGCCTTGAAACCGACAAGATAAACGTTAGGATTTAGAGTTTTCACACTATCAATTATCTTAGGGTTAGGCTCCAATTTCAAAATCTTCTCCCTGGAAGATAGTATCTTACTTTCACTATACTCTGGTTTGAAATCTGCCACGGCAGCAGCTGAAATAAAAACATCAAAATCTTCAATCAATTCCTGAACTTTATCAAACATTTCAGCAGCTGATATAACATTAACCATACCTATACATGACGGTACCCTTAAGGATAGATTAGCTCCAAGAAGCGTGACATCAGCCCCTTGTATAAAAGCTTCCTTGGCTAATTCCAACCCCATTTTACCAGAACTTAGATTACAGATGCCTCTCACGGGATCCAGGGCCTCATAGGTTCCACCAGCACTTACAAGGACCTTCTTACCCCTTAAATTTTTAGTGGACGTCTCCCTTAAAACAGTGAGCATTATATCATCAAGATGGGGGAATTTAGCCTTTCCCTCCTCCATCCTTGGGGGTACGAAGATCACGCCCTCCTGGGTAAGCTTTTCCATGTTATATTTTATCGCCCGATACATTGACAAGTCCATTGAAGGAACCATTACAATAGGAGTTTCATGACCTAAGGCTGCGATTAAAAGCGCGTTTATTGGATTATCAGCTATCTTACATGCAAACTTGCTTATAACATTAGCCGTGGCCGGGGCGACGAGGATTAGATCGACGTTGGCATATTTAACATGCTCTATCTCGCCCGTGAGCTCTAATATGATATTATCTCCCGTTGCAAACTCCATAGCATAAGGATGAATAATATTACAAGCACCATCACTCATAAAACACTTTATATTCGCGCCTTGCCTTCTAAGCTCGCGTGCAAGCTTAACAGCTTCTACAGCTGCGATGCTACCAGTTACACATAATACAATATCCATAGGAACCCCGCTAATATTCATCAACTACTATGGTTGTCTCTTCACCAGTCAATCGCTTTATGATCTTATTGAGAACATCAAGGCTGGCGGGTATTCTCCTAGCATCCTCCTTGATAACCCTTATCTTGAATTTTTCCTTACCATCCTTACCATACACAATATTTATACCAGAAATCCTCGCGGGTGCAAGAACATCCTCGGCAACTGACCTAAAATCAGAATCCTCACCAACAACCCTCACACGTTTACCTATAGCCCTTGAGATTGTCCTCACGATCTTACCGCCCTTACCTATAAGTTTTCCCACCTGATCCCTATCAGTGATGATGATAACAACATCACCCATATCTATCGCCCTCTTAAACCCTAACTTACCCTCAGCTAACCTATAAAGGACCTTCGAGATCTTCAATTCTAATTCAGTCACCTCACCACTTTTAAGTTTAGCTTCACAACCCTGACATAAAATTCCACTCTTTAAACAAACATCACATATTGGCAAACCCATTATTGACCCTCCTATCCTATTATACGATGAACTAAAGATTATAGGGCACAATAAGGAACGATTAGCACTTTACCATAAAGTGCAAAAACAAAAAGCCTCCCTTCGACTACTGTAAACATATTCCTATTATGACNCTTAATCANAGATTTTAATTATNATAATATAAATTTATAGCCTCTAAAACTTTAATAATCATGCACTAACAGAAATTATTATCAATAAACTCAATGAATTGAGAAATTTTCACCTTCTCCAATTGCCCCACATTCATCCAAGCCCAGAGGGTGAATAGATGGATAAGCCCTTAAGAAAACAAGTACGTTGTAAAGTATGTGGTGGAACTGCAGCTCAAGTCTTAGACCATGCTTGTGGGAGCTGCCTGAAAAAGGAACCTGAAAGGATAATCCAAGACATTATAAGAAAGGCTCATACTGAAAGTCGCAGGATACCACCAGTTTTATCCCCACAAGATCCCAGGGGCGTTACTTGTTATGAGTGTGGTAACCTTTGCAGAATAAAAGAGGGAGAATATGGTTTCTGCCGCTTGCGCCAGGTGCAAAATAAGAGGATACATTCTAAAGTAACAGGTCGAGAAGCTGTAGGTATATTCTATTTTGATCCTTTACCCACCAATTGCGTGGCGGATTGGGTTTGTCCAGGGAGTGTAGGAGCTGGTTATCCACAATATGCCTATTCACCAGGGCCAGAATATGGTTACAAGAATCTTGCCATATTTTTTGGAGCTTGTTCATTTGATTGTTTATATTGTCAAAACCGTTCATGTCATGAAATGGCCATTAGAGGAAAACCTTTATTCACAATTGATGAAATAACCGAGAGCCTAGATGACAAAAGCGCTTGCATATGCTTTTTTGGCGGTGATCCGTCACCGCAGATGTCATTCGCATTATCAGCGGCCAAAGAGGCCTTGAAAGAAAAAAAAGGTGAAATTTTGAGGATTTGTTGGGAAACTAATGGTAATATTCACCCTAAGTACTTGGATGATATGGTAAAAACAAGCTTATCATCAGGTGGTATAATAAAGTTTGACCTTAAAGCATGGGATGAAAAACTTCACAGGATATTAACAGGCGCAAGTAATAGACAAACCTTTAAAAATTTTAAATACATTTACAGGGAATACTTTGATAAGAGAACCATTCCACCGTTACTTGTCGCAAGCACTCTCCTAATACCAGGTTATATAGGGGAAGCAGAAGTGAAGAATATAGCCAATTTTTTAGTGAAACTTAACCCACAGATACCCTACACTCTCCTCGCCTTCTCCCCTCAACATATGATGACAGACCTTCCACTATTGACTTGGGAAGAAGCAAATGAGTGTTTAGAAGCGGCCAAGAGGATGGGATTAGAGAGGGTGCGGTTGGGAAACACCCACTTACTCAGATAATCCCCCCACGAACTTGAAACTGTTAATTATAATATCAAAATTTGCTTTTTCTTTGTCGAATTCATTGACTAGGGCGCTGCAGAGTATCACATACACTTCTTTTCCTCTTTGTATCCATATCGCCATCTGTTTCTTCTTCACGTCACCTTCTGTTACAAGGTAAGTGTTTTCAAGGGCCTGAAAGGATCCTAAGGTTATGTTACCCTCTGAGATTCGCTGATAACTTGAATTATTAAATAGGATTGCATAGTTTTCATTATACATTTGATAAAGGCTACCTTTCCTTTTCTGTATCACCACTAGGGTCTGTGCATACCCCGTCTGCGGATTTACAGACCTGGGATCCGCCACAGCGACTATAGTATCATTTGCTTGCGAATTCGCTATAACCCAATCTGCAGGATACTCAAATGTTATATTATTCCCTGTGAACTTTTTATTCTTCTCTTCATTTGATTGGGAAGTGCAACCTGCAACAGTCACCATGGCCATGAGAATAAAAATAATAACTATACTCTTTTTCATGATACAAACTCCCCCCTTCTAAACCTAAATTTTTGCCTTGAAGTATTTGTCGCTGGCTCTGATGGTGTTGTTGGCGTGGTTGGTGTTGTCGGCTCATAATATCTTGTGGTATTATAATGGGAAGTTGTCTCGGGCACATAATTGGTAGTTGTACTGGTATTGTTGGTTGTGAATGTCGGGAAGGCACTCTCATTAACAAGAACATTACCTGTCTGGTCTTGGCTTAAATTTAACAAGTAAAGGCCAAAACCACTACCTATAAAGAATGCTAATGCCAACAATATTAATCCAAGCGCCTTGAATGATGCTTGTGGTTTTTTCTCCACAGTGGCTGGTTTTTTAACATATTTTTTAACAAGCTCCTCTTTTTCACGGGTTTCCTCTTCTTCTTTGGCCTTTTCAATCCAGTGATCTAAAGGTTTCTCGGAAGTGGAACGGCCTTGCATCCTCTTTATCCTCTCAGCGACTTCTATGGCCTCCAGCTCCCTCTGGTACTCTCTTTTCAGCGTCCTATACTTGCTCTCGGATATTCTGCCCTCCTGCCGATCCTTTTCCAAGTCTTTTAGACGACGGAGGAGTTCTCTTCTCTTTTTGGTCATCTTCATCTCCCTTAATATTTTATCTTCCTATGTTTAAATAACTATTTATCCTTCTTTCTTATACCACTTATCCAGGATATGAACCTAAGATCTTCATGAATGGTGTCCTATCTCTAATCTCCTCTAATTTATACTTATATTCTTTTCTTTTCTATGACCCTCAAAATCTATGAAAAATATGTATCTTCCAAGACCCATCTTTGAAGGTCTAGATTCTATCTTGGTCAAGTTTACATCAGCCTCCGCAAATAATCCCAGGATCTCATATAAGCCCCCTGGTCTATCTTCTGCAAGTGTGAACAATATCTATCACCCCAAAAAAGTGAAAAAAGGGGACGAAAAAGGTCTATCTTCTGCAAGTGTGAACAATATCGAGGTCTTATCAAAACCTGTGAATTCATGGTCATGTAAGGCTATAGCAAGGAAACGTGTCATATTATGACTGTAATCCTGGATAGCCTCAGCCAAAATCTCCAAATCATATAATCTGGCCACTTTTAGGGTGCCTATGGCGCAGGATCTCCTTTTACCTTTTATGATCTTCGCAGCTGCCGCGGTACTGGATGTTGAATGTCCTTTAAGATTCATTTTCTCTATGAATTTGTGGCATTGGGCGAGTGATTGAGGGTGTGAATAAACATCTGTAAGTTCCCTTAATTTGACCCCCCTATTAGCGAGCAGATAATGATCGACCTTTAATATTATCTCCCTCTCTATGCAAAGATCGTATTCATGGGCTAAAAGATCCAATGTAACGCCTACAGGACCTTCAATCGAATTTTCGATAGGTACAACACCCTTATCCACCTTCCCATCCTTCACAGCATCTAAAACATCTATAATAGAATCGAATGGTATTAGCTTCTTTGATAATCTGTGGGCTGCTTCTTCTGTAAAGATCCCTTCTGGTCCAAGGTATCCGATAACATCCAAGATGAAACACCTCTAGTATAGGCCACCTTCTAGGAAATTTTTTGTCCTATCAGTAGTTGCTTGGTGGAAACGTCTTATAACAGCTTCACCATCCCTATATTCTATGATGGTTGCTGATACACCTAACGCATGGAGATGTTTTATGAATTTCATGGCCTCTTTCCTATTTGACACGCTAATGGTGGTGTCCTCATGTGCTATCCCACCCTCAGCTATCTTCTTTATCGTTTTTACCATAGGGTAGATTATGGCTTCGCCGAGTCTGTGGGCTCTTTCACGCAGTTCATCCTCGGATTCTTTCATTTCATATGCTTGGAACCCTTCCCTTATCATTCTACTGAAGAAGAACGCCCTCCCGAAATCGAATGGATAATTGAAAGCATATTTTATTTCATTTGCATGGGCTTGGGATGCCGTATATTTTATGGGTGGTAACTCCATCTCAGGGTCTTTTATTACAACACCTTCTCTGCCTTCCTCTCCCAGTTTTTTCACGATCTCTTTTATCTTCTCCGCGGCCTTCTCCACTGGGAAAGTGCCCAGCAGACGGACCATTGGAAGATCATAATCTTTAAGTAATTCCCTCTTCTCTCTAATAGGTAATGGTCTGTTCGTGGTTTTTTCCCTGACATCAAATATTCTGAATCCTAGTTCCCCTATCTCTGGATAATAGTGTGAGACGTATGGGTTGGCTGTGCCTAGCATCTCTCCACAGATTACAAGGTTGGGGTTGTCTTTGAAGAACTTGTCTAAGTCCATGAATTCCTGGACTTTCTGTGTGGTGAAGGGACATAGGTATCCGCCCCTTGTAAGGGCTACTATCTCCGAGTCGACTGATGCTATTCTTACGTTGTAGCCGTTCACTTTTTCTTCAACCACTACTTTGTCCTTGAAGTGTTTTTCTATGGTTGGGGACAATATTAGGGTTCTCCGGATCTTGGGGAAGCCCCTTATAATTTCTAGTTTATCGTCTGTGATATAGATTGCTGTGCCAGATTCTATGTGCATGAGATCCTTTTTGAATAATAAAACAGGTTTTATTGACTTGTAAAACTTAACCCCACGCCTTCTAATGGCCCTTTCTAACCTTTCATGGCTTATTCCCAGGGCTTTTGCCATCTTCTTTTCTAGGAAGTTTTCAGCGTATAGTCTCCCTTTGAAATCGCATCTTTTGCAAGTGAAAAAGAAATTTTTGAGGGAGTTGTTCCTTTTCCAGTCCACCTCAAGGTCTGATCCGCATTTAGGACATTTTATGGTGGGTAAAATTATTAGTTAACCCCCCTCCATTTCAACTATAAGATCTAATATGTCGCTTTTGGTTATTATACCTGTGAGTGTCTCCTCATCATCTAATACTGGGAAACCACCGTATCCTGTTTCTATCATCTTTGATGCTGTTTTTGATATGCTATCTGTTGCTTTCACTGTTTTAACATTTTGTGTCATGAGATCTTCTACGAGTAGGTTTCTTATCCTTGCACTTTTGTATTTGTCAGGGACTACTTTCCTGAAGGCTATCATTGAACGTGCTATATCCTTTGATGTGATGATCCCTACGAGTTCTCCATCCTCAATGACTGGTAGTCTTCCCATGTCCGCATCTATCATTAGTCTCCTGGCATGTATCATCCTCTCTGTTGGTTCTATGGTTATGAGCTCTGAACTCATCACGTCCTCCACTAGCCATTTTTCATAGGGTTTGCCTTTGCACATTTCTAGTATGTCTGTCCTGGTGAGTATCCCAACTAATCTATCATCATCTATGACTGGTAGGCTTCCTATACGATTTTCTAGCATTATATCGGCTGCCGTGCTAACATCCATGTTGATATCTGCTGTTATAAGATTTGGGCTCATGACAGTTGATACATGGAAGTGTGATGGTGCCAAGTTCCCATATCTTGAAGATCCAAGTTTTTTGGCTATATCCTTTTCAGTTATTATCCCAACGACCTCTTTTATATGCTCATTGTTGGTGTTTATGACCACGAGGCGTGAGATATTATTCTTTTTCATTACCCGTAGAGCATCACAAATGTTTTGATCTTTATCAATACATGTGACGTTCTGATTCATGAGATATTTTATCTTCATATAATCCCTCTATGATTATTGTATGCCTTTTATGATGTCTNTTTTTGTTATTATACCCTTGAGTTGATTTTTTCCGTCTACTATGGGGATTCCGCTAATTTTCTCCTTTAACATTATGTTAGCGGCTTCAGCAGCATCGGCATCCTTTTCTAGTTTTATAAGATCTTTTGTCATGATGTCTCCTGCTGTTAACATAGAAACCATCCTGACCTTCTTTTTCTCTTTTGATGCTCTCCCTATGAAATAGATCTTCTCGAGAGGCACCCCGGTCTCTGGGTCTTCAAGCTGGGCGAATGATATGTTCTCTGATGTTATGATCCCCACCGGCTCCTTGTCTTTAATTACAACGATTCTCCCTATCCTATTTTCTTCCATTAAACTTATTACATGGGCTATCGTATGGTTCTCTGTGACCGTGATAACATTCTTTGTCATGAGATCAGAGACTCTCCATCTGCCCTTACATTTTTCAGTATAAACTCTGAGAAGGTCTGTTTTTGTTATTATACCAACAAGTTTCCCATCCTCTATCACAGGTAGGGAGCCTATATTATTCCTTAGCATGATGTCCACAGCCTCTCTTATATCCGCGGCGGCCGGTACACTTATAATGTCTTTACTCATCACTCTCTTTGTGGATATCTTGTCTATTGGTCTTCTACGCCATGTTGGCCCAGCCACCCCCAATTTGCGAGTTATATCCTTTTCTGTTACTATCCCAACTGGTTTTCTTTCGCTGTCCACCACGACTATGTGGCTTATCCCATGTTTTAGCATTAAGTTCCTGGCATAGGAAACCTGTTGGGTGTCTGGCATTACCATTACTGTTGCGGTCATCACGTTCTCGACTTTCATCTTCTCCCACCTATCAAAAAATGAGTTAAAGGGCTATGGCTCTTAGTAGGTCGCTTTCAGTTATTATACCTAGAAGTTCCTCGTAGTCGACTACCGGCACTCCCCCGATACCGTTTTTGGCCATTATCTTGTATAATTGTCCTAGTGTATTTGTTGAGTTTATTGTGACCACCTTTTTCTCCATTATTTCACTTACTGGGGTGTTGAGGGCTTCTTCTGCACTATTTGTTTTTATGGTGTCGAATACCCTGTTGGATCCTAGGAATTTTAGTATGTCAGTGGATGTTACGATCCCTACAAGTTTTTCCTTTTCTGGGTGGGGTGTCTTTCTCTCTTCTCCGACTATTGGCAATCTTCTGAATTGGTTTCTTACCATTATCTTGGAGGCTCCTTCGATTGGCGTGCCTGGAGTCGTTGTTATGAGATTTTCTGTCATGTGATCTGCTACTATCTCATCATTTAGGACTCCTGCCATTAAGAATACGAAGTCTCTCTCTGAGACTATTCCTACTAATTTTTTTTCATGGTTGACAACTGGTAATGCCCCGATATTATATTTGAGCATTTTTTTAATCGCATCTGTTATGGAATCTTTTAGGGTTATATATTTAACTTTACGTGTCATTATTTTCCTTATAGGTTCGTTTATGGCTGCGAGGAAGTTATCATCATATTTTTCTTCGAGGATATTGGATTTGTCTCCTCCCCCTAGAAAATCTAGGATATCCATTGATGTTATTATCCCTAAGAGTTTTCTTGTGCCTGGATCTGTTATTGGAAGCCTTCTGAACCTGTTTTTAACCATTATCTCAGCGGCTTCCTTAATATTTATGGTGGGTGGTATTGAAATCACTTCTTTTTGGGCGATGGTCATAACATCGCCTTCATGTTCAAATTTTCTGCTCTCAAATTCCACCGGACCGCGGTNCAATGATTTTACTATGTTTATGGTGTCTTTTTTTCTCATTAACACACCTCNCAGTGCTTATTAATAATCGTGAAAATTTTATTAAGAAATTGGTTAGATACGATGGAAACCCTAAACTCTAGGGGTGAGATCACCACACCTTTAAGAATAAATATAAGCCTTCAATATATCCTCTCTTGAAACTATACCAACAAGTTTACCCTCTTTAGCCCTTTGAGGGTCGCTTTTAACATATATTGGATCTTTGACTACTGGGAGTCTCCCCACATCCCTTGTTACCATTATCGTTGCCGCTTCGTCAATTGGCATCTCCTTTGTAGCCACTATAGGTGGGGTTTGCATTATCTTCTCCACTGGCATGGCCTTAACATCCCCTGATTCTTTCACGATACGGGCATGACCATACCTTATAAGATCTTTTCTCGTTATTATACCAATTAATTTACCCTCTTTCATTACAGGCAATCCTGAATAACCTGATTCATCCATCTTATTCCAAACTTTGGAGAGTGGATCCTTTATATCGCATACTATAACCCTTTCTGTTAAAACTTCACCCACTTTTTCTTTTTTTGGCGGGATCTTCCTTTCAATAAAACCTGCCAATATATCATAGACACTTAATATCCCTACTAGTTTCATATTATCAGTGGATTCCACTACAGGGGCTTGTATCTCCTTAGCCTTTATTAGGAGGTCGGCTGCCTTGTATACGTCCATTTTTGGGAAGAGTAGGACATCTGGCTTCTCCATCATCCCCCCTGCTTCAATATTGGATTTTGTGGCTGAAATATGGAGTACATCACCTCTTGTGATTAATCCTTCAAGATGCTCTCCGTTTACAACAGGAACACATCTAAAATCCTCCTCGCGGAGTATGGATCTCACACGTGTAATTGCCATGTCAACTGGGACCGTCACTGGATTAGGAGTCATTAAATCCTCCACTTTCAAATCATTCACCCTCTAATTCTTCCTTACACTCCTCACACACATACTTACCATCATATTCTTCAAGATATTCTGCGAAAGTCCCGCAAATCTCACAGATACCCGGTAAGGGTCTTTCTTCTTCAGCATATGCTGTTGTATTCTCCTCAAAACGTGCGCTTTCAACTAATATTTCAGTGAGTTCAGGTGAAACAGCCATCACGTCTGTGGATGTTAATATACCTACTAATGAGCCGTCCTTTACCACTGGTAGTCTTCTTATATTGTTTCTAGCCATTAACCTGGCGGCTTCGTTCAATTCTCTTTCAGGTTCTATAGTGATAAGGTTTCTGGTCATGATTTCTCCTATGGTAACCTCGCTCGCCCTCAAATCCTTGGAGACAACCTTCCGGATTATATCACTTTCTGTTATTAACCCTTCTGGTTCTGCATTGCTCTTCACGATTAAGCTCCCCACCCTTTCCTTTGTCATGATATATGCTGCTTCAGCGACGCTGATACTTGGATCTACAGTTACCACGTTTGCTGTCATGGCATCATGGATTGTCATCTTTGTTTTAACATCCATCACCTAAACCTCCTATCTTAGATTTAAAATTTTGTGAACCTGGGGTATTAACCGTACCTTAAAGTGCCTCCCTACTTCCTCCGAGATCTTTAACAGCTGAGGAGCGCTCCCAATCCAATAATCTAATGGACTACTTGGTTGGATCACTATAGGCGTCCTATAAGGTTCTGAAATTTCATTTTGGAGTTTATAGGCTATTCTCCCAACATGGGATGGGAGTGTGGTTGGCAAAACTACCACCTTGAGATATGTATTTACACCCCTCTTTATTAATATGTTTATTGACTTAATCTCTTTTTTTATAATTTCCCAGGTGCCAACCTGTTCTGGCAATTTTATATCAACAGATGCATAATCTACTAAATGGGCTATTTTTTTAATCTCACCTGGCAGGGACCCNTTAGTTTCCAACAGCGACTTATAATCCATCTCATGCAAAAGATTTTTTATAAAATCGGCGTAGAGTAAAGGTTCGCCCCCTGTCAGACTGATTGAATGAAGATCAGGGGTCTCAAGTTCCTTTATCCTAGATTTAAGATCTTGTATATTGGTAGGTTCCCCTATCTGGGGGTTTCTGCTCTCAGCTGTGTCACAGTATCTGCAGTTGAGGTTACAACCTGCAAATCGTATNAATATTTGCCTGCAACCGATTAGGAGCCCCTCACCTTGTATGCTGGAGAAAACTTCCATTATAGGGGCCCTCATATCCTCTACACTCCTGGGTAGGTGAAAATAGCACCTTGTCCTATTCCCTCATTCACACAAACTTTAACATTCCTTATCATCTTATTATATTCTCTCAGCTCTCCATAGAGTTCTTTGGCGAAATATTCTGCAAGTCCCTCCGCGGAAGTGGATTCTATGGGTAATAGGCAGCAGTCCTCCCTTGGGATTTTATATTCCTTCCCAGAGACTTGAAATTCTACCTTGTCCTCACCCACCTGGATGTCCATTAATGGACTCTCTAATGGCACTAGTAGTCGGTGATCTAGCTTCTTGCAGATTTTTCGCATTATATCTTTAACATCTTTGAAATTGACTATGAAACTATGTTTTCCTGTTGGCTCGCCTTCCACTTCCACATCAACTATATAAGAGTGTCCATGGATTACTCCGCAGGATTCGTGCTCGGGTATCATATGTGCTGCTGAAAATATCAAATTAGCATGGACTCCTTCAATGATTATCTTCAACATTTATCACCCTGGTCTTTGTGATATCCTCTTCTATTAAACTGATGTCTTGGATGTACTTTTTGGCCACATCACTCACAATCCCTATTATGTTATCTTCTCCCAGATCCTTATAATCTAGTATTCCTATTGTTTCAACATCTGCTGGGGTTCCCTTGCTTGTTATGTTCATTCCAAGGTGTATTTTCATACTTGAAAGTGATGCGGTGGCCACCGATACGGTAAGTTTACCATGGCCTATGTAGAGGTCATCACCTTCTCTCCTTGTGGGTATGCCTTGTTTCCATAATTCTTCCTGTAGTATCATTACAAGCATTCTCTGGCGATGGTATGCTAATCTCAGATTTGCTGGTTGTTCATCAAAATGTTCCACTATAAAATGGGCCATCTTATCAGCCTTTATCTCGAGGCCCGTGTCCTCATAATCCATGATATCTTTTATGTTCATGGGGCCGATCCAAGTTATTATACTTGGGCCTTTAATGTTGAGTTCATTAAGGGCCCAATTTGGTCTTATCTGGGTGCCATCATATAATATTCTATCCTTGAGGTGTTTATGTATCATCAAAACCCTCCCACGTCCAATTCCATAAAACCGGTCTCTTTGTCTTTTAACCTTTTTTAGCGTCCCATTATATGGTAAAATTGCGATTTCTACGGTTGTGTGGACTTTGCATCCTCTCTTTAGGTGTCCCCCCATCATCTTCCCGTGTTTGTTGGCCACTGCAATGTGTACATGTATGCCATCTACTGTGATTGTACCTTGCATGGAGATTATCTCAAGTGGGCCTTTAACTTCCACTATTTTTTCATCTGCCAACCTTAAAGTGGCCTTTTCCAGACTTCCAATACCTGACACTATTATGCCACTTTTATCCTTTATCTTTAAAACTTCCTCTTTCAAGTCCTGGGATGGTCTTATCCTCTTGACTATCATGATAAAAGCACGTTTTTTCCTTTCTTTTGGTAAACTATTTATTAGTCTTCACATTTATTTTATCCTATGAGGTCAAGGCCAAGGGATTTTATATATACTGTGGATGATCTTTTCTTCGCAACTACTTCATATTTACACCCCGAGGATCGTATAATCGCATTTTTAAGGTATATACCTGATCCAGAGGGTGAAAGGTCAAGGGATGGGAGAAAATATTCTAAGGTGGATTCAGAGGGGGCTTACAGGTTNCTCAAAGAGAATTATCCAACTTACTTATATGAGGCTGAGAATTTTGGGAAAATCATATTAGCAGTCCCCCATGAACTTATAGAAGAGATTCTAACACCAACAAGACGATTAAAGGAAATAATAGGAGGGGGACCCTCAGATGATCTGTTAGAGAAGGTTCTGATAATAGCTGACGCGTTCCATGAAGAAGCATCAATATCATATGATGATATGGGAGTTTCTGGTTCTATTCTACCATCATTACATGATCCCGAAAATTCAGATATCGACGTTGTCATCTATGGCCTTGAAAATCATAGGAAGGCCCTTGAAACATTCGCCCAACTTAAAGATCAAGGACCATTTAAGAGTTTGAGCGAAGATTATTGGTTAAAGGTTTATAAAAAACGCATTAAGGATGATAGTCTGAGTTTCAAGGAATTTTGCTGGTATGAAGAACGTAAGAATAATAGAGGGCTCGTAAGTGGCACATTATTCGATATTCTCGCGACTCGTAACTGGGATGAAATAAAGGGCTCATGGGCCGATACAATATATGAGCCTATGGGTAGGATAAAAATTGAGGCTAGGGTCTATGATGCTATGGCAGCATTCGATAACCCAGCCACTTATAAAGTTGAGGATGTTCGCATTTTAGAGGGTCCAAGGGTNGATATAGATGAAGTTGTATCCTTTACACATACCTATGCTGGNCAGGCTAGGGAGGGTGAGTTTATAATAGCTGAGGGTAAATTAGAGAAATATACTGGTGTGAAGAACGGTTATAGGGTGGTTGTTGGAACTACAAGAGAAGC
>JGI26788J51865_100005_pt1 | contig 22696 bp, 24 predicted proteins | sample WilGeytube61714_FD_51865 | JGI IMG/M metagenome (IMG submission 51865) | reverse complement strand
GTGTGCCATATTCCTATGACAGTGCCTATAAGACCTAGTAGTGGTGCGATTTCGATTATTGTCTTGAGAGTGCCGAGGCCACGGGTCATATTACTCATTTCGACTATGAAAACTCTTTCCATGGCATCTTCGACTTCTGCCTTGTTCCTATAGCCTATTTTAAGAGCTTCCGAGATTATCTTGGAGATCGGGTTTTGGTATTGTCCTATGGCTCTGAGGGCTTCGAGGGCTCCTCCTTTTTCCATGGAATTGTTAACGATTCCTATGATCTCTGGTGTGCTGATGTGTGAAATTTTGCGCAGATAATACATTTTTTTCTATAGATAGGGCCAAGCCGTATATTCCTATGAGTGTAATGGCGTAGGTGATTATGCCTCCTCTTTTGAACATTTCTAGTATTGTTGTGATGAGATTTAGTATTGGGTCTGTGATCATCTAAAAACCCCCCAGTTTTTTGCATGTTTTTTATTGTGGCCCATGATTTTCTTATGAAATCTGGTAGTCTGTTCATGTCTAGTTGTGATAGGAATTTTTTTGTGAGGGGGTCGTTAGGGTACCCCGAACCGAATTCTACTTTATATTTTCTTTTTATCTCTTCTATTTCTCGTTCTCTTTGATCTTTAGCTACTATTGATGCTGCTGAGACTATTGAATATTTTGTGTCGGCTCTGTGTTCTGCTCTGATGCTTATCTGGTATTTTATTAATTTTTTTATTTCCTTTTCGAATCGTCGGGGTTTTATGTCAATCGAATCTATTATGGCATGGTCTGGCCGTGCTCGGTTGATGATGTCTGCAATGGCATTCTTTTCTATTTCGTTGAGGTTAATGCTCTCTTGACGTAGTTTGTCTATGGTCGGAGCGTCTATCCTCTTTATATAATACTTGCTGATTTTTTTTATTTTTTTGGCTAGGTATGTGCGTTTTCTTGGTGTGAGTTTTTTGGAGTCTTTNACTTGGAGCTTTTCAAGTGTTCGTATTTTTTCTTTGGGTAGTATCACACCCGCTATTATGAGTGGTCCTATTACGGGCCCTCTGCCTGCTTCGTCAATTCCGAGTATGTTCATTGGATCAAGTTTATTTCATGGCTTTTAGTCTTACTTCTGGTTCCAGGGCTCGTGGTTCGGCCGCTACGATGGCCGCGCCCTTTGCCACTACTGTCATGGGGTCGTCTGATATTTTGGCTGGTATGCCTACTTCTTCGTAAATTCTTTCTTTAAGTCCTCTTAGGAAGGAGGTGCCCCCAACTAGTATTGTTTTTTTGTATACTCCTGATATGAGTTCTGGTGATAATCTTTCAAGGACTTTTGATAAAGCTTCTATTACTTTTATTATCACGGGTTCGGCCGCCTCTGTGACTAGCTTTGAATCTATTTCAATTTCTTTTGGCTTGTTTGTTTCCATGCATTTTCCTATTACTGTGGTTTTTCTGTTTTCAATATCGGCTTGCGAATGGACCATCCCTACTTCGATTTTTGCTCTTTCAGCCTCGTGTAGTCCTATTTCAACGTTGTGTTTTTCTTTGACTAGTTCTACTATGTTTTCATCTATGTCATCGCCGCCTATTCGTACTGTTTCAATGTCTGTTATCCCCCCAAGTGATATGACGACGATGTCGCTTGATCCTGCTCCAATGTCAATTACCATGGTACCTGAGGCTTCCGCTATTGGCAATCCTGCGCCTATCGCCGCTGCAAGACCCTCACTTATAATCAGAACGTATTTTATACCCACCCTTTTGCCGATTTCTTCAACTGCGTTCCTTTCAACTTCTGATGCATTACCTGGGATGCCTATAACTATCCTGTCAATGGATGATAATTCGCCGGCGCCCATTTCTATTGCGCGGACAATAAGCGCCTCTGCTTGCGCCACGCTCTCAACAACACCCCTTTTAAGTGGTCTGACAGCCACTATATCCTCGGGTGTTCTGCCGAGCATCCTTTTCGCTTCTTCACCCACCGCCAGGACATAGGATGGGTCTTCCCTTTTCACAGCGACTACTGAAGGTATTTTATAAATGTCAAATTTATCCTCTGATGGCTTGGCTATCACGGTGTTCAGCGTCCCTAAGTCTATACCAAGGCTGCTTGTGAGTGTTTTGCTTTCTTTTTTTTCTCCTTTTTCCTTTTTTCCGGATAAAAACATTTTAATCCTCCTCTAGAATGTTTTTGAAATCCACAATAAATATATTATTATGGGCTGAGATTTCTTTTATCTTTTCAGCATCTTCACCTCTAGAAACTGATACTAGTAATGTTGTTAGGACAACGTCTGTAACTTTAAATAATGGGTCAATAATATCCCTTATAAACTTTGGCAATCTTGCAGTTAAATAAACATCTGCTTCTATAAAGCCTGTTGTTTTATCCTCAAGGATTAAATTGAAGTTGACTTTCTTCTTTTCGGCTTCTCCGACAAATCTTTTGATCAGATTCTCCGGTGCTACGAGAAATAGGAGGTATGGTTCATTTTTAACATAGTATGGTGCTATCTTTAAAAACGCTCCTCCGTTCTCTTTACATATGATTGACAAGTCTCGTATCTTGGCCTCGTCACCATAGAGCATCATCAAATCAAACCTTTTCCTGAAAAACGCCTCCTTAACCGCTACGTGTTCTCTGAAGAGTATTTTAACCTTATCTTTTGATGCTATGGCTTCATAGGCTACGCTGTTAATCGTGTCCTCGTTACCAGCGGCAACACACCATATTTTACCCGAACTCATGCTCGATACTCGCGCTGCTTGTCGAAGAACCTTGATCTTGCTTTCTATAATTGTCATCACATCACTAGATAAGCTTAAATTTTATCCGGAAATTGTAGAGATTAATATTTAGACTTATTATATATATTTTATTGAAAAAAGGGTATTTTCTACTGGTGATCTGATGCTCGTGAAGGGGGTCCCAAAAAAACTTGGCATAGTTTTAACATTCTCCATCCTCCTCCTTCTCCTAGGATATTATATCATAACATTTCTCATCCTATCAATTCTAGCATTTGTAATACAATTTTTCAGGGACCCACAGCGGAAAACACCAGATTCTAAGGGTATAATAGTGGCAGCCGCTGATGGGAGGATTCTTTCCGGGAAAATAGACAAGATAGAAGTAGTGGATTCCTCCTATCCCCTCTTGGATAAGATCACAGACGATGATGAAGCTATCCTCGTAAGCACGTTCATGTCCCCCTTTGATGTGCATGTTAACAGAGCACCCATCAGTGGGGAGATCATCCACGCCAGCTACTATCCTGGGAAATTTAAAATAGCGAAGGGTAAAATTTTAACAGAAAATGAGAAAAATTTGATGGTCATCGAGGGGAAATATAGTAGGGTAGGGATCATCCAAATAGCAGGTTTCATCGCTAGGAGGATAATACAATATGTAAAAGCAATATGTAAAAGTGGGTGAAAAGGTGAAAATTGGCACCCGCATAGGCATGATCCGTTTCGGCTCCCGGGTAGATCTTATAATACCCAAGGATTGTGACATTTTAGTTGATATAGGGTCAAAGCCCAAGGCAGGGGAGACAATAATAGCACGATTCCCCACCACACAAACAGGGGGAGAGAGGTTTATAGGCGATGAGAGAATATAAAATGCAATATTATATAGAGGTCCCTGACCTATTCTCGATCATGAACGCTTCTTTCGGATTCCTATCGATAATAATGAATAATAATGATATTAGAGGGTGGCATGGAGGCTGCTTGTCAGTTAATGTTACTGGCAGTTATTTTTGATTCAATTGATGGGTGGATTGCACGTAAAATAAAAAGAAGGGATGATAAAGGTTTCGGGATAAACGTTGACTCCCTCTCAGATATTATCTCTTTTGGTTTGGCCCCAGCACTCTTTGTATATTCCACAACAAGTTTTCGATACATTAATATATTAGTTGGTATTCTAATAATGACATGTGGAATATTAAGGCTTTCAAGATTCAATGTAATTGCAAGTGCCAAGAAGAGCACATTTATAGGCTTACCAATACCAGCAATGGCGGTTGTTGTCTCCTCCCTATACCTTAGCGGTATTTTCAATGCACATCATTCTCATCACAGTGACTATCGTGTCACTTATGATGATAAGTTCCATAGAATATCCAAAAATCAACACGAAAAATGGGACCATAGTAGTTATACTATTGATACTTACCATATTCACAGGGCTAAAATTGAAAATATTCGCCATGGTACTTTTCATCCTCATCATAGCCTATATATTAGCCCCATTATCCTAAAAATAAAAGGTAGGGACAAAAAGTGATAGATAAAATAAGAGGGAATGATAATAAGCCTCCAAGTCTTCGAAAAAAGGAGGATAACCGGGATATCATGGAAAGAGTGAGGAGGCTTGTGGAAAAATTTACAAGTGCGAAGAAGAAACTATCGGAAAAATCAAAAAAAAGGCCCATGCCCAGGCCCCGCCTAAGAACAAAGAAAAAAGAAGAAAAGCCCAGATTAAAGATGCCTAAGAGGCCCCCTGAAGGAAAACCTGGTTTAACACCACCACCAAGGAAGCCCCCTAGTGGGGGCATACGTCCAAGGATACCGGAAGAGGATCAACGCACCCTTATAGGAGCCATGGTATTTGGTATAATAATAATAATTATCGTCGCAAGCGGATATTATTTTCTCGTATATCAACCATACCAGCAGACGCTCCAAGCTGCTAAGGACCAGAAACTGGCTGAAGTGGACGCTTACTTCAAGGGGCCGCTTGCCACGGACCCGCAAAAGCAAGCAATCCTCGCCGAGATAGATAGTGGGCAGACGGCAGAGGAAGTGCTAGCAGTTGACGTGCTCGGACCCGCAACTAAATCTTGGCGTAAATACCAAAGCCAGGAAATCAACACAAAAAAGGATAGATTCAACAGAGTCATGGTATTGTATAACGTCACTGAAGGGAACCAACCAACATCGAAGAGGGCTATAATGAAAGTGTCTGAGGCCCAGAAAATAGTGAATGAAGCAGATGCAACAGTACTCGCTAATATGGCAATTCAAACCCCTGATACTGTCGCAGTTCCCATTATGATATCAAGGCTGCAAGCCGCCGGCGGACTTATAGGCGTCGCTAGTATGGTGGACATATACCTAAACGTGAACCAGACAGGTAATAATACCACCCCAACTTCACAGGAAACCACGCCTAGGATAAGTGGGGCTACAGTACTCGCGATCCTCAGGACAAAAGATAGTGGTTCTGTTGATGCCAGTATCCTAAGGTCACAGAGTATTTCCATGAGCAACATGAGCTCTGGGGCTTCAATGGAGAAGAAGGCAGCCACTGATGTTGAACAACTTCTACGGGCAGCTGCAGCAGGTGGTTTGAGCGAAGAGGATATCAGGGCGATCTTGCAAAATTATGGTATAAGGTTGTCTGATTATGAGAGGGCTGCGAACCTTGGAGAACTTGACGCTACATACCTTATAATATTGGAGGTGCCGAGGGAGGATGTACCATTTTTAATACAGAACATGAACAATATAATATTAACTGTCCCGACACAGAACGCGCCTGAATGGATGGTCCGCGAATTACGTAGAATTTATGGATAAATAGGGGGGGTTAAAGTAGATGAATAGGCTAAAATATGTCATATTGATAGGATTATTGGCAATTTTTTTATTTTCAATATTCGCCATGTCCAAAACCGACTTTGCACAAGAAAATAGAACTGGCGGCGAAACATGGGTTAACCATACCAAAACCAGTTTACAAATGGATAATTTCTGGGTTATCATAACAGTGACAGTGAAAAACAAGGCCGACAGACCATACTACTTCAAGATAGGGCAAGCATACCACGATCACCTTTCTCCAGAAAATGCAACGATAAAATGGGTTATTGACTGGACTGACCCACAAGCTGTGAAAATGGCGAAATCAAGGTTCCCCGAACTTGGCGGAGACTATGGATGGGAAATAGACCCAAACAAAACAAAGACTGTCTCGTTCAAACTACATGCACTAGGCGATTTCGGCGATGAACTCAGTTACATTACCCCAGCAAATGAGGATCCAACTTATTATTGGCCCCTTGTAAGTGAACCAGGCCTTTATACTTCATGGTTTTTGCCTAATGAGCTTGAAACATTGAACACTGATCTTAAGATCTTGAATTGGACTGGGACATTTGGCTTCAGCCTTAAGAATATTGATGATGAGCCTGTTTATGGTATAGTCCGGGCTCCTATTGTACCATCAAATTCAAAGCTCACCTACAGTAATCCAAAGGTGACCTTCATTGATTATGAGTCAGTTCCAGGGGCTTATATTGCGGCATGGGATGTTGCAATGCCTGGGCGAAGTTATTCAAGCTTTGAATACACCTATCAATGGCCTGCTGGAGGAGAGGAAGGTTACAGCTATTATGGCACGCCTCTTAAATCCAATTTTAGCGCCGCTGCCGGCGAGTATCTTGGTGGTAACGCGACCACTACAGTTCCTAGTAGAAAGACTGGGATTCCATGGGGTCCATTTATAATAGGTGCTCTGGTCATAGTAGCAGCCGTAGCATATACAAGGTTACATTAATATTTCCTCCCTTTTTTATTACATTTTTTGGTGGAGATCATGAGAATATCAACAGTTCTAGTGATAATTGGCATGTTCATATTATCGCTTTATGCTCTTATTGAAGTGAGTTTTTACGCTTCCGAGATCGCCATAAAACAAAAAGAGTTTAATGCTCCCATCGTTGAAATCCCCAGTATTAATTTAACCAAGGAGATAAACAATAAATCAGTTTTCTATGGTGTTTATCATGAACCCAAGTCATTTAAGCCCGGGAATGGTACTGTGATACTTTTTGGTCATAGAACCATGTATGGGTCTCCATTCTTTAACTTAAATAAACTAAAAAGGGGTGATAAGGTTTATCTTAATTGGCCCGAGATTGGGAAAGCTGAGTATGTTGTGAACAGGTCTTTCACGGTCCCTGCCTCATATCAAATATCGATATATCAGGGAGACAAGTTATTCCTTATTACTTGTCACCCTATTGGTTCCATGAGTGAAAGGTTGATAGTTGAATGTGATCTTGTAAAAGTTAATCCATTTCAAAAGAACTTAAAGGTGGAGAATCCTGAGAAATATTATGCACTCCTAATTATCGGAGCTTTTTTTGTGGGGGGCATCTTGATCACTAGAATTTATCCTGTGGTGGAAGATAAGAAGTTTATTTTCATTGCCACGTTAGCTTTGACCATTTTCCTATTTTTTGGTTATCTTTCCCCAACACCGCCAGAATTTATATCAGAGAAACTTGAGGAATTAAATAATATATTAGGATTTTATTGGGGATGTCTCATATGAGTCTAGAAGAGTATTTTAAGTGTCTTTCTGATAGGGAAAGAGCTATCTTTGAGGGTGCTATAAGTATGGGCGCACTTTTTCATCAATTCATCGGCACACCCGTCAATAAAGAGACTCTAAAGTCGCTCAAAGTAGCTATTGAGGATTCTATAAAACTTCAACCTAGTATAGAGGATGTTGAGGTTGAAATAAACCTTGAAGATGAGGAGGGAAGCTTTGGCTATGTTTCACTCGAAGGTAAGATGTTAAATGTTAAAATAATCTCCAGGGTTGGGGATGTTAAGGCTATTATAAAGATGGAATATGTTGATGAACTTAACTATCCTCTTATCTATGTAAAGGATGTGAAAGAAGGATAAAGATTATTAAATTCCAAATCGAATGTTTAACTAAAGATCGGGAAGGTTTCCTATGATACGCATAGATCCTGAACTCTGCAAAGGATGTAATATATGCATAGAGTTTTGTCCAGAGAAAGTCTATGAAGAATCTGATACATTAAATAAGAGGGGAGTTTACGTCCCAGTACCCAAAAATGAGGATAAGTGTAAAAAATGCAAGATCTGCACTTTATTCTGCCCAGATCAAGCCATAGCGGTGGACGAAAATGGTTGAAGAATACTTTATACAGGGAAACCAAGCATGTGCAAGGGGGGCTATAAAAGCAGGTTGCAGATTCTTCGCGGGTTACCCCATAACACCATCAACTGAGATAGCAGAGGAAATGGCCCTACTCTTACCCAGGGAGGGTGGGATTTTCATACAAATGGAGGATGAAATAGGGGCGCTAGGAGCTGTGATAGGAGCTGCTTGGAGCGGCTTGAAGGGGATGACAGCCACCTCAGGCCCAGGATTTTCGCTCATGCAAGAGCATATAGGCTATGCTGCCATGACAGAAACACCCCTAGTAGTTATAGATGTGCAAAGAGGTTCGCCCTCAACAGGCCAACCTACAATGGCCTCACAGAATGACATGATGCAAGCCAGGTGGGGCTCCCATGGAGACTATGAAATCATAGCACTGGCACCATCATCAGTCCAGGAATGCTTCGATTTCACCATAGAGGCGTTTAACCTCTCGGAAAAGTATAGGATACCTGTAATGGTTATGGCTGATGAGATAGTAGGTCACATGCGAGAAAAGATAAGAATCCCAGAAAAGGTGGGGGTTACAAGGAGAAAACGGCCGAAAGGAGACCCTGAAGAGTTCATACCATTTAAGGCGGGTGATGATGAGACAACAGAGATGCCACCATTTGGTGAAGGTTACAGGATCCCTGTAACCGGACTTACACATGATGAAAGAGGATACCCAGACACCTCAAACCCGGAGGGCCATGAAAAGCTCGTGAAAAGATTATGTGACAAGATACTAAACCACCGAAAGGATATAGTTAGGGTGAAAAACTCCCATATCGAGGATGCGGATCTTATAACAATATCATATGGGGCTACTAGTCGCTCTGTTGCGACAGCTGTAAATGATTTGAGAAAGGGAGGCCAAAGGGTAGGTTATATGAAGATAGACACTCCATGGCCTTTCCCAGAGGATGAAGTGAGGGAAGTTGCCGAGTCAGCTAATAAATTACTCGTTGTGGAAATGAACCTTGGACAGATCTTCTATGAAGTTCAAAGAGTGGCTAATGATGTTGCAATGGTCGAACTCCTCCCAAAACTGGGTGGGGAAATACATAACCCGGACGAAATAAAGGCTAAGATAGAATCCATGATCTAGGAGGATCCTCTGATGACCCTTGAAAATCCATTTCTAAAATATCTAAGAAAGGATAGGCTCCCACACATTTTCTGTGCCGGATGTGGTAACGGCATTGTGATGAACACATTCTTTAAAGGCATGGAACTTGCAAACATTGACTTCGAAAATATGGTCCTAGTATCTGGTATCGGCTGCTCTTCAAGGATCCCAGGTTATGTGAAATGCGACTCCCTCCACACAACACATGGAAGGCCAATAGCATTCGCCACAGGACTCAAACTCGGAAACCCGGAACTTGACGTTGCGGTCTTCACAGGCGACGGGGATGCAGCGGCGATCGGGGGTAACCATCTAATCCATGGCGCCAGAAGAAACATCGACCTCACAGTAATCTGTATAAACAATAACACTTATGGCATGACCGGTGGCCAAATAAGCCCAACCTCCCCACGTGGAAGTTATGGTAGCACAGCACCCTATGGGGCCACCGAAACACCCTTTGACTTGGCCGAGCTTGTGAAGGCCGCGGGGGCCAGTTATGTTGCCAGGTGGACTACAGCCCACTTTTTACAACTCGCAAATTCTATTAGAAGAGGCCTTGAAAATAAAGGATTCTCTTTTATAGAAGTGTTATCACAGTGTCCAACGTATTTCGGCCGTAAAAATCGTATGAGATCCCCTGTTGAGATGCTAAAGTGGATGAAAGAGAATAGCATAAATAGGAGGAAGACCCTGAGGATGGAGCCAAAGGAACTGGAAGGTAAAATAATCGTGGGAGATTTTGTAAGAGAAGAGAAGGAAGAGTTAACCACTGTAATCTATGATCTCATCGAGGAGAAGTGTGGTGAAAGGTTCAGATCAATAAAATCAGCTTATAAGGGATGATTGAAGTGAGAAGAGAGATTAGGATCGCAGGTTTCGGGGGTCAAGGTGTAGTGTTGGCAGGGATAGTGATAGGGAAAGCCGCGAGTTTATATGATAAACTCCATGCCGTGCAAACACAATCATACGGCCCCGAGGCAAGAGGTGGCGCGTCAAGATCTGAAGTAGTTATAAGTGACAAGGAAATAGATTATCCAAAGGTGCGAGAACCTGACATATTCGTGGCAATGTCACATGAAGCCCTCATAACCTATTTAGATGATTTGAAAAGTGGGGCCACACTCATAGTTGATCCTGATATGATAAAGGAAGAAGAGATAAAAGATTTCATCAAGAAAAAAAAGATAAGATATTACAAAGCCCCGGCTACTAGAACAGCTAAGGAGAAAATAGGCATCCCAATAGTCGCTAACATGGTGATGATAGGAGCCTTCACAAGGGCCACTAGGGTGATCAGTGACCATGCAGCTAAAAGGGCTATAGAGGACAGTATGCCGTCCGGAACCGAGAAAAAAAATCTCGAAGCATTCGAAGCCGGGAAAAGAATACTAGAGGTGGGGGATCCTAGATGAAATTATATGAATATAATGCCAAGGAAATTTTCAAAAAGGAGGGCATACCCACACCAAATGGAGGTGTGGCCAATACGCCCAAAGATGTTGAGAAAATAGCTAAAAGATTAGGGAAGCCAGTAGCTATAAAATCACAGATCCTCGCAGGGGGCAGGGGCAAGGCTGGTGGGATAAGATTCGCTGACAGCCCAGAAAACGCTTACAAAATCGGTGAAAAACTTTTATCTTCCTTGATTAAGGGGGAGAAGATAGAAAGGGTTCTTGTAGAGGAGAAGATCCCCATCGAAGAAGAATTTTATATTAGTGTTATAGTTGACAGGACGATGAAAAAACCCCTTATAATAGCAAGTAGTGAAGGCGGTGTTGAAATAGAAGAACTTGCCCATAAACATCCAGAAAAGATCATTAGGTATCATGTGGATCCTCTAGGGGAATTCTTACCCTATGAGGCGAGGGAAATCGCCAGAAAAATGGGCATGGAAGGTAAACTCATAAGCAGGATAGGTAGCATAATCTGGAGACTCTATAATCTTTTCAGAAAATATGACGCGCTCATCGCTGAGATAAACCCACTTGTCCTCTCAGGGGATAACTTGGTTGCTGTTGATACTAAACTCGAAATCGATGATGATTCGATCTTCAGACACCCTGAATTCAAGAAACAGGAAGAATATGAGGCTAGTGAATTCGCCTTTGTTAAATTGGATGGTAACATAGCAGTTATAGGTAATGGTGCAGGGCTCACACTAACAGCAATGGACCTCATAAAATTACAAGGTGGAGAACCCGCCACCTTCCTAGATATAGGAGGTGGTGCTTCTCCAGAAATCATAAGAAAGGCGATTAACCGTGTAATATCATATCCCAAGGTTGATGTTGTATTCCTAAACGTGCTCGGTGGCATAACAAGGGCAGATGACGTGGCAAAGGGTGTTATTGAGGCCTTAAGGGACGCTGAACGGGACATGCCCCTCGTAATAAGGCTTACAGGTACGAACGAAGAGGAGGGACAGAGAATCCTCAAAGAGGCCGGGATACCATTTGAAACATCACTTGAAAAGGCTGCTGCAAAGGCAGTTGAAGTTGCAAAGAGACTATAGTTTATGAGATCCTCCTTTTAACTTTTATAGAATGTGCCATTACAAGGGCCGATAATATAATATAAGTAAGAAGTGCTGACGAATTAAATGAACGATTAAACAAGAAAAGACCGATGATACTCTGTGTCAGAAAAGCTGAAAGAGAGCCAATAAGTAAAGCCTCCCTTCCAAGATATCTTCTACTACCATTCAATCTTTTCTCCCTGTACATTCTAAGAATGTGAAGTCCTGTGATGGTCACTATGAGCACCCATGATAATAGGAACAAGAGACCAAAATACCCAGCATCAAAGGCCACTACAAATATACCAGGCAGCATATAATCCATATAATCCTTCTTATAGATAAGCACACCATAAAAGATATGATAAGGTAAGCCTAACTGGTGTATTAGCGTCACTGGGAGTGTTATATAACCATCAGCTCCGCCTAGACATTCTGACTTCCAATAGCAGGAGCCAACCACATGACCCCAAAATGTTGTCTTTGTAAGTACTAACTTCAAACTGGGGATAGTATAATCCTCCAATCTAGTAATCCTAAGAAGCGGACTTAAAACTGGCATGTCAAATATCCTTGATAAGAATTCCATGAGCGCGAATCCACCTATAAGGGCTGATACGAATCTTATGATGGATTTCCATGTTATCCTCGCAGTTCTTTTGAAACTTTTAGACATTATATAATATCCTAGGGCACCTCCAAGGAACCATAAAAGGAAGAATGAACGGTGCATCAAACCCCCTGCAATCGCTATGACGAAAAATAGGATGTAATTTAATGTTTTGATAGAAGTTGAGCGTATACCGGCCTCTGACAATAAATTAGATGCTGCCAGTACAGTAACCCATGATAGGACTGCGAATGGGCCGAAGGGGTGTGTGAATTCTTGATGTGTTAATAAAGGCAAAATTAATAGGACGGTGTCAGCAGAGAATAATAAAGCAAATAATATTGTGACAAGAGTGCCTAAAAAGAGAACCAAGCTCAGGGAAACTCCCACTAGATTGAATAAGATTATTATACCGACATGGATTATTATGGCAATTTCTATGATGAACTGGAGATTGTTCTTTGCTATTAACATGAAACTCTCAGAACCTCCATTAGGTGGTGAGCAAATTTATTATAATCATAGCGGTTTTTCAACCATGCATATAACTGAGCTTCTAATCCGGCGCCGTGGATCTTATTTTCCAGCCTCTCTTTGAAGTTGGTGGTTAATCTATTCACTTTCTGCAAATTTGCAATTACTTGTGATATGTCCTCCACTTGTGCGCTTGTAAGGTTAATATCTAGTTTATCCGCGGTGCTGATGACTGTCTCTTTTATCTTCCGGGTATCGTCGGATCTTGTTCTATTTTTAACTTCACTGATTAGCTGGGCTATGTTATCACCATTTTCACCGGTTTCATTAACTAGTCTGGTTTGGAGGTACATTTCTTCAAGGGATGCAATAGATAGGGAGCCAACACCCATTCTAGCTAGCATTGGTTTGGAGGTACATTTCTTCAAGGGATGCCCTTTTAACCTCGTCCGGTATATTAGCCCCAACAAGGGTCTCATAGCATTTGAATACGCCTATGAGGGCTGTTTCTCCAGATGATTGTAATGGTGAAGAAACCACTATATAACCTTTCTCTATACCAGCGGACTTTAAACTGTTTGCATACATTTGGGGCGTTGCCTTCTTTATTTTATCCTGATCAACGATTATTGTAAGATTATGTAAGATTATCATTCTCTAGATCAACCATTGCACATGAAAATATTTGATTATATATTTCACCTCTGACATCTTCGGATATCCTATTAACATCCTGGGCCCTGACAACATCTATACTCACACCTTTTATACCCTTATCTGTTCTTGATCGGAAATAGTCCATCATAGCCTCTTTATACTCTGGATTGTTATATGTGGCCTCTCCTATTGTAATTGAAAGCCCCGAAGCCCCATAAGCAAATGATATGAACAATAGCAAGGCCAACAAGATATATTTCATTAGGATGCCCCCCTCAACTTTGGCCTAAAAGTACTACTCGGCTCTCCTTTGATTTGTTAATTATATCCATCTCGGTTAATTCAGCTATTTTATCTGCGAATTCATAAACTTCAAAGAATAATGGCATGTTCTCCATTTCTAATCTCTGACGTGAATATCCAAGGTACATGTAGGCCTTCACTTCCACGAAGTCTGGTTGGGCCTTTTTGATGAGAGAGGCGTAGTCCCTTGGGTTTGTCATGTTTTTACCATGGACTGCTGTTATCCTTAAAACTTTTCGACAGTTGAAACTTGGAAGTAATTCTAAAGATCTGTTCAAGTGCTCCCATGCATTTTCTGTCTGTGGTCGGCAAATTTTATTGTGGATTTCCCCGGATGGTGCGTCTAGTGAAATGTAGAGTTGGGTGGGTTCTTCTGAAAGGTTTTTAAGTGCTTTATAGTTGATGCCATTAGTAACTAGAAATGTTGTGAATTTTCTTTTATGGAATTCCTTGATCATTTCATTTATCATCGGATATAATAGTGGTTCCCCTGCTAATGATATGGCCGCATTATTGGGTTCTTGGGCTTCAAGGAGTTTTCTCTTGTTGGCTTTTTCGTTGCCGAAAAATCCGCAGAGCAAGGTTCTCTGAGCATTGATACACTCATCTATTATATCCGCTGGTTCGTCATAGTCTCCGTCCCATTCTGTTCTAGTGTATTTAAGGTCCCTCCAGCAGAAAAGACACCTTTGTTGACAAAAGAATATGCTAGGGGACATTTGCAAGCATCTGTGGCTTTTGATACCATAAAATTTTTGTTTGTAACATGTCCCCTCATCTAGTATGCTCTTTTTTGTCCACAGGCAAGTTTTCACTGCTGTGTGCGCATGTTTACCAACGAATCTGTACCCCATCTTCTCTAATCTTTTGAATTTTTCAGATTTTGAAATGTACACTTCACNCACCTAATAGTTCCCATNCTCGCATATCGGACCTCATTATAATGGCGTGTGCCCTCTAACCTTAACATACAAGTGCGTCAAGCTTAATAATATGATCTTTCAAACAATATTAATATCTATAGGAGGATAATAATAGGTTTATTATAATAGTTTTAGAAAGAAGATGATTATACACTAAAAAAATCCTAGACATGGAAAAAAGAATCTTTTTGGAGGCTTATCATTGAAGTATGATACTCCCATTATAATATTGAATTTTAAAACCTATATTGAAGCTACTGGTGAAAATGCTGTGAATTTAGCCCGCATTTGTGAACAAGTGGCTGATGAAACTGGTGTTAATATCGTGGTCGCGCCACAGCATATGGACCTTTTTAGGGTGGCTCAAACGGTTAAAATACCAGTGGCAGCGCAACATATCGACCCTATAGATGCTGGTGGACACACCGGCAGCATTCTCCTAGAATGTGCGGAGGAGGCCGGGGCCACAGGAACCCTTATAAATCATTCGGAGAATAGGATGAAACTTGCAGATGTCCAAAGAGTTATCGGAAGAGTTAAAGAGGCCGGCCTCGTTAGCATAGTCTGTACAAATAATGTAGATACGAGCGCGGCTGCAGCTGCAATGGACCCTGACTTTGTGGCAGTGGAACCCCCGGAACTTATAGGATCTGGCATCCCAGTATCCAAGGCAGAACCTGAAGTGGTCGCCGGGACCGTGGATGCTGTTAAAAACATAAACCCCAATGTTAAAGTGCTCTGTGGGGCTGGGATATCCACAGGTGAAGATTTTAAGGCAGCCATGGATCTTGGATCAGAAGGGGTGCTGTTAGCTTCAGGCGTCATATTAGCTGATAACCCCCATGAAGCTCTCTTAGACCTGGTAAGTAAAATATAACAACTAGTGTGGGGGGTGAACATTCAATGTCATTAAATTTCAAGACCATAGACGATCTTGAATTAAATGATAAAACCGTGCTTTTAAGAATTGATATAAACTCGCCTGTAGATCCGCACACAGGAAGAATACTTGATGATACGCGTCTGAGACTTCACTCAAAGACCATAGATGAGCTTGCAGGAATGGATGCGAAGGTGGTTATATTAGCCCACCAGAGCAGGCCAGGTAAGAAAGATTTCACAACCCTGGAAAAACATGCTGAAATTCTATCAGATATCCTGGGGCGTCCCGTAAAATATGTGGAGGATATCTTCGGATGCGCTGCCCGAGAGGAAATCTCCAAGATGAAAAAAGGTGATATAATACTCCTAGAGAATGTCCGTTTTTATTCAGAAGAAATCCTGAAAAGGGAGCCTAAAATCCAAGCAAAAACTCACCTTGTCAGAAAACTATCCCCCCTTATCGATTATTATATTAATGATGCTTTTGCCGCGGCCCACAGATCCCAACCCTCACTTGTAGGTTTTGCCGTGAAATTACCATCTGCCGCCGGGAGAATTATGGAAAGAGAATTAAAGATCTTATATGGTGCGCTTGAAAATATTAAAAGGCCTTGTGTTTACATTCTTGGGGGTGTTAAAGTCGATGACTCCATAAAAGTCATGCAAAACGTTCTAAAAAAAGGTAGTGCCGATCATATACTAACCACGGGGCTTGTGGCTAACGTGTTTTTAAAAGCGGCTAAAGTAGATATAGGCGAATGTAACGAGAAAGTGATAAAAAAAAGAGGCTACAAGAACCTTATAAAAGTGGCTAAGAAGCTCATGGAAAAATTCGAGGATAAAATACTTATACCAGTTGATGTGGCAGTATGCAAAGATGATAAAAGATTAGATGTCCCCATAGATGATATCCCAGATCTCCCAATCTATGATATTGGCTTAGAAACCATGAAAATTTATGCAGAGGAGATAAGAAGTGCCAAAATGATAGTTGCAAATGGCCCTGCAGGAGTTTTCGAGAACCCAGAATTTAGTATAGGCACTGAAGATTTACTTAATGCTATTTCATCATCTGCCGGGTTTTCCATAATCGGCGGCGGCCATTTAGCCGCTGCAGCGGTTCAAATGGGCTTTCAAGATGGTATAGATCATATAAGTAGTGGGGGTGGTGTTGCCATAAGTTTATTGGCTGGTGAAGAATTACCAGCAGTTAAAGTGCTTTGCAACCCCATTTAAGGAATTCCATAATCCTAATATAAATATCCAGACTATATACTATAGGTATTACGAAACTATTGGGGAAATCAGGTCTAAGGGCACATGATATCGACACTATAGGTATTCCACCGTAAAATATTTAAATATTAATGACCTAATATGATGAATGCCTCGGTAGCTCAGTCTGGTGGAGCGCGAGACTTGTAATCTCGTGGTCGCGGGTTCAATTCCCGTCCGGGGCTTCATATGATCTTGATGGGACCATAGGGTAGCCTGGTCGATCCTTTGGGCTTTGGGAGCCTGAGACCCCGGTTCAAATCCGGGTGGTCCCATATCCCAATCTTGTGACCCGCCTTAGCTCAATTTGGCAGAGCGTCGGACTGTAGATCCGAGGGTTGCCGGTTCAAGTCCGGCAGGCGGGATTCCCCTACCAAATTTTATAACCAGAACATAAAAAATGTGATAGAAAAAATATATAAGATTCAATGTTTCTAGAGGAGCAGATATTATCAAACTAGGTAGTCTGTGTAGACTCTCATCAAAGATAATAGATGGAGAGTAAAATATTTAAAGGAGTGAGATGGATAAATTGGGATAATCTCATTTTAAAAGATTGCCCTGGTGGTGTAGGGGCTATCATGCGGGCCTGTCGAGCCCGCGACTCGGGTTCAATTCCCGGCCAGGGCGTCTACCATGGGCCCGTAGCTCAGTCTGGAAGAGCGCTTGGCTTTTAACCAAGTGGTCGCGGGTTCAATTCCCGTCGGGCCCGTCCCCCTGATTTTAGGTTATATTTTTCACCTGGAGGATAAATTGTGAAGAAGGATATATTAAAACACCAGCTGGTACCGGAACATGTTATTCTATCTGAAGAGGAAGCCGAGAAAGTCCTCGAGGAGATGAAAATCCACGCCGAACAACTACCTAGGATAAGGACTGACGACCCTGTAGTGAAAGCTATAGGGGCGAAAGAGGGGGATATACTGAAAATAATAAGGGAAAGTCCAACCGCGGGTAAATTTGTGACATATAGGATAGTTCAAGATTGATCATATTATTTTTTTTGGAGGAAGTCCATGAAAGAAAGTGCATGGGAATTGGTAGATGCGTTTTTTGACAAATACAATCTGGTAGACCACCACCTTGAATCCTACAACGACTTTGTAAATAACAGAATACAAGAGATAATAGATAGTAGCGAACCCATCGAATTCGAAGAGGGAAAATATAGAGTGGAGACAGGAGCCCTTAAGATAGATAGACCCTTCATAAAAGAAGCTGATGGATCCACCACTAAAATATTCCCAATGGAGGCCAGACTTAGAAACTTAACCTACTCCGCGCATATGATCCTTGAAATGCGACTTTTAAAAGAAGGGGCTTCAGAGCCGGATTTCGAGAAAGTCTACATTGGAGAATTACCAGTGATGTTAAAATCAGAAATATGTCATCTCCACGGGCTCAAAGAAAGCGAACTCATAGAAAAGGGAGAAGATCCACGAGACCCTGGAGGATACTTCATAGTCAACGGATCAGAGAAATCGCTCGTAACCACAGAAGAGATAGCCCCAAACAAGATCATCCTAGAAAGAATAGGTGAAATCGAAGAGAATAGGGCCAGGGCCGTTGTAACATCGATAAAAAGAGGATTCAGGGCACGGATATCAGTTGAATATAAAAAGCCCAGGAGAAAGGGAGTATACCTCCGCATATCATTCCCCTATGTGCTAGGGGAAATACCCCTCGTAATACTGTTAAGGGCCCTCGGATTAGCTACAGACGAGGAAATCATAACAAGCATCTCTGACGATTTGAATTATCAGATGGTGGCCATTGATGACATAGAAGTCTCCTCTGATAAACTCAAAATAGACTATGAGAAGTTAGAGGAAATGGAAGAGGAAGAGCGTAGAGAATATTTGGTATTAAGCGCCATCAAATATATTGGTAACAGAGTCGCTAAGGGAATGACAGAAGATTACAGGATAAGAAGAGCAGAAGATGTGATAGACCGCTACCTACTACCCCACATCGGCACCGAACCCGAAAAGAGAATTGATAAAGCAATCTATCTTGCTGAGATGACTGAAATGTTATTAGAGGTCATATTTGGTGAAAGAGAACCCCACGACAAGGACCATTATACCAACAAGAGATTAAGGGTCTCAGGAGATCTTATGGAGGACCTTTTCAGGGTAGCGTTCACAACTTTGACAAGGGACATGACCTACCAGTTAGAAAGAAGCCTCGCAAGGGGCAAGGAACCTTCAGTGAAGCAGGCAGTCCGCTCAGACGTCCTTACAGAGAACATAAAACATGCAATCGCCACGGGAAACTGGGTTGGTGGCAGAGCAGGTATAAGCCAGTTGCTTGACCGTACAAGTTACATGGGCACACTATCACACCTTCGAAGGGTTGTATCCCCATTAAGCCGGAGCCAACCACACTTTGAAGCCAGGGACCTTCACCCAACACAATTTGGGAAGATATGCCCAAATGAAACCCCTGAAGGCCCCAACTGTGGCCTGGTTAAAAACCTTGCATTAATGGTTAGAATCTCAGAGGGTGTAGACCCCNACGAGATAAAAGATGTGATCAAAAAAATGGAGATCATAAACTAAAATGGGAGGGGTTCAGTAAATGACCAANATCTATGTTAATGGAGAACTTATAGGCACTTGTGACGAACCTGAAGAGTTCGTTGAGGAGATGAGGGAAAAGAGAAGGCAAGGAGAAATCTCCCATGAAATGAACATCACATATTATCCCGAGAATAATGAAATTTACATTTTCACAGACCCTGGGAGAGCTAGAAGACCCCTCATAATAGTAAAGGATGGTAAACCACTTCTCACAGAAGAACACCTAGAACTTTTAAGAGAGGGTGAAATTGGATGGGACGACCTTATAAAAAAGGGTGTGATAGAATATTTGGACGCTGAAGAAGAAGAAAGCGCTTATATTGCAATGTCAACGGATGAAGTGACAGAAGAACACACACACCTTGAAATAGATCCTTCAACAATGCTTGGCATATGCGCTGGTATCATACCCTTTGCAAATCATAACTCATCACCAAGGAATACAATGGAAGCAAGCATGACAAAACAAGCACTAGGCTTTTACGCATCCAATTATAATCTTAGAACAGATACAAGAGCCCATCTACTCCACTATCCACAGGAGCCCATAGTGAAGACCAGGACAATGGATGTTATAGGATATGACAGCAGGCCATCGGGACAAAACTTTGTAGTTGCAGTGATGTCCTACGAAGGCTACAACATGGAAGATGCTCTCATCCTAAATAAAGCCTCCCTTGAAAGGGGACTTGCAAGATCAACATTCTTCAGATCCTATGAGGCTTCTGAGAGAAGATACCCCGGAGGCCAGGAGGATCGTTTCGAAATACCTGAGAAGGGTATGAGGGGTTACCGTTCAGAGAGAGATTATAGGCATCTTGACGATGATGGAATAGTAAACCCTGAATCAAAGGTTTTATCAGGTGATGTTCTGATCGGTAAAACATCACCTCCACGTTTCCTTGAAGAGATAGATGAGTTCGGTACAGTTGCCGAAAGGAGGAGAGAGACTTCAGTCACCGTAAGGCATGGGGAAAAGGGTGTGGTTGATGCTGTTCTCCTCACAGAAACTGTTGAAGGTAATAGGCTAGTTAAGATACGTTTAAGAGATCAACGACAACCAGAGTTAGGTGATAAGTTCGCTTCAAGACACGGGCAGAAGGGTGTTGTAGGACTCATAGTACCAGAGGAGGACATGCCATTCACAGAGGATGGGATAATACCCGATCTTATCATAAACCCCCATGCAATACCCTCCAGGATGTCAGTTGGACAAGTACTAGAGATGATGGCCGGTAAAGCCGCTTGCATGGATGCTAAGAGGGTTGATGGGACACCATTCATTGGTGAAAAAGAAGAGAATATAAAGGAGGCCCTCCAAGCCAATGGGTTCGAAACTGGTGGGCTTGAAACATTATATAATGGTGTTACAGGTGAAAAACTCCAAGCAGAGATATTCATAGGAGTGGTATACTATCAGAAACTCCATCATATGGTAACTGACAAGGCCTATGCACGATCAAGAGGTCCTGTACAAGTACTTACAAGACAACCAACAGAAGGCCGGGCCAGAGAAGGCGGTCTAAGATTTGGTGAAATGGAAAGGGACTGTTTAATAGCCCATGGCGCGACGTTAACACTCAAGGAGAGGTTGCTGGATGAATCGGACAAGTATGAGGCTCTTGTCTGCTCTGATTGTGGCATGTTAGCCATATACGATCGTATAAGAGGTAAAACATATTGTCCAATCTGTGAAGACTCAGAATCCTTCCCAGTCAAGATATCCTATGCATTCAAATTATTATTAGATGAGCTTAAAAGCCTCTGCATATTCCCAAAACTCATCCTAGAAGATAAAGCATGAAAAGAGGAAAAGGGGAGAGACCAAATTTGAAAACCATTCTTAAAAAGATCTCCAAAATAAACTTCGGACTGCTTTCACCAGATAAGATAAGGAAAATGTCAGTAGCTCAGATCATAACACCCGACACATACGATGAAGACGGGTATCCAATCGAAAATGGTCTGATGGACCCACGACTTGGCGTCATAGACCCTGGTCTGAGATGTAAGACATGCGGCGCCAGGGGAGGTGAATGTCCAGGTCACTTCGGCCATATAAACCTCGTAAGACCTGTAATACATGTTGGATTTGCAGATACCATATATAAGATCCTTGGATCCACATGCAGAAAATGTGGAAGAATACTACTCGACGAAAACGAGATAAAAGAATATACAATCCTATTCCATGAGGCCATGGAAAAAGAGGAAAACCTCACGGATATTATAAAAGAAGTGTATGATGTTGCAAAACGTGAAAGATGCCCACACTGCGACGAAGACCAGGGAAACATCAAAATAGACAAACCAGTATCCATCGTGGAAGAAGATTACAAATTAACGGTCGATGAAATCATAGAACTCCTAGAAGATATAATTGAAATGCTAGATGAAGGCTACACTCTAACATCATTCGAACTAATAGAATTACTAGAAAGAAAATACAGATTAACACCAAGAGAGATTAAAAAGTTAACCAAGGAACTTGATGAGAGTCTAGAGAAAATCAGAGGATCCCTAGAAGAAGTTAAAAGTTTCAGAAGAATCTTTGAAAAAATCGGAAAAAAATCAACATTCAACGAGATCATAGAATTCCTAGAAAATGCAGAAAAAGCATCAAATAGCCAAGCGACCGAATGGGAGAACCTCAAGGAAAAGACAGAAATATTAAAAGAACTTGACAAAACATTGGAAGACGAACTAGAAATCGAGCAAGGGCTTGGAAAATTCCTTAAAATAATCAGAGAAATTGAAGAGGATCCAGAGAAAATCCTAGATGTTAAGGGGGAGTTAAAGGAGATCATGAAGCCCATGGAAGTTTTGGAGGAGATTAGGGGCTTGAGAAAACTCCTTGATGTGATTGATTATAAGTTAACTCCAAGTGAAGTTAGGGAAAGGCTAGAAAGAATACTTGATGAAGATTCCCTATTACTCGGGGTAAACCCCAAGGTTGCAAGGCCGGAATGGATGGTCCTAACAGTATTACCCGCCCCCCCCGTAACTGTAAGGCCTTCAATCACCTTAGAGACTGGTGAACGTTCAGAGGACGACCTCACACACAAACTCGTTGACATACTAAGAATCAATCAACGCCTTAAAGAGAACATGGAAGCTGGGGCGCCCCAACTCATCGTCGAAGACCTATGGGAACTCCTACAATACCACGTGACAACATACTTTGATAATGAAGCATCAGGTGTGCCGCCAGCAAGGCACAGATCAGGAAGACCTCTCAAAACATTAGTACAGAGATTAAAGGGTAAAGAAGGACGATTTAGAGGCAATCTCTCAGGAAAAAGAGTTAACTTCTCAGCACGTACAGTAATATCCCCCGACTCAAACATTAGCATAAATGAAGTTGGCGTCCCTGAGATAATAGCCAAGGA
>JGI26788J51865_100004_pt1 | contig 22789 bp, 28 predicted proteins | sample WilGeytube61714_FD_51865 | JGI IMG/M metagenome (IMG submission 51865) | reverse complement strand
CCAGCCTTCCCCATGGACCCCGGGTACATCTGACCAGGGAAAATTTCCTCAATCCCCCCACCCCCCCTCTTTTTTGCCAGGTGTTGAGAAAGCACCTGGAAGGGATCTCCCTTTTGGAGGTGGAGCAGCCGGAGCTGGAAAGGGTGCTGGTATTCATATTCGGAGGCTACGATGGGCTGGGACAAAAAACCGTGAAAAAGCTGGTGGTGGAAATCATGGGGAAGCATTCTAACATTATCCTGCTGGACTCCCGGGGTATCATTGTGGATGCGGCCCGCCGCTATACCCATGAGGTCAGCCGGTACAGGGAAGTGCTGCCGGGAAAGCCCTATGTACCACCGCCCCCGCAGGATAAAGAAGACCCCAGGCTCCTGACCCCGGAAAAATGGCGGGCCCTGTTTCAGGAGGGGTGGAGAGGGGAAAAATGGCTGGTGGAGAGGCTGGCGGGAATAGGACCCCAGACCGCCAGGGAAATCCTTTTTAGGGGAGGGCTTCATTCCCTTGAGGTTACGGAAGAAAATATCATGGCCTCCTATGGGGCCCTGCAGGAGATCCTGTCTTCCCTTTATACCCATTCCTGGAAACCGGTGGTGGTATGGGAAGGGGAGAAACCCCTGGCCTTTGCCGCTTTTGATTTAAAACAGTTTTCCGGGTTAAAAAAAGAATTTTTTGCCTCACCCTCTCAGGCTTGTGAGGCCTTTTATCGAGCCCAAAGGTTATGGCAAAAAAAAGAAAATCTTAAGGCCCATCTGGAAGGCCTTTTGCTGAAAGAGCTACAGCGCTGCCGTAAAAAAGAAGCCCTCCACAAGGAGACCCTGGAAGAGGGGGGACGGGCGGAAAAGTACCGGCTGGCGGGAGAATTGATCCTGGCCCACCTGCCCCAATTGGCCAAGGGTATGGCTTCGGCCAGCTTGACCGATCTTTACCATCCTCAAGGGCGCAAAGTGGACATAGAGCTGGATCCCTCCCTCAGCCCGGCAGAAAATGCCCAGGCCTACTTTCGCCTTTATCGAAAGGCTAAAAGCGCTGTGGCCTGGGCCCAAAAGCAGCTGCGGGCTGTGGAGGAGGAGATAAGTTATCTGGAAAGCGTTCAACAGTCCTTGGATATGGCCCAGACCCTGGAAGATCTAGAAGAAATCAGGGAGGAATTGCAGCAAAGCGGCTATCTTCCGCCGGAGGATAAGGCAGTCGGCAGAAAAGAAAGGCGGATGGCCACCTCTCGCCCCCTGGAATTCATCAGCCCCGACGGTTTTAAAATCCTGGTGGGCAGGAATAACAGGCAGAACGAACGCCTGACCTTTAAAATAGCCGCCCCCGAGGATTTATGGCTTCATGTAAAAGATCTCCCGGGCTCCCATGTGATCATACGCTCCGAAGGCAAGGAGGTTCCCCCTTCAACTCTGGAAATGGCTGCCTACCTGGCTGCCAAATACAGCAGGGCCTCCCTCAGCAGTAAAGCGCCGGTGGACTATACCAAGGTGAAATACGTGCGCAAGCTGCCTGGAGGGAAACCGGGCATGGTGCTGTACGAGGGCCATCGCACCCTTTATGTGGATCCTACTGGAACTTCAGCATCTCCTCCAGTATATCCCGGGCCGCAGCCCCTGGATCAGGAGCAGCGGTGATGGCCCTGCCCACCACCAGGTAATCGGCCCCGGCAGCCAGGGCCTCGCCTGGCGTCATGACCCGGCACTGGTCCCCTAAAGGCGCCCCCCGGGGTCTTATGCCCGGGGTAACGATTATAAACCGGGGCCCGCATACCCCCCTTATGTCTTCCACCTCCCAGGGGGAAGCCACCACGCCGTCCGTACCCGCCTTCTGGGCCATCAAAGCCCAGGTTATGGCCTGCTCCTTGAGGCTCCTGGGTATGCCCATCTCCTCCCGAAAAGACTTTTCCTCCCAACTGGTGAGCACGGTTACCGCCAGGATCTTGGGGGGAGTGCCTCCTTGCCTCTGGGCCTCTTCCCGGGAGGCTTCCACCGCAGCCTTCAACATGGCCCTCCCTCCAGCCGCATGGACAGTACACATATCCACCCCCTTCCTCACCAAGGCCCTGACTGCTCCCGCCACCGTGTTGGGTATATCATGAAATTTCAAATCCACGAAGATTTTGGAACCCCTATGCTTTATCATATCTATAACCCTGGGCCCTTCGGCTGTGTAAAGCTCCAGCCCCACTTTAAAGGTTCCCGCATAGGGGTGAAGCTGGTCCACCAGCCGTTTCCCCTGCTCCAAGGTAGGTACATCCAGAGCGATTATGAGCTTATCCCTTATCACCTTGATCTTCCTTTCCCAGATAATCTTGCAGGGCTTCAACCTCCATCCCTTTCCCTTCTGCTAAGGCGCTTAGACTCTCCAGCAGGGCCCTGGCGGTATCCAGGGAGGTAAGACAGGGTATGCCCATCTCCACCGCTGCCCTGCGGATCCTGAAGCCGTCCCGGTTGGGCTCTTTACCCCGGGTTACAGTATTTATCACCAGATCCACCTTCCCTTCCCTTATGAAATCCACGATATGGGGTGAGCCCTCGCCGATCTTCTTCACCCTTTGGGAGGGAATTCCAGCTGCGGTCAGAGTCCCAGCAGTGCCAGCCGTAGCCCAGATCCTGTATCCCATATGGGCAAATCCCCTGATTATGGGTATGGCTTCTCCCTTGTCCCTATCCGCGATGGTGGCCAGGAGAACCCCCGGGGGCGGAGTCTTAGGCCAGCAGCCACCAGCCCTTTGTAGAGGGCCAAAGGCAAGCTGCGGGCAAGCCCCAAAACTTCCCCTGTGGATTTCATCTCCGGCCCTAAGGTCACATCTACCCGAGGCAGCTTGCTGAAGGAAAATACCGGCACCTTTACCGCGCTGAAGGGAGGAGGGGGCAGCAGTTCCACCCCGTATCCCAACTGGCCCAGCTTTTTGCCCAAAAGAACCTCTATTCCCAGACCCACCAGCGGCACACCCGTAACCTTGCTTATATAAGGCACTGTCCGGCTGGCCCGGGGGTTCAATTCCAGCGCATACACCTCTGTCCCTTGGACCACGAACTGTATATTGAAAAGGCCTTGTATGCCTAAGGCTCGAGCCATCCTCTCCGCATAATCCACAATTTTCTCTATAACCTCTGCCGACAAATCCCGGGCGGGAAAAAGGGCTATGCTGTCCCCGGAGTGGATGCCCGCCCTCTCCACCTGCTCCATAATGCCCGGGATCAATATCCTCTCCCCATCGCTCACCCCGTCCACTTCCACCTCTTTGCCCGGCAGGTATTTATCTATCAATATGGGGTGCTCCGGTTCCACCTTGACAGCCCTGCTGGCATACTCCCGGAGTTCCTCCTCGTCGTATACTATCTCCATGGCCCGGCCTCCCAGCACATAGGACCGGGAAACCCAGTGACCTGGCTATCTCAACCGCCTGGGCCACCCCAGTGGCTGTTCCTCCCTGGGGCCGGGGTATGCCCAAATCCCTCAAGAGCTCGTCGAATTTCTCCCTATCCTCAGCCCTATCTATGGCCTCCACCGGAGTACCCAGTATCCTATAGCCCGCTTCCGCTATGGGCCGAGCCAGATTGATGGCGGTTTGGCCCCCGAACTGTACCACCACCCCTTCGGGCCTTTCCCGTTCTAAAATGGCCAGGACGCTCTCAGGGGTTAAAGGTTCAAAGTAAAGGCGATCGGCGGTATCGTAATCGGTGCTCACTGTTTCGGGATTGTTGTTGATCATGATGGGAGAAATACCCTCCCTTTTCAGGGCCCAGGCAGCGTGAACAGCGCAGTAGTCGAACTCAATGCCCTGGCCTATGCGTATGGGGCCGGCGCCCAATACCACCACCTTAGGCCCAGGAAGGGGTTCCCACTCTTCCTCCCGGGGGCTGAAGGTGGAGTAATAGTAGGGCAGAGTGCTCTGGGAAAAGGCTGAACTGGCATCTACTTTGAGAAAAACAGGCTTTATACCTTCCTGTTCCCTCATCCGGGTTATGGTTTCTAGGGGGAGGCCGGTTAGGCTGGCTATTATCTCCCTGTCGCTGAAACCCATGGCCTTGGCCTCCCTCAAAAGCTCCCCGTTCAGGGCAGGGCCTGCATCTTGCAGCTTTTCCTCTCCATGGACACTATTTTTTCAATGGCCTTTATAAAGTAGGGATCTATGGAAGTGATTTTCTGTATGTCCCCCACACTCCATCCCCGGCGCAGGGCCTCGGCTATTGCGAACAACCGTTCGTCATCCCTCTTATGCAGTTTTTCCCTCAGGGCTATGGGGCTGTAGTTGTGCAGGGAGGGTATCTTTAACCCGTCTATTTTTAGATCTAAAGAGCGTATGGCCTTGAGCAAGGCCCCTGGCAACTCCTTGTCTATAGCCATGACCTCGCCGGTGGCCTTCATCTGGGTGCCCAAAATCCTATCGGCGAAGTAAAATTTATCGAAGGGGAACCGGGGTATCTTTCACCACCACATAGCGGGGTTTGGGTTCAAAAATGCGGCCGGTTCTGTCCACGGCTTGGGGTATTTCCCCCAGGCTCATGCCCAGGGCTATCTTGACAGCTACCCGGGCTATGGGATACCCGATGGCCTTGGAGGCCAGGGCGCTGGAACGGCTCACCCGGGGATTCACCTCTATGACATAGTAACGGCCGGTAGCTCCCGGCTCCAGGGCAAACTGGATGTTGCATCCCCCTTGGATCTTGAGGGAACGTATGATCTTTAGAGCAGCTTGGCCCAGGGNCATATATTCATAGGGGGTCAGGGTTTGGGCAGGGGCCACNACTATGCTGTCCCCGGTATGAATGCCCATGGGGTCGAGGTTTTCCATATCGCAAACCACTACACAGCTGTCTTCCCCATCCCTTATGACTTCGAACTCTATTTCCTTCCATCCCAGGAGGGAGCGTTCAAGGAGGACCTGGGATAATTTCCTTTAATTCCTCCTCATTCCAGGCTACCCCTCCCCCGGTTCCCCCCAGGGTAAAGGCGGGACGCGCCACCAGCGGATATCCTAGCCGCTGGGCTACCTCCTTGGCCTCTTCCCAAGAATGGATAACCTGGCTCTCCGGTACCGGCTCCCCTATGGCTAGCATGGACTCCCGGAAGAGTTCCCTATCTTCGGCTTTCTGGATGGCCTCCAGAGGGGTACCCAGCAATTCCGTACCGCATTCCTCCAATACCCCGGCTTCATGCAGCTCCAGGGCCAGGTTCAGCCCCTTCTGCCCCCCCAAGGGTGGGTAATAGGCCCTCAGGCCTTTCCCTTTTCAAGATAGGGGCCACAAATTCCAGGGTAAGGGGTTCCAAGTATACCCGATCAGCCATGTGGGCATCGGTCATTATGGTGGCGGGATTGGAATTCACCAGGATCACTTCTTTGCCCTCTTCCTTTAAGGCCCGGCAGGCCTGGGTCCCGGCATAGTCAAATTCCGCCGCCTGGCCTATCACGATGGGACCGGAACCTATAATCATGATCTTTTTTAGATCTTTTCTGACCGGCATGAAAGGACTTCCTCCCGATGGTTAAAAATTATTCTAATACCTGTCCTTCCTCCATTACCACCTTTCCCCCCACGATGGTGACCGCGGGCCAGCCTTTGAGCTTCCAGCCCGTCAGGGGGGTGTTGCGGCCTTTGGAATAAAATTTCTGAGGATCCACTTCTTTCTCCCTATCCGGGTCTATTATGGTAACGTCAGCCACAGAACCTTCCGCCAGGGTACCGCCTGGTATCCCCAATATCCTGGCCGGGTTGGTGCTCCAGGCCCGGATCATCTGGCTCCAGGACAGCTGTCCCGGCAGTACCAAACAGGTTATCACCAGGGGCACGGCGGTTTCCAGACCAGATATGCCGAAGGGGGCATAATCATATTCCTGCTCCTTTTCCTCCTGGGCATGGGGGGCATGGTCCGTGGCTATCACCTCTATGATGCCCTGCACTAGGGCTTCCACCAGGGCTTGGCGGTGCTCGTCAGGCCTCAAAGGGGGATTTACTTTGGTATTGGTATCATAGGTCTCCACCATCTTATCCGTGAGGCAGAGGTGATGGGGGGTCACTTCAGCGCTGACCCGTATCCCCCGAGAGCGGGCCTCCTTGAGGAGGCGTACCGATCCGGCGGTGCTGAGGTGAGCCAGATGGATCTTGCCTCCCGTCATTTCCGCCAGTATCAGGTCCCGGGCCACCATGACCTCCTCGGCTGCCGCCGGTATACCCCTTAACCCCAGAACCGTGGACATATAGCCTTCGTGCATGACCCCTCCATTGGCCAGGTTCTCGTCTTCACAATGGCTTATGATGGGCAGATTAAACATGCGGGCATATTCCAGGGCATAACGCATTACCAGGGAATTCATAACCGGGCGGCCGTCGTCGGATAAGGCCACCACCCCTGCCGAAGCCAAATCGCCTATCTCCGCCATCTCCTCCCCTTCCTGGCCTTTGGAGACCGCCCCTACCGGATAGACCCTCACCATCCCCTCCTTCCGGGCCTTTTCTTTGATGTATGCTATTACCCCCACATTATCAGCCACCGGTAAGGTGTTGGCCATGCACACCACGCTGGTAAATCCCCCGGCAGCTGCCGCCCGGGTTCCGGTGGCTATGGTCTCTTTATGTTCATAACCGGGTTCCCGGAGGTGCACATGCATATCTATGAAACCCGGAGCCACTATTTTACCGTGAGCCGAAATAATCTTGGCCCCGGGAGGAGGCGAAAGATCCCTGCCCAGGGCTGCTATCCTATCCCCTTCTATGAGGACCTCCAGCTCTTCATCCAGGTTCTGGCTGGGGTCTATGACCCTCCCTCCCCGGATAAAAATGGCCATCATTTTCCACCCCCTATCATGAGATAGAGAAGGGCCATCCGCACCGCTACCCCGTTGGTGACCTGCTCCTTTATAACCGACTGCATCCCGTCCGCCACCTCGGGATCTATCTCTATACCCCGGTTGATGGGGCCAGGGTGTAATACCAGGGCTCCTGGACGGGCCAGCTTCAGCCTCTGGGCAGTCAGTTTGTAGAGGTTCATATACTCCCTCAGGGAGGGAAACAGGCCCCGCTCCTGCCGCTCCTTCTGGATCCTCAGCATGTTGATGACGTCCACCCCTTCCAAACCCTCTTCCATCCGGAAAAATACTTTGACTCCCAGCTTTTCTATATCAGGAGGCAAAAGGGTGGGAGGGCCCACCACCCTCACTTCAGCTCCCATTTTGGTAAGCCCGTATATATTAGAACGGGCTACCCGGCTGTGGAGTATATCCCCCACAATGGCCACCTTGATGCCCTCCAGCCTTCCCAGCTTCTCCTTTATGGTGAACATGTCCAGGAGGGCTTGGGTGGGGTGCTCGTGCATGCCGTCTCCCCCGTTTAAGACCGCGGCCTTGAGGGTGCGGGCTAAAAAAGCGGCTGCTCCTCCGGAACGGTGGCGGATGACCACCGCATCAGCCCCCATAGCCTCCAGGGTTTGGGCCGTATCCTTCAGGCTCTCCCCTTTCTCCACGCTGGAGGCGGCAGGGGAGAAGTTTACCGTATCCGCGCCCATATATTTGGCTGCCAGCTCGAAGGAAGTCCTGGTTCTGGTGCTGGGCTCATAAAAAAGCAGCACCACCAGCTTGCCCCTCAAAGTGGGCACCTTTTTGATATCCCGCCCCAGGATCTCTTTCATGGGGCCAGCTGTCTCTAAAATCAGGTTTATCTCTTCGGGAGTGAGATCCTTTATACCCAGCAGATCTTTCCTGGCCAGGGCCATAAAATCCCCCTTCCCTAGGCATAAAAAAACCTTATCAGCCTCCTGGGCTAATAAGGTGGATGTCCGCCCCTTAGCCCTAACCCGACTTTTAAGGTCCCTGGGCCTCCTGGGGCAATTCCCTTATGAGCACCTGATCTACCCCGTCTATTTCTTGAACCTGCACCGCTATCTCTTCCTTGAGGGAGGTGGGCACGTTTTTTCCCACATAATCAGCCCTTATGGGCAATTCCCTATGTCCCCTGTCTATGATAACCGCCAGCTGGATATTCTTAGGCCGACCCAGATCTATCAGGGCATCTAAAGCGGCCCGCACCGTCCGGCCGGTGAAGAGCACGTCGTCCACCAGGATAACCTTCTTATCAGTTATATCGAAGGGGATCTCGGTTCGCTGTACCCGGGGATAAACGGTTAGGGTGGTCAGATCGTCTCTATATAGAGTGATGTCCAGGCTTCCCAAAGGGACCTTTACCCCTTCCAGCTCTTCGATGATCTTCTGCAACCTCTGGGCTAAGGGCACTCCCCGCCGGCGGATGCCGATGAGCACCAGGTCCTGGGTCCCTTTGTTCCTCTCCAATATCTCATGGGCTATGCGGATAAGCACCCTCCTCAATTCTTCTGCGTCCATTATATTGGCTTTAACCGGCAAATCCACTTTTCTGCCTCCTTCAGGTGCATTAAAAAACCNGCGCCCGGACACGCAGGTTTTTCCTCCCCCTCCCCTCAGGATTTCCTGAGGTAGTTTATATCATCTCTTTTCCCCTGTCAAGATGAAAAGGCTAAAGGCCCAGCTCCTGGCGCAGGGGTCTGGCAAGGTTGAAAACCCTCCTGCAGGTGATATCGTCATAATATCTCAAGGCCTGGGGACGGTCGGCCCTGGGACCCAAGTCGGGCAGCCCCTTGAGGCATACGAAGAACCCCCAGAGGTCGTCGAAGGAGGGCACATATTCGCTGTAAGGATAGATGGGATGGAAAACGTCCTTGAGAATCCTGTAAAGCCGGGTGAAACCTGCGCTCCTCACCCCTGAGAAGGCCGAAGTGCCTTGGACCGCCACAGCGCCGGGGCAAGCCAGGGCTTTATCCAGGATCTGGTAAAATTCCCTTCTGTGAACGCTGCCGGCAGGGCCAAAAACGTCATCGGTCACGTCCACTATGGCCACGTCAAAGGGTTCCCCCTGATAATCCTCCAGGTACCGGGCCACATCTTCATACCTGAGTTCTACCCTGGGGTCATCCAGGCCGGTGCGTCCCAGATAGGCCTGGCACAGCTCAACCACTTCCCTGTCTATATCCACCGCCACTATTTTTTCCACGGTGGGATATCTGAGCACCTCTTCCACTGTCCTTCCTTCCCCTGTGCCGCAGATAAGAACCCTTCGGGGATGCCCGTGGGCCAACATGGCAGGATGAACCAGGAGTTCATGGTAGATGAATTCGTCCGATTCCGCCGACTGGATATCCCCGTCAAGAAACAAGGTCTTGCCCCATTCCTCCAGTTCCAAGATCTCCACCTTCTGATAAGGGGTCTGCCGCTGCACCAGAACCTTCTTCACACGATAGACCCGATATCCTCCCAAATCCTGCATCCAGTACAGGTTGGTGGAGGGATCTAACCCCAATTTCAAATCCCTTCCCCCTCCTCTCCATTTGGTTTGCCCGGGGACATAGGGGGTCAGGGGCAAACAGATCTCCCCTTAGAATATAGGCCCGGGCAAAACATCCTCCTCGGCATTCTCCCCTCGCTGGGCAATCAGAGCATGGGGCTGGCAGAGGGGCTTCTGCCAAGGCTTTGACCAGGGGATGCTGGCAGAAGGCCTCCCAGGCCTCAACCAGCCCTCCCTTAACCTGGCCCACTCTGAAGTCTAAGACGTCGCAGAGCAGGATTTCCCCCGAAGGGGTGATATCCAACTCCTGGCAAGCACGACAGCTATAATAGGACACATAGGGAGAACGAATTACGGCTCCGGCGAAGGGAACGCACCAGAGGGAAACGGGATAACCATGTGCTTCCGCCGCCTCTTCTATCTCCAGGAGCACTCTGGCCATGTCCTGGCTGGTAAGGAGCATATCCCTGCTGGCCCTACCCGCCAGCATCACCGGGATGTATATGGCGCTTCGCGCTCCCCAGGAAGAGGCCAAGGGGATAAACTTACGGGCTTCCTCCAGGTTGTGCCTCCCCAGGGCCATGACCATATCAAAGGTTACACCTTTTTCCTTCAAGGTCTGGGCGGCCCGCCTTACCCTCTCCCAGGTGCCCTTCCCCCTTATGCCTTCATGGGTGGCGGGGTTCACCCCATCCAGGCTGAGGTAGACCTCCACTCCCAGGGCTGAAAGCCTCTCCGCCACCTCCGGAGTGCAGGCCAGCCCGTTGGTTACCACTGTGGTCTTCACCTTTTTCTCCCGGGACTGCTCCATGAGCCTGAAGATGTCTGGCCTCAGCAGGGCCTCGCCTCCTGTGAAACCCACGTACTCCACGCCTAGGGCCAGAGCTTCCTGCAACAACTTCTCCGCTTCCCGGGTATCCAGTTCCCGCTGATGGGAAAAGCGGTCAGAAACATAACAGGTCCGGCAGCGGAGATTGCAGCGGGAAGTTATAAGCCATATCAGGCTGTCGGGTTTAACGAAAGGTTTCTCAGCGGGATCGTCGTCTCCGCAATTCACCATTTCACCTCCGCAAAAATACTATAACAAAAAGCCCCCGCCCTTATCAACCTTCCCTTAAGGGGAAAGGCGGCGCCTCAAAAGGTAGATGGGGGGGTAAAAACCCAACAGGGCGAAAACGCCCAGACAGGCCAAGTTGACCCAGAGAAAGGGTTTCAATTGCCCCAATACCAGGGAGCGGATGAGCTCCACCCCGTGGTAAAGGGGAGTGAACTGGGCCAGAAGCCTCACCACCCAAGGGAAACCCTCCAGAGGGAAAAACACCCCGCCCACAAAAGACATGGGGGTGATTATCAGAGTAAAGAAGTAGCTGAAAAGGTCTATCTTTTTCACCAGAGCTGTCCATATGAGCCCCCATTGGGCGAATATAAGCCCACATAATATCAAAACCAAGGGGACCAGCAAAGCCGAAGGGGAAGGGGTTAGACCCACCAGGGCCGTCACCAGCAGGATGACCGATCCGTAGAGCACCGCCTTGAAGGTGCCGAAGAGCATTTCCCCCACCACCACTTCTTCCAGGCTTATGGGGGTTGACAGGATGGCGTGGTATATCTTTTGATACCTCATGCGGGTGAAACTATCATAGGTGCACTCGGCGGAAGCTGCCCACATGGCGGTGGAGGCCACAAGGCCAGGGGCCAAAAACTGGAGGTAGTCGACCCCCTGGATGGGGGGGAGATAATACCCCAGGCCGTAGCCCATGGCCACCAGATAAAGCAGGGGTTCTACGAAGTTAAACATTATGTTGGCCAGCCAGGTCCTTCGGAACACCATCAGGTTGCGATAGAAGACTTTCCAGGCGCGGTAGGTGATCATGTCAGGTTCCTGCCCGTCAGCTTCAAAAATACATCTTCCAGAGTGGCAGTCCTCAAGGCCAGATGGAGGGGAGAAAGATCGAGGTTCTGCAGAGCTTTAAAAACCTCCCTGCCCTCTTGGGTATAAAAATAGAAAGTGTTGCCGATGATCTGCCAGGGAAAGCCGTTAACTTGGGCAAAGGCCCTGATCTTTTCCCCGCCGTCCCTGGGGGTTATCTCCACCACCTCCCGGCCCACATACTTTTCCACCAGCTCCCCTGGAGAGCCCAGGGCCAGTATCTGGCCCTTATCCATTATGACCAGACGGTCGCACAGCTGGGCTGCCTCTTCCATATAGTGGGTGGTGAGGATCAGGGTTAAGCCCTGCTTCTTAAGCTGCCGGAGTTTTTCCCACAGAAGACGGCGCACCTCGGGATCCAGTCCTGTGGTGGGCTCATCTAAAATCAGGATCCGGGGATGGTTTATCAAAGCCCGGGCCACGGCCAGGCGCCTCTGCATCCCTCCGGAAAGCTGCTCCACTGGATGGGATGACCGCTCCCTCAAGCCCATGAACTCCATGAGCTCCTCTGCCCTTTTCCGGGCCGTGGAGGGGGGGAGGTCAAAGTAAAAGGCGTAGAGAAGGAGATTCTCATACACGGTGAGTTCGGGATCCAGGTTGTTCTCCTGATGCACCACCCCCAGGAGATACTTTACCCGGCGGGCATGGGCGGGAACTTCCCATCCCAGAATCTCAAGGGAACCCGAGCTCATGGGGGTAAAGCAGTGGATCATCCTGATGGTGGTGGTCTTACCGGCGCCGTTGGGCCCCAGAAAACCGAAGCATTCTCCCCGGAATATGTCAAAGCTTATACCCTTGACTGCCTCAAAATCCCCGTATCTTTTGGTAAGGCCTCTGGCCTTAATCACCACATCTCTAGCTGCCAAGGAGATAATACCACCCAACAAAAATACCCCGAAAGCCGGGGCGTTTGAGATCTTCTTAATAATTATATACCAGGCCTGAAGGGGAGACAAGGCTAACGATAGAGGCTAGCCGAACCTGCAGGCTTCAACCCCAGAAGAGCGCTCAGGCGAAGGGCCAGACGGACAGGCCAAAAAGACAGAATTTTCCTCAATTCCCGCCTTTCTTCCTGCAGCTCCGCCACCGTCAATTCCAGATCCTCATTGGCTATCAGGGCCGTCTGCAGGCAATATTCCTGCTCTTTCAGCATCTGCTTGAGCCTGGCCTGTTCTGCCTGGGCATCGGTAACCGTCTTGTTGAGGGTACCCTGCAGCTGCACCAGGCGGCTTTCCAGATGGCTCACCCTCTTTTTGAGGTTATCCCGCTCTGAGCGGAGTATCAGCATCTGTTCTTCCAGCTGTAAAATCTGCTGGCGCAGTTCCTCCCGGTGCAGATGGAGTTTTTCCAGATCTTCCAGCAAAGCCTGGTTTTCCCGCCGCAGCGCCTCCAGCTCCTGGAGCAGATCCGGGGAACCGCCGTCTTCTCCCCCTTCCCCTTCAGCAGGGGTCACGGGCAGGAGCTCCAGACCGGTAGCTGCCGCCTCCTCCTTCCCCTGAAGGGGGAAAACCTTTTCCCATAGATCCCCACTTCTGCCCAGCTCTTTTTTTGCTGTCTCCTGGGGCAGATCCTCAGCAGGGGGCTGTTTTTCCCCCTCCTGGGGTTCTATGAAATCCCAATGGATCAGCCCCCATCGGCCGTCCTTGAGGCGCAGGAACCTCCCATCTTTAACCAATTGGGATTCTCCCGAGACCTCCTCATTTCCCGCCTCCCTCAACCTTTCGTTCAGCTCCTGGATCCGTAAAGCCACCCCCTCCCTCTGCAAAAGCCTGTGGGCGGCATCGTTCTCCTTAACCCTCTCCAAACGCAGGGACCAGAGGCCTTTTCCCTCATCCCGGAAGGAGGGATTCCGATTCAAGCAGCGGACGACGTTCTTGGTGAGCCTGGCCATTTCCTGATGGGGTATCCGCCTCTGGGCCTCCTGAATCAATTCCTTCAGGCTCTGGGGAGAGTATTCAAAAAGGCACCGTTTTAAAATGTCGGTAAGGGAGTCCAATTTGTCCACCACAGCTATCCGGTTGATGCGGCCCAGCCTGCTTTCCCTTCCTGCCATTTCTGTCACCTCTTGGTGTTAAATATCGCCACTCTTATTTGGTAATATTTGACACCAACAGCCCTTTTCCCTGCTAGAAAAAGGAAAACTTTTGTCTATTTGGCAAGTATAAGGCCGGCCCATAGGGGAATGGTGAAGAGGGAAAAAAGGGTGGTGACCAGGACCCCCTGGGAGAGGAACTCGTGGTCACCTCCGTGTTTCTGGGCTATGGCCGGCCCAATGGCCGCGGTGGGCATGGCCACCTCCATTATCACCACCCCTTTGGCCAAGGGCTCTAAGGGAAAGTGAAGAACCGCAATCCAGATCAACAGCGGTAGAAGGAGGAGTTTCAAAAAGGTCAATGATATCAAAGGGCAGGAAGGGACCAGGAGTTTTGGATTTTGGCCCCCCAAATTGGATCCCACCAGCATTAGGGCCAAGGGCACGGTAGCTTGGCCCAACCCCCTGAGGGCCTCCTCCACCAAGGGAGGGAAATTGATCCCCAAGATCGACAGAAGGAACCCCAGGGAAATGGCCAGAACGTTTATGTTTAAAATCTGCTTCCATTCCATCCTGCTGCTACCCCCATGCCTCTCCGTCAGCCATATTCCCAGGGTCCACAGCAAGAGGTTTTGCCCTAAAGTGAAAATGGCGGCATAGAACACCCCCAGCTTACCCCATAGGAGGGAGGCCACCGGAAACCCTAAATAGGCCACGTTGCCAAAGGCCAGGGCGAACAGGAAGGCGTCCCTGCGTTTAGGAGGCAGGTTTAAATATCTGGTGCACAGGCTGCCCAGGGAAAGGGGGAAAACGGTCCAGGCCAGGGAAAGGAGGAGCACCCCCAGGGCAGAGGCGAAAACCTCCGGGGTGATGGGGATATTGGTGGAGACCAGGCTCAAAGCGGGCATGGTGTAGTAATAGATGAGATCAGATAAAAACCTGTCCCCTTCCTCGGTGAAAAATCTCCGGATTTTTCCTAAAAAGCCCAGGGCCACGAAGAAAAAGAGGACCAGGACCTGTCCTCCCAAGGCAAAAAAGCTGCTCAACAGGTTCATTCCTTTCTCAGGATGAGGATGTTTTGATGGGTAATGTTGGGCACGAACACATTCTTCACCGCATAAGGTTTTAGCGGCCTGCGGGTAGTTCTGTTGCTCCAGATCTTAATGCCCTTCAGCTTGAAGCCCACTTTCCTCATGGTCTGGGCGGCCATAAAGCCCAGGGGCAGGTATTCCCCCTGCCAGTAGCGGTCCCCCATGATCATCACCAGATAGCGCCCGGGCCATAACACCCTGTATATCTCTTGCCCCACCTCCTGGAGCTTGTCAAAAAACTTATCCCAGTCCGCCAGCCTCCCCAGGTCCCCTTCCGGGGAGCAGAAGCCCATATTGAAATTGGTCTCCTGTTTAAAACCCCGGGGGCCATGATGGATGCCATAGGGAGGATCGGTGATTACGGCAGCCACGCTCTCATCGGGCATTCCCTTTAAATGTTCAAGGCAGTCCCCCAGCTGCATCACTCCGTCTATGGGTCTCCCCTTCGGAGCTTCTTCCCGTCTTTTAAATTCCCCCCCTTGGACCACGAATTCTCGCTGGATTTGCCGATAGACGGCCACCCAGCGGGGGTCTATTTCAAAACCCAGGCTGGGCCTCTCCACCAGGGCAGCCCCCAGGAGGGTTCCCCCCACTCCGGCAAAGGGATCCAGCACCAATTCCCCCTTTTTGGTGAAAAAACGCACTATTTCCGCCATGACCTGGGGGGGTTTTATGGCGCCGTGGGCCTTTCTCAAAAGGTGGGTGGCATCGGGAGGATAATCGGTAATATAGAGGGTATCGGTCCAGTAAAGCCACTCCCGGCCTTCCAGATCGTTTAGGGGATTTTCCTTGCCCTTCATATTACCCGGCCTTCCCGTTTTCTATTATCTCTTGAGCCTCGGCCCATCTCTCCCGGGGAACCTGAACCTCCACTTCTACCCACGCATACAGCCCAAACAGAAAGGCCAAAACCAGATCCCTGCCCGTAAGGCGTACAGGAAAACCGCAGGACTCCAGCAGAGCCTTAACTGCCAGGGCTTCTATCATGGGCTTCACAGCTACTGTCCGCCACCCTTCCGCCATTCTCTTTAGCCTCCCTCAGCAGCTCTAGAAACCTCTGAAAGTACCCGGGCAGGGGAGCGGTGAATTCCATGTACTCCTGCCTGGTGGGGTGAACAAATCCCAGGCAGGCAGCATGGAGCAACTGGCCAGGGGTCGCAGGGCTTTTGGGACCGTAGAGCCGGTCTCCCACCACCGGATTCCCCATATGGGAGAGGTGAACCCTTATCTGGTGGGTGCGGCCGGTGAAAAGACGCGCTTCTATCAAGGTATACTTGTCGAATTCCTCCAAAACCCGGTAAAAGGTAAGGGCAGGACGGGAAGAGCGGAAGGTGACGGCCATCCGTTTGCGATCCCTGGGGTGGCGACCTATGGGGGCCTCTATAACTCCTTCCCGGGATTTCATCCGGCCATGGACCAGGGCCAGGTATACCCTTTTCATGGTGCGGCGTTTTAACTGGGCTGCCAGGGATTCGTAAGCCCGCTGGCTTTTGGCCACCACCAGGAGGCCCGAGGTATCCTTGTCCAACCGGTGGACTATACCCGGTCTGAAATCCGGCCCCAGATCCCTTATGTTTTGGCAGTGATGGAGGAGGGCATGGACCAGGGTTCCCCGGGCATGTCCCGGAGCAGGGTGGACCACCATCCCCTGGGGCTTGTTGATCACCATGAGATCCTCGTCCTCATAGATGATGTCCAGGGGCAAAGGTTCTGGCTCCAGTTCCAGCCTTTCTTCAGGGGAAAGGGCGAGTTCCACCTTTTCTCCCCCTTTGAGCCGGTAGCTGGGCTTGGGGCGCTCCCCAGAAGGTGCGAGGGTTACCCCCCCTTGTTTTAAAATCTTCTGAACCCCGCTCCGGGAAAGCCCCGTTTTCTCGGAAAGCCATACATCTATGCGTTTTCCCCTATCCTCAGGGGAAGCCTCCAGAAACAAAGGGCCCCTCAGTTCAGCTCCCTCTCCTTTTTTTCCAGGGTCAACAGCAAAAGCAGCCACAGGGCACCCCCCACTATGGCCACATCCGCCACATTGAACACGGGCCAAAAGCGGAAATCCAAAAAATCTATCACGTATCCCCAGCGCAGGCGGTCCAAGAGATTCCCCAAGGCTCCCCCAAAGACAAAGGCCAAACCCCATGCCATCCGAGGGCTATGGAGAGCCCAGTAGCGATAAGCAGCCAGGATCACCAGCATCACCATAAGGGTGGTGACGATGAAAAACTGGGTATTATGGGCCCCTAGGCCAAAGGCGGCTCCAGGATTGTTGACGTGGGTGAGGTAAAAGAGGGGCGGCCATACAGGCCAGCTCTCGTAAGGGGCCAGGTGGGTGATAACCCAATATTTGCTTCCCTGGTCCAGGATCAAAATTAATAACACTACTCCTAAAAAGGGCAATCCTCGTCCCTCCCCCAGCTGTAATAAGGTGCCAGATGGTGCAGGGGCCCGTATCCCCTGCCCACTTCCTTGGCTCCCAGGAAGGCCTTATCCATATATCCCTTGGCCTCTGCCACCGCCTCCGGCACCTTAAGCCCCCGGGCTAAAAAAGCGGTTATGGCGGCCGAGAAGGTACAGCCTGCTCCGTGGGTGAAGCGGGAGGGATGGCGGGAACCGGTAAAGGTCCGGATGCTTCTACCGTCATATAAGATGTCCACCGGCTCCTGGGGCAGATGCCCTCCCGTCACCAGCACATAAGGGAGGGAATACTCCCTCTGCAATAGCCGGGCTGCTTCCACAGCCTCTTCATAGGAGGTGATAGCCCGGCTCAAAAGGGCTCCGGCTTCCTCCAAGTTGGGGGTTATGATAAGGGCCAGGGGGAAAAGTTTTTCCTTTAGAGCCTCCACGGCTTGGGGTTCCAGCAGGGGATCTCCGCTTTTGGCCACCATTACCGGGTCTATCACCAGATTCTTTATCTTATACTCCCGGAGCTTTTTCGCCACCTCTTCTATTATATCTCTGTTGGCCAGCATCCCGGTCTTCACCGCATCCGCCCCTATATCGCTCAAAACCGAATCCATTTGTAGGGCCACAAAGCTGGGGGGGAGATTGAATATCCCCTGGACCCCCAAGGTGTTTTGCGCCGTAACCGAGGTGATGACGCTGGTGCCGTAGACCTGCAGGGCAGCAAAGGTCTTCAGATCGGCTTGGATACCCGCTCCTGCCCCCGAGTCGGATCCAGCAATGGTCAGGGCTTTTTTCAAATCGCGGTTCCTCCTCTCGCCGTAAGATTCGGTTAAAGGGGCCGGGGTTCTTGGTCGTCCTCCACTCCGGGGTCTTTATAATACATGCCGTTATCTTTGTAATAAGGTATAGCTTCTACCTCTTCCCCCCATTTCCCTTCTTCTTCTAGATCCAAGGGGCCGTAATAGGAGCCGCTTTCAGACTGGGGGGCGTGTTCTGCGGTGTGGGCCAGCTCCTGCCATATATCCTGCCCGTCGTNGATGACCCTTTCCCTTCCGGGGAAAAACTCGCCGAAAGGAGGTCCCACCACCTGTTCCTCCACCGGCCGCCTGCGGGCTGTTTCTGTCCCTTTGCGGGCGCAGTCCTGGCACAGGTCGGCCTCCGGCAACACCTCCAGCCTGGCCCGGGGGATTTCCCTCCCGCAACAGGCGCAGTAGCCGTAGCTGCCCTCCCCTATTCTATCCAGGGCTGCTTTCACCCTTTCCAGATCCAAGACGAGGCTATCCAGGAGAGCCAGATCTTTGCCCCTTTCGAAGGTTTCGCTTCCCACGTTCGGCGGGGTGATTATCGTAGAGGGAGANCTCCTGAAGGCTTTCCACAAGGGGGGTTCGCATCTGTTCCTCTAAAAACCGCAGGCTCTCTTCCAACTCCCTCTTCCTTTCGAGAAGCATTTTTTGAAAGCGGTGCACCTCTTCCGGTTCCAAACAGGCACCTCCTCATATTTCCTTCTGGACCATCCTGACTATTTCGGCAATAAATTTGCCTATCAAGGGTAGATTTAACAGGGCCAGCTGCTTTACGACGTATATCACCAGGGCTCCCAGTATGGCAAAGCCCACCGCTATTCCCAAACCCCGGGCTATGCCGGCGGCAAAATTGAGCAATAGCAGCCTCCCCGGACGGCGGTAGAGCTCTATCCACTCCGCCACATTGGCCTTTTCCACTGTATCAATGAGCTCCTGGATCTTGCCCACCAAGAGGGAAATCCTGAAGCGGGAATCGGCCAAATCCCCTACCTCCTCAACATTATTGTATCCCCCAGGAGGCTGGGCTAAAACAAAAAGTCCGGCTGACGCCGGACTGGGAAATCAGCCTAGTAGAGCCCCATCTCCTTCAACACTTCTACACATCGCCTGCATATTTCCGGATGCCGGGGATCCTGTCCCACGGTAGGGCTCACTATCCAGCAGCGGGCGCATTTTTCCCCCGGGGCCTTCTCCAGGGCAAGGGCCAGTCCGGGGATATCCTCTGCCGGCACCGCCCTTTCCGGCACCCCTTCTTCAGGGGAATGGAGCACCACCTGGGATACTATAAAGGTAGAGGCCAGGTGCTCTTCCCAGGGGAGCAGATACCTATACCACTCCGGAGAAGGATAGAGGTGGACAGAGGCGTAAAGGGAATTGCCCAGGAGCTTTTCCTTCCTGGCAGCCTCTATGAGCTTGGTCACCTGGTCCCTCACCTTAAATATCCTGTCCCAGGCCTCCCTTATGCCTTCGTCCAGATACTCCTCCTTAACCTGGGGCCAGGAAGCCAGCTGGACGCTTTCCGGCCTCCCCGGTTCAGGGGGAAGGTGCTGCCATATCTCTTCCGTGGTGAAGGCCAAAATGGGGGTCAAAAGCCTTACCAGGGTAAGGGCGATCTCGTAAAGGGCAGTCTGGGCCGAACGCCTGCCGGGAGAATGGGGGGCCCAGGTGTAAAGGCGATCTTTCAGGATGTCCAAATATAAGGCGCTAAGGTCCACGGTGCAGAAATTATAAATGCTGTGGTAAACTCCATGGAACTCGTATTCTTCGTAATACCGGGTCACCCTGGCCACCAACTGCTGTAGCCTATCCAGTATCCACAAGTCTATGGGAAACAGGTGTTCCCTCCCCACCCTATCTTTTTGGGGGTTGAAGTCGTACAGGTTGCCCAGAAGGAAACGGAAGGTATTGCGGATTTTGCGATAGGCTTCTGTCAGCTGCTGCATTATACCGGGGGAGGCAGCCACATCATGCCGGTAGTCAGCGGAGGCCACCCAGAGGCGCAAAACATCAGCGCCCTTCTCTGCGATCACCTCCAGGGGATCGGTGACGTTGCCCAGGGATTTGGACATCTTCCGGCCTTCCTCGTCCACCAGGAAACCGTGGGTGAGCACTTGACGGTAGGGGGCCCTTCCCCGGGTAGCCACGGCAGTCAGCAGGGAAGAATGGAACCATCCCCGGTGTTGGTCGCTGCCTTCCAGGTACAGATCTGCTGGCCAGCCCAGTTCTGGCCTGGTCTCCAGGACAGCCGCATGGCTGCAACCGGAATCGAACCATACGTCCATTATATCCTTTTCCTTGGTAAATTCCCGGCCACCGCAGTGGGGGCACCTCAGCCCTTCAGGCACTAGCTTTTCCGGGGGAAGGGCGAACCATATATCTGATCCATGCTGGCGGAAAAGCTCCTGAAGGTGTCCTATGGTGAGGTCGTTGATGATGGGCTGGCTGCACCGGGCACAGTAGAAGATGGGGATGGGCACTCCCCAAGCCCTCTGGCGGGAAATGCACCAGTCCTCCCTTTCCGCCACCATGTTATATATCCTCTCTTCGCCCCAGGAGGGTATCCATTTCACCTCTTTTATGGCTTCCAGAGCCTGGCGGCGGAAACCCTCTATGGAGATGAACCACTGCTCTGTAGCCCGGAATATAACCGGTTTCTTACACCGCCAGCAGTGGGGATATTGATGGGTTATCCACTCGGAATAAAGGAGCAGGCCCTTATTCCGGAGCTCCTCCATGATGACCTGGTTGGCCTCTTCCAGGTAAAGGCCCGCCAGCTTGCCCGCCTCCTGGGTGAAGAAGCCCCTATTGTCCACTGGGGACAAAACAGGCAGGTTATATTTTCTGCCGCTCTCGTAGTCCTCCAGGCCATGCCCGGGGGCGGTGTGGACCAACCCGGTTCCCTGTTCCAGGCTTACATACTCAGCCAGGATTACCGGAGACTCCCTATCCATGAAAGGGTGGCGGTAGACAACACCTTCCAGTTGGCTGCCCAGAAATACCCCTTCTACTTGAAAATCCTTGGCTCCTATCAATTCCACGATCCGAGGATAGAGTTCTTGGGCCACCAGATACCGCTCCTCCCCCACCCTGAGGAGCACATACCGATATTGGGGATGGACAGCCACCGCCAGGTTGGCAGGCAGGGTCCAAGGGGTGGTGGTCCAGATGACTATGAAGCTTTTCTCTTCCCGGAACAGCCCCTTGGCGTCCTTTATGGGAAATTTGACATATATGGAAGGGGATTGCTTTTCTGCATACTCCACTTCCGCCTCGGCCAGGGCGGTCTCGCAGTGGACGCACCAGTAAACCGGCTTTAAACCCTTGTAAATGTATCCTTTCTGGGCCATCTGGCCGAAAACCCCTATCTGCACCGCCTCGTAATGGGGATCCAAGGTGAGATAAGGGTTTGCCCAATCCCCCCGAACTCCCAAGCGCTTAAATTCCTCCTTTTGGATTTCCACATACTTTAGGGCATATTCCCGGCAATGGCGCCGGAATTCCAGCACGTCCAGGGAGCGGCGATCCAGGCCCAGATCCTTTATAGCCTGCTGTTCTATGGGGAGCCCATGGGTATCCCATCCCGGTACAAAGGGGGCGTCGTATCCGCTCATGGAGCGGAACTTGACTATTATATCCTTGAGCACCTTGTTGAGGGTATGGCCCAGGTGTATGTGTCCATTGGCATAGGGGGGTCCGTCGTGGAGGATGAACTTGGGCCTCCCTCGGGCGGCCTCCTGGACTCTTCTGTAGAGATCGATGCTTTCCCAGAACTGCAGGATTTCCGGCTCTCTCTGGGGCAGATTGGCCTTCATGGGAAACTCTGTATAGGGCAAGTTTATGGTCTTGCTGTAATCCACCTGATCTTCCCTCGCTCTTTAAGTATTGATTTCCTGGAGGGCGTCTTCTCCCTCAGCGCCTTCCCCCCGGCAGTTACCCTCCTGGTTCTCTTCTGCTTCCAGGAGGTAAAGCTGGGCCTCCAGAAAGGCCCTGAATTTGGCTTTAAAGGCTTTAGCCCTGGCCTCCAGCTCTTCCAGTTGGGCCCGGGCCTTTTCCACCTCCCGCTCCAGCTGCTGCTGGATCTCCCTGGCCCTATCCTCTGCTTCCTTTGTAATGAGGGCGGCCTCTTGCTGGGCATTCCTTTTTATGGCCTCAGCCGTCTGTTGGGCCACGATGAGGGTTTCCTTTATGGTGGACTCAAGGCTCGCGAAGCGTTCCATCTCCTCAGCAAGATGCCGGTTTTTCTCCCTCAACTCCTGGTTTTCCCGCAACACCTGGCTGTAATCCCTTACCACTTGCTCCAAAAACTCGTCCACCTCTTCGCATTTATATCCCCGGAAAGCTCGGGTGAATTCTTTTTTGCTTATGTCGAGGGGAGTAAGCATGGCTATCCTCTCCTTCAAGCCAAATGGAGGATTAGGCTTATCAGCAGTTTTTCCAATGCCTGCAGCACCAGTATGGCTATTATGGGAGAAAAATCTATAGGCAAAGGGGTGCTCGGTAACAGCCGGCGGAAGGGGGACAGGATAGGCTCGGTTACCTCGTAGATAAAGCGGATGACAGGATTATAGGGATTATGGGGAAACCAGGACAAGAGCACCCGAGCTATGATGAGCCAGGTCATCACGTCGAAAGCTACCTTGATTATAACGACAAGGGAATTCATCGGGATTCTACTCCTCTCCCAGTTTTTCTGCCCGGTGGGCTGCCGCTTCCACCGCCCGGATAAAGGCCCCCCTAACCCCCTTCTCTTCCAACAAGGCCAAGGCCTCTATGGTGGTGCCCCCTGGGGAGGCCACCCTGTCTTTAAGGACAGCCGGGTGCTCTCCGGTGTCCCGGACCATGCGGGCAGCGCCTAAGACGGTCTGGACAGCCAGCTCCAGAGCCGCTTCTCTAGGCAATCCCTGGCGCACCCCGCCATCGGCCAGGGCTTCTATTACCAGGTAAATGTAAGCAGGGCCGCTACCGCTCAAGGCGGTAACCCCGTTCATAACATTCTCCGGCAATACCAGGGCCCGGCCCACGGACTGGAAAAGCTGCAAGGCCCTCTGCAGCTGCTCTTCTGTAACCCAGGGATTGGGGGAGAGGACCGTCATGCCTTCCCCCACCAGCACCGGGGTATTGGGCATGGCCCTTATTATGGCCTTTTCCCCCAGCTGGCCTGACAATCGCTTCAAGGGGAGCCCGGCCACCAGGGAGATGAGCAGGCCCTTTTCTTTTAGGTGGAAGCCCTC
>JGI26788J51865_100003_pt1 | contig 25116 bp, 28 predicted proteins | sample WilGeytube61714_FD_51865 | JGI IMG/M metagenome (IMG submission 51865) | reverse complement strand
GGATGCGGTTTAATTCTTTTGAGACAAAGTAACCAACTCCCTGCTCATACTGACATTTTCACTGATGATTTTCACCCTGACAATACCACAGACGAATCACACCAATTTAATTTTAATTGACAATTAGAAAAGGAGGACGTTAATGTTTTCCTTAACAAGTATTATGAATTTATGGGAATCAATCGTCAACTTAGTTGAAGAAGCAAGCGGTTTTTATTTTCTTTTTGAACTGGCGCTCATTTTATTTGCCGTGAAACTGATGGGGCATCTAAGCACCAAAATTGGACAACCTTCTGTACTTGGAAAGTTACTGGTAGGGATTATACTAGGTCCCACGCTCTTAAACATTATTCACCCTAACTCGTTAATTAGTAAGTTGGCAGAAAATTATTCTCTTAATTTTTCTAGCCAGCTTAGAAACTAATGTGCAGGAATTTAAGAAAAATGCATTTGCAGCAATCACAGTAGGTATTGGCGGTGTTGCCTTACCCTTCCTTGGAGGAATGGGGCTATCCATGTTATTCGGCTTTGAAACAACGGTTGCCATGTATGTTGGTGTTCTATTAGTTGTCACTAGTATAGGTATCTCTGTTCAAACGTTACGCGAAATGGGTAAACTAAAATCCAGAGAAGGGACAACGATTCTTGGGGCTGCCGTTTTATTAGATGATACCTTAGGGGTTATTGTTTTGTCTGCTGTATTGGGTTTAACGGTGGGTGAATCAGCTGGAACTGGCGGAATTGGTCATTTGGTCTTTCTGATTATAAAAATCGCCTTTTTCCTTATAATTGCTGCATTGATTGGCTATTTGTTTTGCCAATGTTGCTTAAACTTTTTCAACGGTTTCAAGTTTCTCAAACATTGTTAGCTTTTGCGGTGATTACAGCTTTACTGTTTGCCTACATGGGAGAAGTGTTTGGTGTGGCAGGTATTGTGGGCTCCTATGTGGCCGGGTTAATGTTAAGTCTAACCCCCCATCGGGGAGAGATGAGCCACAAGGTTGAAACCTTCAGTTATCCTTTTTTTGTCCCTCTCTTCTTTGCCAATATTGGTCTAAACGCCAACTTCAGAGAGATCAATCCAGAAATTGTTTTGTTTAGCATACTGTTAGCCGTGGTGGCTATACTTAGTAAATTGTTTGGTTGTGCGTTGGGGGCAAAAGTCGCCAAGTTTAGTACGAAAAGCTCGTTTGTGATAGGTTCCGGAATGGTTGCCCGTGGTGAAGTGGGGTTGATTATTGCCATGATCGGGATTGAGCGCGGCATTATTAACAACGATTTGTTTAGTGCAGCTCTGATTGTGGTGATCACTTCTACACTCGTCACACCTTCATTGATTAAACTTTTCTTGAAAAAGCAGGAGGAAACCGATCCTGTAAAATCGTCTGTAAGTGTATAAATGCATAAAACCCGAATGCTGCTCATCCCAGCGGTAGGCCTCTATAGGCGCTTGTGAACGTAAGTGCGATAAAGCCCTGGATCGGGAGAAAGATTTCTTTTTCGGATTAGGCAAACGCCAGGTTCTGATCCGGCGTGCGAGTGTTGCTCGGCTAATAGGGCTCGACTCTTCACGGATGCGATCCGAAAGGACCAGTTCACCATGCCGAGCCAAATGTTCCGCAGTGGCCAAGAGAACGGGGTGTTGCCGTCCAGCATATCACCCTTTAGTCGATACATTGAGAAAGATGTTTACTGATCACCGCTTTAAGCTCAAGTTTTCACGTCTGAACCGTTTTGTCTGGCTGATGGAGGCTATAAAATATAATCGTCTGGTTTAGGAGCAACCGTGCTGTATCCATATCCGGGGCATCCAACATGGCTTGGTAACGGGCAAACAACTCTGTCGAGAACTTCCCACCGCGAATCTGGGGCGCGGGTCGTCAACTGGTGGGGATATGAGCCGTTACGATAACCTTGGCGATTTTCCGTCCGTTCGTAGGGTTCCGCCCTCAGTTGTTCTGTAGCCTGGACTTCCAGCACTTGGTTCAATACGGATTCCAGCAGTTTGGCCACTCCCGCATCCTGANAATTCCCTAAAAAAGCTGATGCAAAAGCTTGGAATCTACGCCAATCTGGTATTGAGCCATAACAAAAACTCCACACAATTATACGGACTCATCTGGATGATGAAGGTCTAAATGTGTCACGATTCCAGAGGTTCCCTACGGGCTTACACAAAATTCTTAACGATACCTTCAGCAGCATAGCCACTGAATACCTGCTTATCCTTCTGCAGCCTAAATGGCGATGCCGAAGTAAATTCAAGATGTACTTGGCTGCTACGTAAATAAAGATCGCTCCGAAAAGCGCCTTCAAAGTCGCCGTCTTCACCCGGGCCACCAGTCTGGCCCCGTAAAGCGCTCCGATCACGGCGCCGATACCAAGGCAAATGGCTGTCGGCACGTCTACCACGTGCTGGTAAAGCTTAAAGGTGGCCCCGACCAGCGCCATCCAGGTGAAAGAAGCCATACTGGTGCCGATGGCCAGCTTCATCGGGCCGCGCAGGACGTAAAGAAATGCCGGCACCAGCGCGTAGCCACCGCCAAGACCGATGATTCCTGTCAGAAAACCGATTATCGAGCCGAGGACGCTCTTACTCACCGGCGAACCGGGCATCTTGGGAGCCGTAGCACCCACTGCAGCACCTTGCCCGCCAGCCCCTGCAAGCCGCGCCTGCCGCGGCGCTAGGACAAGCCCCTCGTAAAGCATCCGCACCGAAGGCAGGAGGAAGGCCACCCCCACGATAAGGTCAATGAGGTGCTCGTAAGGTTTCAGGTAGCCGAAAACGATACTCCCCAGTATGACTCCCAAGACACCGCTGTAGCCCACCAGCACTGCCGTATCGCCGTCCACGTTTTTCATCTTGAAGTNCTGATAGGCGCCGGAACCAGCCGTAAAAAACNACTGCCGTAAGCGTGGTACCCACGGCCACTGCTGGGTCAAAGTGAAAGCCGAAGCGGATCACCGGCATCATGAGCACACAGCCGCCAGTCCCCAAAAGCCCACCGATAATCCCCGCAGGAATCCCCACGAGGAAATAGATCAAATGTTGCATTTTCGTACCTCCTCTTCTAATGACGCTTTCCTTGAGCCAAAGTTACATGGCCTTGGCTCCGCCCCTAGCTGTTTGTCCATCCGGGCCAGCAACTTCTCGATTGGCAGTTTGATTGCCAAAGACCCTTACTCCTTTCTTAATTGTCTATCCCGTACCGCCTGAAGGTCTGCCGCCAGCCTGGCCAGCTCGCCGAGCCGCCGTAAGACAAGCTCCTGTGCCAGGTCGCAAAGAACCCCGACCGCCGGATCGCGGATATGGGGGGATTAAGAGATGGCGTTAAGCGGGATCGAGGGCGGGAAGGGCGCGTTTCGCCTACGCCTGCGCTGAAGAGGGAAGCCGTAAAGAAAACTACCGGTCTCATGTCCGTAAGTTGCCGAGCCTCATCAAGACCAACGGGCTCGGAGCTGCTCTGGCTTTTGTCAGCGCCAAAGCGGAGAAGGACGAAACATGTAGGTTAATCCGCCAGCATATAGAGAGGTAATTGCAAACCCGCAAGCTGATAAGACAGGGCGAACCACTGGTAAAGCAGGTGATTTCCTTGGAGCTGGCGGACTACCGCGCGGTGACAGAAGAAGTTCTGGCGTTTTTGCGCTGGCTCACGCGCTTTGCCGATGCTTTATGTGGTGGTGAGTAAAGGTGCCGGAAAAGGCTAAGCTCAGCGTGCAAAAGAACAAAAAGGGTAATTTCAGCGGGTTTTTGACCTTTGACTCAGGCAAGAAGATGTCCTTACCTTCTCATTTCGTGGTGGGTCCAGAGCACGACGGCCTAGAGTGTGAAGTGGAACGGGACAGAAATGGGCAGGTAGTGAGAGTTCTGGTCGGAGGGGAAGAGTTGCCGCGCAGGGGGGAGAGAGAAAGCACCGGAGGGAGAGGAGCTGCCCCTGAAGTTCAGAAGGAAACGGCGGGCAGGGGGGACAGGGCTGTTTTTACCCAAGGAGACTTCCCTACCGAGTCGGACTAAGGAACTTCTCAAGGGCCAAGCGATTGAAAATTTCGGCCTCTTCCTAGAAAAAGGGGTAGGCTACGATAGGGAGAAAGAGGTTTTCCGGTTTTCCTTGCCTGACAAGAAGGTAGCTTTTGGCCCGCCCCTTATTCCTAACCGGTCGTTCTTCGAATTGCTGGACAAACGCCGCAGGCAGACGATCGAAAGCTCCGGGCTTGAGTTCAGAAGAATAGTGGCTCACTTGAAAGGACGGTTGGTAGTGGGCTTGGGAGCGGAGTCGGTTTACGAAGTTTCCCTTACTCTCCATCCCCTTTACGGTTTTCCCTACGTGCCGGCGAGCGCCTTTAAAGGAGCGGTGCGCAGCGCCGTGATCTGGAAGGAGTTTGGAGGCAAAGAAAGGATGGCGCTTGCCGACCTCTCTGTTTTGCTTGGTGTTCGGCCGGGAGGAAAAGCAGGGAACCGTCCGCTTTTTCGATGGGTACCCTCTGGAACCGCCTACGGTTGTGGAGGACGTGCTCAATTCGCACTATGCGCCGTATTACCAGGAAGGCGGAAAATTCCCTCCGGGAGATTACTACCATCCGGTGCCGGTCTTCTTTGGAGCAGTGGAGGGGCGTTCCTGGGCTTTCTATGTGGGTGTAAGGGAAGAAGAAGTAAGAGAAGCCAGCGGGGAGGAGCCACTGAATAAGGTGGTTGAATGGCTAGACTATGCCTTCTCCGCGCAGGGCGTTGGAGCCAAAACAAGTTTGGGTTACGGCTTGATGTCCGTAAGTGCCATCGACCCCTGATAGCGCAGAACCTTTGGGGTCGGTGGGCTGGCTGATTTCTAGTTTTTGGCTTTTGGCTGGTGTGAAAAATTAATCAAGGGGGTAGAAAACCAAGATGAAGTACTATATATCGACGGAGAATATAAAGATAGAGTGGCGGACTATAAAAGACAAGGGGGTAACTGACTCCTAAAAATAAATAAAGCCCTCCGGGTTTGGAGATAACCTTACCGGAGCAGGAAAATTTCCCTCCGCGGAGAAATTGACAGAGGGCGGATGGGGCAGATGGGCCCAAGAGTTCCTTATACTTCTGCCTGAAGAAAGGGTGAGAATATGGGGATAGCCATAGAAGGTGTGGAAATCGCTTGGTTGGGGCATGACGGCTTTTTATTCAAAGGAGAGGGTAAAGTGGTGGCCGTAGACCCTTATAAAGTAAAAGGGGTTTCGGAAAAGGCGGATTTGATTTTGATAACCCATGACCATTTTGATCACTGTGATCCAGCTTCTGTGAAGGTCCTATCTTCCCCTGACACCGTCATCTTGGCTCCTCACAATGCTGCCTCAAAGCTGCGGGGTCTGGGTACAGTAAGGGAGGTAAAGGCCGGCGAAAAGGTAGAAGAGAAGGGCATAAAAATCGAGGTGGTTCCGGCCTACAACACCAAGCCCGAACGCCAGAGGTTCCATCCCAGAGATTACGGAGGAGTGGGATATCTCATACAGCTGGCGGGCAAGAGGATCTACCATGCAGGGGATACCGACCTTATCCCTGAGATGGATGCTTTGGACAAAGTGGATATAGCTTTACTTCCGGTCAGCGGGGTATATGTCATGGATGCAGAGGAGGCGGCGGAAGCGGTCAAGCTCATCCGGCCCCTCCACGCTATACCCATGCATTACGGGGCTGGGGTGGCGGGTACAGAGGCAGACGCGGAAAAGTTTGCCCGGCTGGCCTCTGCCTTTGCCCAGGTTCACGTACTGGGTCCGGCTTCCTAAAAAGTGCTTGCCGTGGCGGTTCGCCAGCGGGCTTCCCGGAAAGAAAAAGGCGAGCCCCTATGAAAGGGCGCGGCAGGCCTTTCCCGCCGTTGTCCCCCTTGAGTTCATCTTGAAGAGGACAGGCTCTATTTTAGCGGTTTTTACACCTTCAGAACCCGGAGGGATCCGATGGGGACATCGCTTGGGGCCAAGGCTTCATCTAGGCTTTTTTCCATCCGGAAAGGTAAGCTTCAGGCATTTTAGGAACTGGCTTAAAGCCATGGCATCGTCTTAGCCATCCCGGGGATGGCCGGTAAGCAGAGGATTAATGGAAAAAGAAGGAGGTGGTATTGAAAATCCCTGTGGAGGAAAATGGGCAAAATAAGGGAAGTTCTGCCGGTGAAAATTTTCTGCGGTCTCCTCTACCGGGAAGAAGCGGTGCGCATACGGGCCCAAAGGTGCCTGGAAGAACATTGGGGGGAAGTGGACCTGGAGGCAGGACCTTTTCCCTTTAGTTTTACCGATTATTATTTTCAAGAAATGGGCGGAGATTTGAAGAAATATTTTTTAGGCTTCCGGGATTTAAAGTCACCAGAGGATTCCTGTTTATGGAAGCTGTTTACAAATTCCCTAGAAGAAAAGTTTTCCCGAGACGGCAGGAGAGCTGTCAATCTGGACCCAGGATATATAGATTCAGCCAAGGTGGTGCTATTTTCTACTAAAAATTTCTATCATAGGATATATTTGGGCAAGGGAATCTACGGCGAGGTCACCCTTTACTACAGCAAGGGGGAATACAGGTGCTTCCCCTGGACCTACCCGGATTACCGCACCCCGGAATATATAAATTTCTTCACAAAATTAAGGGAGCTCTATCATCAACAGCTGAGAGCTTTAAAGAGGAGCTGACGGGATAGAATGGATATTCCCATGAAAGGTGGAGGTAGGACTGTGCGGGAAGTGATCATCTTGTTCCTGCTGGCCTTTATAATAGCCTATTTTTTGTGGCCCCCCTTTATTTACCGATACCTGCTGCCCGTTTTGCTTTTCCTGGTGCTCATCGCTGCCCTGGCCTGGATATTCCGGAATGTATGAAGAAGATAATCGAGGAGGGGTAATGTGGCCCAGTACATACACTCTGCGCCCAATTTCAGCGAAGGCCGACGCCTGGAAGTGGTGGAAGCCGTGGTGGCCCCTTTGAAGGGGATTCCAGGGGTAAAACTCATAACATATCATCCGGATCCCGACTTCAACCGCACAGTGGTGGAGCTGGTAGGTAAGCCAGATCCCCTCAAGGAAGCTCTTCTGGCCATGGCGGGTAAAGCTTACGAGCTCATAGACTTAAATCAGCATCAGGGGGCCCATCCCCGTATAGGGGCCCTGGATGTGGTTTCCCTGGCTCCCCTGCGGAATATAACCCTGGAAGAGGTGAAGCAGCTGGCCCGGCGCATAGGGGAAGAGATTTACCAGCGCTATAAGGTGCCCGTATATTTTTCAGGTGAGCTGGCCCGCACTCCTGAGAGAAAAAATTTTGACTATATTCGGANGGGGCAGTTCGAGGGGTTGAAGGAGGCCGTCCTTCCACCAGAGAGGGCTCCGGATCTAGGAGGTCCTACCCTCCATCCTACAGCCGGAGCCACCATCGTCACTGCAGATCCCATAGCTCTGGTGGCGGTAAATGTCATCCTGGACAGCGATGACCTGGATCTGGCCAAAAGGATAGCGAAGGCGGTGAGGGGGCCTTCCGGTGGGTTCTCCACTGTGAGGGCCATAGGTTTGCGTTTTACCCAAAGGCAGAAGGTGGCGGTTTCCATGGACATGTTCGACGTGGAAAAGACTCCCATCTACAGGGTATACGAGCTCATCAGGCTGGAGGCCGAGCGGAGAGGAGTCAAGGTGTTGGGTACCCAGATAGTGGGCACCTTGAGACAAGAGGCCCTTATAAGGGTGGCGGAGTTCTATTTGGGCCTGGAGGACTTCAATCGCGATCAAATATTGGANAACCACCTTATAGATCTGGAGAGCCCTGAGTAGGAGGGGATGGAGGTGGACGAACCTTCGGTTTTTATATCCTGGAATGTGAATGGTCTCCGTTCTGCTTTAAAAAAGGCCTGCTGGGATTTATAGAGAGGGAAAGGGCAGACGCCTACTGTTTTCAGGAGATAAAGACCAAAGAGGTGCCCCAGGAGTTAAGAGATACGGGCTATGAAGTCTACCTCAATCCCTCCTCCCGAGGAGGCTACAGCGGCACTTTGGCCCTTTTGAAATATAAGCCGCTCTCTTATTTTTATTTACGGTTTGGGCCTTCCCAAATTTGACTTGGAAGGGCGGGTTCAGACCTTCGAATACCCTTCTTTTTATCTCATCAATGTCTATTTCCCCAACGCCCAGCGGGGTCTAGCGAGGTTGGATTACAAGCTCCGTTTCAACCAGGCCTTCTTGGACTTTGTCCAGGAATTGAGGGTCAAAAAACCTGTAATCATCGGGGGAGATTTCAATGTGGCCCATCAGGAGATAGATATAGCCAGGCCCAAAGATAACGAAAAGAATNCCGGTTTTACCTGGGAAGAGAGAAAATGGATGACCAGATTTTTTAAACCTGGGCTACATAGATACCTTTCGGGTNTTTGTCCCCCAGGGGGGCACTATACCTGGTGGACCTACAGGTTTAAGGCCAGGGAGAGGAATATAGGCTGGAGGGTGGATTACTTTGTTATATCCAGCGAATTGAGGGACAGGTTGTTGGGGGCTGAGATATTGAGCCAGGTGGAAGGTTCTGATCACGCCCCCATAAAATTGATTTTGGCCCCGGCGGAGAAGCTTGCAACATAAACCGACAGGTTCTAAGCAAGGATTAAGGGGGGATTGTCAAGGGGGCCTATCTTGGGGGCGGATTTCCCCCCTGCAGCAAAGGCTTCTCCTGAAGGGTAGTTTTTTAAAAAGGGGCGAGAAGAGGCCTGGGATCCGATCCCCTGGCCCAAGGAAGGCCTTTCCCAGCGGTATTGAGGCTGTTTTTCTCCCAGCAAGATGGCAGGAATTTCAGTCCGCGAGGAGAATTCTTTTCCTGGGAATACAAAAAGCAAGGAGGGGATTTTTTTGTTAAAAAGGTTAACGGTGTTCGGCTTAGTTTTGCTGCTTTTGTTCATGGGGATCCCTGTCCCGGCGGGAGCAGCCAGTTTAGAAGTCCAGTTCCAGATAGGCANGANCGTNTACTGGGTGGACGGCCGGGTGGAACCCATGGACGTGGCCCCTTATATTGATGAAAACCACCGCACCTTGGTTCCGGTGAGGTATCTGGCTTATGCCCTGGGGGTCCCCAAGGAAAACGTGTTCTGGATGCCAGAAGGATCATTGATCTATCTTTACAAAGATACAGTGGGGATAGCTTTAGTAGTAAATCAGCCAAAAATATGGAAAATAAAGGGAGACGATGCGAGGGTGCTCGGCCAGCTTTTCTCCCTGTGTCAGCGCATACAAAAAGTGGTAGAGCCCATAGAGAAGGAGGGGCGAGAACCCACGCTCCGGGAAATAGAAGAGCTCGAAGCCCTTTTACGAGAAGCGTGCGAAGCCATGGGGGTGAAGCCTTCTTTTGACTCTTTAGAAGAGCTGGAGGAGATCCAGAGAAAGTGGGAAAAGGCTTTCACCAACTGGCTTGGGGAAGTGCTGCAATATCACAGCGAGCTGGAGACAATAGACACAGTGCCGGTGATCAAAAACGGCCGCACCTTCCTCCCCGCCCGGTATGTGGCTGAGGCCCTGGGCTATAAAGTGGACTGGGATGGGTATTCCCAGAAGGTAACCCTTTCTCCCAAGGAGGGGATATATCTTTAAAGAGGCATTGAGCTCCTGGAAATATCTATTACCGCCGGTCCTCAACCGTAGAACCACGTTGGGCTGGTGGTAATTTTTGCCATAGGCCGCCCGGTTTCTGGTCTATCCCAGGTATTCCAGAAGTCCGGGGGCTTTTTCTTTAGCGTTGGCGGAAAGCCCTTGTTTCTGGTTTTAGACCACCTTTCACGAGGGGGAGAAGAGGATGGTGGTGGGTATGGACGGGGCTAGGGGTGGCTGGATCACGGCTGCTTGGGGAAAGGCGGGAATTGAGATGAGGTTCTGGGTTCGTTTCCAGGAGGCCTGGGAATTTTATTGCCGCAGGGCTCTGGTCATCCTGGTGGATATACCTATAGGTTTGCCCTGGAAAGGAGCTCCAGAGAGGAAATGCGACAGGCAGGCTAGGAAGTTTTTGGGCTTTCCCCGATCGGCCAGCATCTTCTCTCCCCCCTGTAGGGAATCCCTGTACGCTTCTTCTTACCGAGAAGCCTGCAGTATAAACCGGCAGATCCTGGGCAAGGCCCTCTCCCGTCAGGCCTGGAACCTTTCTCCTAAAATAAAAGAAGTGAACGAATTCCTCCTGAGCCACCGGGAGGCATTGGGGGTTGTCAGGGAGTCCCATCCCGAGGTGGTATTTAAAGGGCTGGCGGGCAGATCCGCCCGCTACAGCAAGCGGCATCCTTTGGGGTATGAAGAGCGCCTGGAGGTGGTAAAGGGTTTCTGCCCTGAGGCTGAGCTGATCCTCTCCTCTGAGGAGTGGCGGGGGAGAAGGCTGGATTGTCTGGATTCCCTGTTGCTGGTCACAGCGGCTGCTTTGGCCTTAAGGGCGGGCTTCTCCCCAGAAGTATGGCGCACTTTTCCCCCGGAAGGAGGGAAAAGGGATCCGGCGGGTCTTCCCATGGAGGTGGTCTGGGTTAAAGGGGGCCTTGAAACATAAGGCTTTTTCCTTGACACGCCCTTTTCCCTTTCTTAAAATGTAAACAACTCTCCAATGGCATCGGGGCGATATTTATGGACAAGGAGATAAAAGAGCTGCAGGAGGCCATATCGAAGCTTAAAGAGGAAAAGGGAGCGGTTATCCTGGCCCACTACTACCAGAGGGGAGAGATCCAGGAGGTGGCCGATTACATCGGCGACTCCCTGGAGCTATCCCGTAGGGCAGCCTCGCTACCGGTTGGGGTTATAGTATTTTGCGGGGTACACTTCATGGCGGAGACCGCTGCCCTTCTGTCTCCAGAAAAAAGGGTGGTGTTGCCTGACCTGGAGGCCGGCTGTCCTCTGGCGGATATGGCCACCCCGGAGGAAGTGAGGCTCCGCAGGGAGGCCCTGGGACATCCCCTGGTGGTGTGTTACGTCAATACCAGCGCGGCGGTGAAAGGGGAAAGCTATATTTGCTGCACCTCGGCCAATGCCGTGGAAGTGGTGGGGAAGCTGCCCGAGGAGGCGGCGGTGCTTTTCCTTCCCGACCGCAATCTGGGTGCCTACGTGAAGGGCTTCTATCCCCAGAGGGCGATATTCCTCTGGCCGGGATACTGTCCTGTTCACGAAGGAGTGGAAGCGGAGGATATCCTGAGGCTGAAGGAGCTTCACCCCCGGGCCAAGGTCTTGGTCCATCCCGAGTGCAAGCCTTCGGTGGTGGAGCTGGCCGACAAGGTGGCCAGCACTTCCGGTATGGTTAAATACGTAAGGGAATCAGGAGCTAGAGAATTTATCGTGGCCACAGAAAAGGGTATACTGCACCATCTGGCTAAGGTATATCCCGAAGCCAAGTTCTATCTGGCTTCTCCCCGTCTGGAATGTCCAGATATGAAAAAGATAACTCTGGAGAAGTGCTATAAATCCCTTTTAACTCTAGAACCCCGGGTTCAGGTGCCCCCCCTCCGTGCGGGAAAGGGCCCGGAGGGCGGTGGAGAGGATGCTGCGGTTATAAATTTATACAAAACTTAGAAAACAAAAAGGGGACGCTTTTTATGTCCAATAGATATCTGGTCAACTTTAACCTTTCAGAATTAGAAATGGTGGAGACCGAGTTCCTGATCATAGGAAGCGGCATAGCTGGGCTTTGGGCTGCCCATAAGGCCGGCCGTCATTGGCGGGACATAATCCTGATCACCAAAAGNGGTATAGAGGATACCACCACTGTCCACGCCCAAGGGGGTATAGCAGCTGCAGTGGGTCCCGACGATGACCCCTTTTGCCATTATAGGGATACCCTGGAGGCAGGAGCAGGTCTTTGCGATCCTGTGGCGGTGGAAATCCTGGTGACCGAGGGCAGGGAGAGGATTGAGGAATTGGCCCGCCTGGGGGTGAATTTCGATAAGGTTGACAGCCAGTGGCACCTCACCTCCGAAGGGGGACACAGCCGCAAGCGNGTGCTGCACGCTGGTGGAGATGCTACCGGCCAGGAAATCCAGAGGGTTCTTACTAAGGTGGTGGGATCCCATCCCCACATCCAGGTTCTGGAGGACCATTTTTTGGTAGACATACTGGTGGACAGGGATGTTTGTTGGGGGGCCCTGGTTCACCATGCAGGCAAGCTGAAGGTTATCAAGGCTCCAGTAACGGTTCTGGCCACAGGGGGAGGGGGACAGGTATACCTTTCCACCACCACCCCTGAGATAGCCACAGGGGACGGCATCGCCGCGGCTTACAGGGCAGGGGTGGAGGTTATGGATATGGAATTCGTCCAGTTCCACCCCACTGTGCTGGCCCTGAAGGGTGCCCCTCCCTTCAATATATCCGAAGCGGTGCGGGGAGAGGGGGCCTGGCTGGTCAACAGTAAGGGTGAGAGATTCATGCCCACGTATCATCCCCTGGGGGAGTTGGCCCCCCGGGACGTGGTGGCCCGGTCCATATACCAGGAGATGCAAAAGACGGGGAGCGATAAGGTGTTTTTAACTTTAAGACATTTGGAAGAGGAATGGGTTCACCGGAGATTTCCCACCATAAGCCGGAGGCTGAAGTTCTACGGGTTGGATTTGGCCCAGGATCTGATCCCTATAGCCCCTGCCGTACACTACTTTATGGGGGGAGTGAAGACGGGGTACTGGGGCGAGACTTCCTTGAAAGGCCTGTACGCCTGCGGAGAAGTGGCCTGCACAGGTGTTCATGGGGCCAACCGCCTGGCTTCCAATTCCCTCTTGGAAGGTCTGGTCTTCAGTTCCCGGGCGGTGGAACACGCATGGCAGAACAGGGCTTTGCTGGAACAAGCCTTCATCAGGGCAGAGAAAAAGGCCAAGGGGGAAGGCCTGCTGCTCTCCCCTTCTGTGGATTGGGAAGGCTTGAGAGGAGAACTGCGGGCATTGATGCAGGCCCACGTGTCCCTATGCCGTTGCCGGGAGGGCCTGGAATTGGCCTTGGGGGAGTTGGAAAAATACAGCCAAAAGCTCCTATACCATAGCCCCGCTGTAGAGGCCATGGAGTTTAAGAATATGCTGCAGGTGGCCTGGCTGATAGCCGAAGGGGCGCTGATCAGGACCGAATCCCGGGGGGCCACTGGCGTTCCGATTACCCCCAAACAGAAGAAAGGTGGCAGCGGCATCTGATTTTCAAAAGGCAGGTGCAGTAAAAATGCTCCTGTGGCAATGGGATGAGCTAATCTTAAACGCCCTTCAGGAAGATATGGGACCCGGGGACATAACCACCCAGCTCCTGATCCCCGAGGGGGAGAAGGGTAAAGGGGTTATCATGGCTAAAGAGCCGGGGGTTATAGCAGGGCTGCCGGTGGCCGCCAGGGTTTTCTCCCTTCTGGATCCGAGGGTCTGCTTCTCCCCTTTATGCCAGGAGGGGCAAGGGGTGGAGGCAGGAACCATCTTGGCCCAGGTGGGAGGTCCCTTGAGGGCCATTTTGGCCGGAGAGCGGGTGGCCCTGAATTTTCTCCAGCACCTTTCGGGAATCGCCACCCGGACCTCCAGAATGATCCAGCTGATAAAGGGATATCCGGTTCGACTTCTGGACACCAGGAAGACCACCCCCGGGCTGAGATACCTGGAGAAATATGCGGTCAGGGTGGGCGGAGGTGCCAATCACCGTCTGGGCCTTTTTGACGGCATCCTGATCAAGGACAACCATATAGCCGCGGTGGGGAGCGTGGCCGAGGCGGTGAGGAGGGCCAGGGCAGGAGCCCCCCCGTTTCTGAAGATAGAAGTGGAGGTGAAAAACCTGAAGGAACTCCAAGAGGCTCTGGAGGCGGGGGCGGATATTATAATGCTGGACAATATGTCCTTGGAAGAGATGGCTCAGGCGGTCCAGATGGCCCGGGGAAGGGCCTTGTTAGAAGCTTCCGGGGGTATAACAGAAGAAAATATAGAGAAAGTGGCGGCGACCGGGGTGGACTTTATATCCCTTGGAGCCCTCACCCATTCGGTGAAGGCCCTGGATATCGCCCTTTACATAGAGGAGGTAGGCTGATGCCTTTAGGCCCTGTACTGCTGAAATTTCCCGACGGGACTTCCCTGCTGTTGACCCTAAAGCCCGAAAGCCATGGCCATCACGGCAGCCATCACGGCGTTATATCTCTAGAGGAACTGAAGGAAGCCCCTTACGGGGTGGTGCTCCATTCCAGTACAGGGAGGCCCTTCAGGGTCCTGCGCCCCACCCTGGAGGATCTCATGATGAGGGTTAAACGCCGCACCCAGATCGTATATCCCAAAGACGCAGGTTTTATCCTGCTAAAGCTGGGATTGAAGGACGGGGACCTNGTATTTGAAGCTGGGACGGGGAGTGGGGCCATGACCATAGCCCTGGCATGGGCTGTGGCTCCTGGAGGCAGGGTCATCACCTACGAGAGGGTAGAGGAGTTCCATCTTCTGGCCCAGGAGAACGTGGAGAAGGCCGGCTACTCCCCCTGGGTAGAGTTTGTGCACAAAGATGCAGGGGAAGGGATTGAGGGGGGTCCCTTTGATGCCGCCTTTATAGATTTAAGGGATCCCCCGGAGATCCTTCAACCCTTGGCCCAGGTCCTGCGACGCGGGGCACCGGTGGCCTTTTTTTTGCCCACCGCCAATCAGGTGCAGGAGCTGTTGAGGGCGTTGCAGGGGCATTATGAAGACGAGGAAGTGGTGGAGATATTCCATCGTTATTACAAAACCAATGCCGAAAGATTCAGGCCTGAAGATCGGATGACCGCCCACACCGGATATCTGGTGTTTGCCCGGAGAAAGATTGTTTAAACTAGGCGCTGGATGATCTCTCCCCTTTCCCCGGGAAGGAGGTCCACGGGGGGTATCTCGGGCAAGGTGTAGGCCCCTGGCCTTTGCCTCACCGCTGCCCGGGCAGCGGCCACCATAATCTGCCCGGTAAGGGAGGGGTTATGTACAGCCATGCTGAAGGAAAATCTCTGGTTGGCCGTTTCCCCAGAGGTCCCCTTCCTTTCGATGCACACCCCGTGGCCGTAATCTTCGTAGGGGGCCGTGCTGGGCACAAATATCACTTCAGTGGGGTCGTGGCGGAAATAGGGATCCTTCAGGATTGCCTCCCTTATGGACTCCTCGTCCGCTCCCTCTTCTTTCTCCACATATACCAGCCGGCGGTGGCGGCCAAAGCCCAGGGGCAGAGTATAGGAGAGGGCCCTCCTCACCCCGGGGAGGCTGCGTACCGCCACGCTGTGGCCCATGCTGATGCCCGGGCCAAAATTGGTGAAGGTGAGGCCCCAGGGAGCCATGGCCTCCATCAAGACCCTTATCACCGAGTCGGTGCCCGGGTCCCAGCCTGCCCCTATTATGGCCACCTTGCCCTGGGTTCTTGCCAGCCCATCCAGATGCGACCTTAGACGGGGTATCTCTTCGTGGATGTCAAAGGAATCCACCGTGGAGATACCCTGTTGCAGCAGCGCCTCCGCCTTTTCCGGCACCTGGCGGGATGGCAAGGTCAGAAGGGCCACGTCCACTGGCATGTTTTCCAGCTTGGGGATTACCGGGATGGAAGGGGGAATACCCTGATGGGGAGAGGGATTGCGGCGAACCACCGCCACCACCTCCATATCGGGAGCCCTGAGGGCAGCCTTCAAGGCGTGATACCCCACGTTGCCGTAGCCCACTATGGCCAGCTTTATCATCTCTATCCCCCTCTCTGAGGTTTACCTTATAATTATAAACCTTCAAGAAGGGTCTACCAAGGAGAAAAACAGTCCAATCCCTAGAAATGACGGAGTAGATCTTTTCTTGGTGTCTATAATTGACAGATACAGGGTTTGACAATTATATTTGCCCCCTTTTTGGTTTGTTTTACCCAGGTCCAGGAGTTATAATAAATATCGAAGTTAAAATCTTCCTAGAAGGAGGTGAACGGGATGAAGCGCTTGTGGCAGGACTGGGTCAACCTGATTTTAGGTGTTCTCATCTTCTTATCTCCATGGATTTTAGGCTTTAGCGATATTTCTTCTGGTAGCTGGTTAGTCCGGATAGTGGGGATCCTTCTGATAGTTCTCTCCGCTTGGGGCCTGTCCAATCCCGCTGCCTGGATCGAGTGGGTCAACGTCATTTTAGGCGTGATAGTAATTCTGTCCCCTTGGATCGGNGGCATCGCGGCCAAGGGNGCCGGCACTACCTGGACTTTAGTGATAGCGGGCATCATCATAGCGGTGGTGGCCTACCTGGCCCAGAAGGAAAAGGCACAGGCCAGTTAAAGGGATCTTCCGAGAGGGGGAGGTATCACCTCCCCCTCTTGCTTTACCTGGAGGTGTTCACTGGGGTCCCAGCTTGTGTTACACTGGAGGGAAAGGGATAGGGGGTCAGGCTATGAAACACCTAAAGCTGAAGATCTACACAGGGGAAGGGGAAAAATGGGAAGGCGCTCCCCTTTACCATGCCCTTCTGGTGAAATTTCAGGAAGCGGGTTTAGCCGGGGCTACGGTTTATAAAGGCGTGGAGGGATACGGTCCCCACCGGGGCCTGCGCACCAGCAAAATACCTAAATTTTCCATAGATCTGCCTGTGGTTATAGAGGTGGTGGAGGCAGAAGACAAGATAAGGGAAGTTTTGCCCCTGGTCAGGGCCATGGTAAAAAAGAAGGGGCTGATAATCCTGCAGGAGGTGGAAGTATTGGAGCTGGATACCCCCGAAGCCTCAGCCGGGGAGAAATAGAAGAGGAACTGGAATTTATAAAAAAACAGCTGTGGGAAATCCACCCTCTACTGGAGGGGGAGGAAAAGCGTTCTGAGTTGGAGGAGATCTGGCGCGGGGTGAAGGTGGAAGGAGCCCTTTCCCTGGAGGAATACTTTGTGTTGGTCAACAGCTTGTTGGTGCCTCTGGGGGAGGGACATACCTTCGTCCATCCCCCCATTTCTACCCGGCATCTGCCCTTCAAGCTCACCTGGGTGAGCGACGGGTTGGGGGTGAGCTTGAGCAGCTGGGAAGGAGTTAGGCCCGGAGCTCAAGTCCTCTCCTTGGGAGGACGGGAACCCCAGAGCCTCCTGGGCTCCCTGAAATCCTTCCTTCCCCATGACAATGCTTATTTTTTGAGGCACAGGGGAGCCAAATACCTCAGCACCCAATTTTTCTTCCAGGCATTGGGGCTAAAGGAGGAGAAGGAAGGGGTTCCCTTGAAGATTTCTTGGGAAAAAGATGAAAAGCTCTACACCGTGACCTGGCAGGATAAGCCTTTGGAGGAAAAACTGCCCGCCTTCAGCTATGAAATTTCACCTGAGCGCTCCTTGGGCTTCTTCACCTTGAACCTCTGCCAAAATACCCCCGAATATAGGCTGGAGGTGGACAGATTTTTCCTGGAGGTGAAGGAAGAGGGGATAAGGTACATAGCCCTGGATCTGAGGAGGAACGAGGGAGGAGACTCCAATGTGGTGGACGCCTTTTTAAAATATCTACCTCCTGAAGAGATAAGGGACTATCGGGCAGAGACGAGATATGCCCCCCAGGTGAGGCTCCAGCGGGGGGATGGGGCGGAGATAGCCATAAGCTTGGCCCGGCTTTTTTCCCGGCTCTACAAGGGAAAGCGCCGAACACCTCGGCCCCCTTCCCCTGACCTCATATTTCGGGGACAGCTCTACGTCCTCATCGGTCCAGCCACTTTCTCCGCCGGGGTTTGGGTGGCCACCATGTTGCGGGATAACGGATTATGCCGCCTTATAGGGGAACCTACAGGGGGAACCCCTTCTTTTATAGGGGATGTGCTGACCTTCCCTCTGCCCCACTCCCGGTTGATTTATACCGTGGCCCATAAAAAATTTACCCGCCCGGCTGCTGAACTGGATCCCGCAGAAGCCCTTTATCCCGACATCCATGTCCCCACCACCATAACCCATTTGAGGGAGGGCAGAGATCCCCAGAAGGAGAAGCTGCTGGACATAATCAGGTGATCATTATGGAGATCTTTCTTTTGGCTCCCGGGACTTCCCTGGACGTGGTGGCCCCTCGCCTTTGGGACGGAAAAGGGGAGGGGCTTGTGGAGGACAGGGTCCTCTTGATAAGGAATGGTAAAATAAAGGGGATTTTGCCCCTGGAGGTTTATGAACCCGGCCCTTGTCCTCTACTAAAACTGGAGGGCACTTTAATACCGGGATTAGTTGACGCCCATGTCCACCTGTCCCTTGACGGAAAGGATTTCAAGCAGTCCATAGAGAGATGGTATCACCCCCAGGACATGTGGAGGGTCATAACCCAGGAGCTGTGGGATACCCTCAAGGCGGGAGTGGTGGCCATAAGGGACGGGAGCGACGGCCTGAACTGGAACTTGGAGGCGAAAAAGTGGGTGGCTGCCGGTCAAGCGGTGGGCCCTGTGGTGGTGGCCACTGGAAGAGCCTTGAGGAGGAAGGGTTACTACGGCACTTTTCTGGGCCCGGGGCTGGAGCGGAGGGAGGAATGGGAGGATCTTTTAAAAGATCAGGCTGCTGGGGGATGTGACCAGGTAAAGATAGTCCTCTCGGGGCTCATAACCTTCCGCCGCTATGGGGAGGTGGGGCCTGTACAGTTTTCTTTGGAGGAACTGAGCTGGCTGGTAAGAAGAGCCCATGCTCTGGGGTTAAAGGTAATGGTCCACGCCAATGGGCCCCAGGCCCTCGAGATGGCCCTGGATGCGGGGGTAGACAGCATAGAGCACGGCTATTTCGCCACGGAGGAGCTTCTTTCCCGCATGGCCGAGCAGGGGGTTTACTGGTGCCCCACGGTGGCTGCGGTTATAAATCGTCTTAAGGTGCGCAAGGCAGAAGAATACAGCCCCCATCAGAAGGACNTAATCAAGAGGACTTGCGAGTCCCAGCTTGGGAACATGTATAAGGCCCATAGAATAGGGGTGAGGATGGTTTTGGGGACCGATGCGGGAGCCCCAGGCGTCTATCACGGGCGCAGCTACGGAGAGGAGGTGAACTATTTTAAGGAAGCGGGTCTGGACAATCTCTCTATATTAAAGGCCGCCACTTCCCTGGGGGCTGCCTGTTTGGGTTTAAAGGATCTGGGCACTATAGAAGAAGGGAAATCAGCCTGCTTTGTGGAATTAGAAGGCGATCCCCTGGCCGATCTCCAGGCCTTGAAAAAGATCAACAGGGTTTTTTATTTTCAGCCCATCCCTTGCGGTTATGGGTAATAAATGCTATTATTGAACAAAAAAGTTTATTCCGAAGAGGAAGTGAAATGCCCGAGTTCAGCAACCCCTTTGTGGTGATGAAGGCGGAGCGCAAGCTCACCCACGAAGAGCTGGTAAGGTGTATACGCTTTATGATAGCTGCCGAGTACGAGGCAGTCCAGCTCTACACCCAGTTGGCAGAGTCCACCGATAATGAGCTGGCCAAAGCGGTGCTGAAGGATATAGCTGACGAGGAGAGGGTCCACGCTGGAGAATTTTTGTGCCTGCTGAAGGAGCTGGCTCCTGACGAGGAGGAACTCTATCAGAAAGGCTACAGGAAGGCTAAAAAGAATATCCTGAAGGCTAAAGGGTGTAAAGAAGTGGAAGAGATTATAAAGTATGATGTAGATATGGTGCTTCTGGGCACTACGGTCAACGCCTGCACCATAATACTGGGGGCCACAGTGGGCAGCCTCCTGAAAAGGGGGCTGCCCGAAAACATAAAGTCCGTCGTGCTCCAGGGGGTAACCCTCACGGTCATCCTTATAGGCCTGAAGATGGCTTTTGAGGCCCAAAGGATACTGATAGTGGCCTTGAGCCTGGTGAGCGGTGGATTTATAGGGGAGCTTTTAAAAATCGAAGATCATCTGAACAGGTGGGGGCAGGCCCTGGAGAACTCCTGGGGCCAGGGGGATAAGGATTTCGCCAGGGGTTTTGTCTCCGCCAGCCTCATCTTCTGTGTGGGGGCCATGGCCATCATGGGTTCCCTGGAGAGCGGGCTTACCGGCCAGCACACCACCTTGCTGGTCAAGTCCCTTCTGGATGGGGTTACCTCCATGATTTTGGCCTCCAGCTTGGGTTGGGGTGTGGCCTTTTCCGCCGTACCGGTATTTTTGTACCAGGGCAGCATCGCTTTGGCTGCCGGCAAATTGAGCCCCCTTTTGAACGAAGGGGTTATAAGGGAGATGACGGCCACTGGAGGCCTGCTCATCTTGGCCATAGGCCTAAATTTGCTGGACAGCCGCTTTAAAATCAAAGTGGGCAACCTCCTCCCGGCCCTGTTCATGGCAGCCCCCTGGGTTTACCTGGCCATGGGGTGGCAGGGAGGCAGATAACTTAAAGGGGGAATTGTATATGGTCGGAAAGATGTTCGCGTTACCAGTGTTCCGTATGCGGGTACATCTACGATCCTTCTAGGGGGATGGCACCCAGGACATATCTCCGGGCACCTGCTTTGAAGCCCTACCCGATACCTGGCGTTGTCCTGTCTGTGGGGTACCCAAAGAGGAATTTTTCAAAATAGATTGAGGGAAAAGCCCTTCCCGCTGGCAGGAAAAGAGACGGCCAGCGGGAATTTTTTATATCTGGGGCAATAGAAATTTAAAGGGCCCTTATTCACTTTTAAGGAGGGGCGACAATGCTCTTATGGCAACTGCCGCAAAAACATAAAGACTCCATACGCCATCCTGCTCTGCGCTATAGGGAAGAGGAAATTTCCTATCAGGAGGCAGCAGATCTGATCGAGGGTTATGCCCGGCTTTTCCAGGATAAGGGCCTGGAGCCGGGTGAGAGGGTGGCCATAATCTCTTTCAACTGCCCGGATTTTATCCTCAGCTATCTGGGATGCCTTCGGGCCGGGGGCATAGCTGTCCCTTTAAATTTCATGCTCACCCTGCCGGAGATAGCCTACATATTAAAAGACGCGGGCTGCAGTTTTATCGTCATCCACGAGCAGCTCTATAAAAAGCTAAATCTGGACCCGTCTTCCCCTCTCCTTTCAGGCCTCAAGGGGGTTGTGCTTTTAGGTGAGGAGAGCCGGGCTCGGGCCCGGAGCCTGCCACCTGCCCGTCCAGTGGAGGCCCGGGAGGAGGATATTTGCGCCTTTCTTTACACTTCGGGCACCACGGGGCTGCCCAAGGGGGCTATGTTGAGCCATAAAAACTTTTTGGCCAACGTAAAGGCCCTCCATGAGGTTTCCCAATTCGGCCCTGACAACGATTTCCTTTCAGTTCTCCCCATGTTCCACAGCTTTGCTTGGACCACCAGCGTGCTCTTGCCCATATATCTGGGCAGCACCATCACCATAAAGGAGAGCTTTCAACCCAAAGAAATTCTGGATATCCTGACTTATAGAGGCATAACCGTATTCTGCGGTGTTCCGGCCATGTTTACGGTCCTGGTGAGGCTGGGAGACCTCAGGGAATTTAAAGCGTTGAAATTCGCCATTTCTGGAGGCGCCCCTTTGGACCCCAGGGTGGGGCAAGCCTTTGAGGAGAAATTTAGGGTCCCGTTGGTGGAGGGTTATGGCCTTACCGAGGCTTCCCCGGTGGTGTGCCTCAACCCCCTTTACGGCAAGAGAAAGCCGGGATCTGTGGGCTTCCCTTTGCCGGGGATAGAGGTCAGGATAGTAGATGAGAAAGGCCAGGAGGTGCCCCTGGGGGAAGTGGGGGAGCTGATCGTAAAGGGGCCCAATGTCATGGCGGGCTACTATAACCGGCCGGAGGAGACGGCCGAAACCTTGCGGGACGGCTGGCTCTACACCGGGGATCTGGCCCGTAAAGACGAGGAAGGCTATATCTATATAGTGGACCGTAAGAAGGACCTGATCATAACCGGAGGCTTTAATGTGTATCCCCGGGAGGTGGAGGAGGCCCTGATGGCCCATCCTGCGGTGGCAGAAGCGGCGGTTATAGGTGTCGGAGATCCCCTGAGGGGGGAAGAGATAAAGGCCTATATAATCTTAAGGTCGAGCCAGCAGGTTTCCTGCCAGGAACTGCGGGAGTTTTTAAGAGGACGCCTGGCCCCTTATAAAATACCCCGCTACTTCGCCTTTGTGGAGGACCTACCCCGTTCCACCACGGGTAAAGTCCTCAAAAGGGTGTTAAAGGAACAGGGAGGCAGATAAAAAGCCCGGGGTCCCGGGCTTTTACTTTAGGAGTTTGGCTAAGGCTTCGGGATCCGCCAGGAAGGCCTCATAGAGGCTCCTACCCTTTACCACTGCTAAAGGTTGGCTCAAGGCAGGAGCGGCCACCAGCTTCAGGGCTACCGAGTTTTGATAGTTGGGGTTTTTGACAAAGTCCCCCTTGCCGTCGGGATTTTGGATGTAATAATAAGCAGCACCCCGTTTTTGCCGGAAGGGCTCATAGAGGGACTTGAAGGTGCTCTCCACCAGGTTGGCCATGACCAAAGGCCGGTTTCCCGGATTTATAGTGACATGGCCATAATTGGGGGGGATGAAAACCTTATCCCCTTTTTTAGCTTCTACAGCTATGACTTCTTCGGCTTCTCCCCTCTTATCGTTTTTCTGCAGCAGGTAAAGGGCTTCCCCTTCCAGGACTTCGTAATATTCGGTGTAGCTCTCCTCGCTGCCGGGCTTTAGGGGATGGAAATGGCCCACGGTTTTTATATATTCCCCTCCTATGGTGCCGGCCAAGATTACGGTGATATCGTAACGGATCCCATACTTTTCAAAAATCTCTTTATCCTTTTCCAGACACACTCCCCGGTACATGTAGTACAGGGGTTGGTCGCTGGGGGAAACCTGGGAGTAGAGGACCTCCAGGGCGTCCTTCAGCCGCCTCACGTCGGGTTCAGGCGGGGCCACCACTCCCGGAGCGAAGACTAGGAGCCCTTCTTCAGTTAAATGAGAATGTTCACCTAAAATCATGGAGGATGCCCTCCTTATTCTCATTTTGGACTCTGTATCTCGACCTTCTGTTGCATCTTCTTCCTTAGGCCTCACCCCTTTGTAAAATCTTCAGGGTTATCAATTCGGCTTCATCCTTTGATTCTCCTTCTTCCCTTTCCTTCTTTTTTCAGGGTGAGCTTCATATATAATAATACGTCAAATAGGGCAAATTGTTAGATAAATGGAGGGATCTGGCGGTGGAAATTTTAGACGAGATTCAGAAATATACCCAGGAAGACAGGGNGCTCTTTTGGGAGGGTACCTTTACAGAATACCTGGAAATGGTGATAAGAAAACCCCATATAGCCCGCCTGTCCCATGCCAGGATTTACGACATGATAATGGCTGCCGGGGTGGAAGAAGGGGAGACAAAAAGGTATAAATTTTTTACCGAACACCTGTTCGGTCTGGAGGAGACCCTGGTCAAGCTGGTGGAAGAATATTTCCACGCCGCTGCCAGGAAATTGGACGTGAGGAAGAGGATCCTGCTCCTCATGGGTCCGGTGGGGGGAGGCAAGTCCACCATCGTGAACCTGCTCAAGCGGGGCTTGGAGCGATACAGCCGGACAGAGGAAGGGGCCCTTTACGGCATAAAGGGGTGCCCCATGCACGAGGAACCTCTCCATTTGATACCCGAATCCCTCAGACCAAAATTCAAGGAAAAGTATGGTATCCATATAGAGGGGAATCTATGCCCCTGTTGTCAGCTCATGGTGGAGGAGAAATAAAGGAAAGATTGAGGAGGTGAGGGTGGAGAGGATAATAATTTCAGAGAAGAAGAGGATGGGCATAGGCACCTTCAGCCCCTCAGATCCCAAATCCCAAGACATAGCCGAGCTTACGGGCAGCGTGGATCTGACCACCATAATGTAATGGAGTACGGCTCAGAATCAGATTCCTGGGCCTATCGCTTTGACGGGGAGCTGAATATAGCCAACCGGGGACTGATGGAATTCCAGGAGATGCTGAAGTGCGACGAGCGCTTTTTGTACCACCTTTTGAGCCTTTCCCAGGAGGGCAATTTCAAGGTGGGGCGCTTTGCCCTCATCTCCGCCGATGAGGTGGTGATAGCCCATACCAATCCAGCTGAATACCGGGAATTCATAAGCAACCCCAGAAATGAGGCCCTCCGCTCCCGCATCATGGTTATACCAGTACCGTACAACTTGAGGGTGGACGATGAAGTGAAGATCTACGAAAAGCTCATAAGGGAGAGCGAGATGGAGGTCCATCTGGCTCCTTTCGTCCTGAAAGCGGCAGCTATATTTTCTGTCCTCTCCCGTTTAAAGGAGTCCAAAAAGAAGCCGTTGGACCTCCGTCAGAAGATGAAGCTCTACAATGGGGAGGAAATCGAAGGGTACACCCAGGAGGATCTCCGGGAGCTGCGAAAAGAATTCCCCGAGGAGGGTATGGAAGGGGTAGATCCCCGTTTTGTTCTGAACCGCCTTTCCAGAGCCCTGGTTTTATCCCCCCAGCCCTGCCTTACCCCCCTGGAGGTGCTCAAGGCCCTCAAAGAGGGCATAGAAGAAGAGCCGGGGTGGAGCGGGGAGACCAAAGAGCGCCTTCTGAATTTTGTGTACTGGGCTAAGGAAGAGTATGACGCGTTTGCTGAAAGGGAGCTGCGCCAGGCTCTGCTCCCTTCCCACGGAGAACTGGCCCAGACCCTGTTTCAGGCCTACCTGGACCAGGTGGAGGCCTATCTCCACGGTAACAACCGGAGGGATCCTCTGACGGGGAAGGATATACCCCCTGACGAGGGCTTTATGCGCTCTTTGGAAGAGGAGATAGGGGTTACGGAGATTTCCAGGAAAGCTTTCCGGGAAGAGATATACCTGAAGTTTTCTTCTTAATTTAAGGCAGGGGAAAGCTTTCGATTACCGTTCCCATCCCCGTTTAAGGGAGGCCATAGAAAAGAGGCTATTTTTAACCCTTAGGGACAGGCTGAAGCTGCTTTTCGGCCAGTCCCAACTGCCCAATTCCCCCTCTCCTGAGATCAGAGGCCTTGTTGAGTACCTTATCTCTCGGCGGGGCTACTGCCATCACTGCGCCGGAGAACTTTTAAAATACGCCAGCGCCCTGGGTTGTTAAAGAGGGGTGTCCAGATGTNTACCTACAGCTTGCTCTTCGAAGAGAGTTTCTCCACCTGCGGTTACTTCCAAGAGGAGCGTTACAGGAGGAAGATAAAGGAGGCCATTAGGGATAACTTGCCCCACATCCTCACAGAAGAAGGCTTTATCCTGAAAAAGGGGAAGGTGGTCTTCCGTTTTCCCTTGAGGAGTTTTAAGGGTTTTGCTCCGGTTTACGAGGCCTCCCTGGAAGAGCGGGTAGGCCAGGGCCCGGGGGACACCCCC
>JGI26788J51865_100002_pt1 | contig 28677 bp, 33 predicted proteins | sample WilGeytube61714_FD_51865 | JGI IMG/M metagenome (IMG submission 51865) | reverse complement strand
TCTTGAGTGTGATGCCAGCCCCACCATCAAGACGGCCCCTTTCACCATTAAGATCTATTAGGGTTAAATGCAGCCTCGAAGATGTTATAATCTTCATTATATCTCACTTTAGGCGGACTTTTCCTTAAATGGTTTGGCAAATTTTCTTTCAACAGATTCTCTGTAAATAGAATTCATGGTACAGAATGGTATTATACGCCCATCAGGTATTGCATAATGGATGATGCACCTTTTAACCCTTTCAATGTCGAAATTCCATGGGTCCATGAAATGCATACATGATATTAATAATGTCCTTTTATGGAATTCTCCAAGGGCCTTGTAGGATCTCTCTTTAAATATTGAAATTAGTATATTCTCTATATCCACTGACTTAGGGGCCTTTGAAGAGTCAAGGAGCTTGGGGAGTTCTATTGCAGATCTTNCGATTACCTTTGCCTTCCCTGTTAAGCCACCCCCTTTTAGGTCTTGGGCGTCCTTTTCAAGCATCTTGAAGAATTTGTCTACGTCAATGAAATGTGTTATGGGTATCATGTGGCTGTTCTCCACAAAAACATATGTTGCGGTCCCACAATGTGGATGACAAGTGAATGTAACCTGTGGTTCGCCTTCTAATGCAGCCACGAAATCTGATATAGGACAAACAGAAGATGCTGGATAGAAATCTTCCATTTTTATCTGGCCATTTGTCTGTTCCTCAACTAGCCTTTGGAAATCAGGTATTGTTATTCTCTGTTCTTCAACTTTATCTGCGGGTGTTCTACCTGTAAACGATACTGGTTGGAAGTTAACACCCCTTATTATGTCAATGTTTTTTACCGCGAATCTTATCATGTCTCCTACCTGATGATCATTTATGCCCTTTACGAGTGTCGGTACAAGTACTATGCCTAAATTGGCCTTTCTACAATTTTCTATAGCGTTTAATTTAATAGGTAAAAGGTTCTTACCCCTAGATTCAAAGTATGGCTCCTCTGTAACACCATCAAATTGTAGGTAGATTGTGTTTAACCCTGCTTCTCTCAGTTCCCTTGCAAGTTCAAGTTTCGTGGCTAGTTTAACACCATTTGTAGCTAATTGGATGTGGGTGAAGCCCTCCTCCCCGGCAAGTTTGACAAGGTCTACTATATCCTTTCTAACTGTGGGCTCGCCCCCAGCATATTGAATTGCAGGGGTTGGCACTGGCCTATTATCTCGGAGGTTGCGCAACATTTGCCTTATTTCTTCGTAGGATGGTTCATAAAGATATTTTGAAACGGCAGCATTTGCAAAACAAATGGGACAATTTAAATTGCAACGATTAGTAACATCAATAAGACCAAGGATGGTATGACTTTCATGTTGTGGACAGATCCCACAATCAAGGGGGCATCCTTTATCCGTTTCTGTCTGAGGATTTAAAATACCCTCACCCTTGTAATCGTAATTGGAGAATCTTTCATATGCTTTTTTGTCGCTCCAGTAAACGTTCTCGAAAATACCATGCTCTGGGCATTCCTTTCTTATGATAACCTTTTCGCTTCCTTCCAGAACCTCCGCCTTGATCTTCCTAAGACATACTGGACAGAGGCTGTTAGTTTTTTTGATAACCACACTCCCACCTAAATACGATTTTTTCCAAAACTTTTTATCCCAGTAAAATTTTATAGGTGCATTAAGGCTTATATACATCAATCCTCTTTGATTTATAGAATCCCCTTACTATGGATGTTGGTGAATACAATGGAAACTGATGCTATCAATATATTAGGTATTGTCTATGTAATATACTTTATGCTACCAGCTTATATAGCGAATGTAAGTGCCTTTGTTTTTGGAGGTGACCCACCCTTGGATCTTGGATATCGATTCATTGATAAAAGGCGTTTGATAGGTGATGGGGTTACGTGGCGGGGGAGTGTGATAGGAACGCTCCTAGGAACGCTGATTGGGATGATACAAGGTACTCTATCAGATAATATACCATATGGGATCCTTTCAGGTTTCCTATTGGCCATTGGGGCGGTTTTGGGTGATGCATTTGGGAGTTTCATGAAGAGGCGCTTTAATATAAAAAGGGGGCGGCCTGTCCCTCTCCTAGATCAGCTGGATTTTGCTGTAGGCGCCATGTTCTTCGCATCTATTATTGTTGATTTCACATGGGAAATAATAGCCACAATACTAATAATAACTGTAGTATTACACCTTTCGGCTAATATCATAGCCTATTTAATTGGCTTGAAAGACGTATGGTACTAAAATTTGATTATTCTGTGAGGTGGTCTCCCATCATAACAGCTGCCCCTATCGCAGGTGCAACTATACATGCGCGGGGGTCTAAAAGTTCGTCCATACTCCTACATTCCATATGTAGGGCTTCGGCTGCGTTTCTTCCGAGGATGTTCATACCAAGTCCTGTTGTAACTATCTTATCCAGATTTTCCCTATCTGAAACTTCTTTGATGGCCTCAGATATCTTTAATATCTGTTGATGGTAAATGTATGTTGCTATCTCTCTTATGTCTTGTTGGTTTAAAAGTTTAAGGTCAGCGCAGAGTAACCTTGCTATCCGCCTCATGGAATCTCTTATGGTTTTATTGGCCCCGTCTGGCGTGTCACAAGTGTATTCTTTATAGTCTATGTTGCCAAGTACTAGATGAATGTCTGCTGTGATGGCGAATAATTCTGATGAAACCCTGTACCATTTACCATGTAATGGGACCTTATCTACAATGGTTGCAAGGTTGTTTCTTAGCGCGCCAGTGTATACAAGTTCTCCAGTTGATAATCTTTCTAAATCAGATCTCCCCTTTGCACATTCCCCGCCATCTTTTATTGGGATTATATCTGTGGTTGTGCTTCCGACATCTACCATTATACAATTTTCGCTTATGGCGGCGGCTAGTTGGGATGTCGCGATCCAATTAGCAGCCGCCACCTTTAATGGGTTCTTTAGGGCGGCAGCTGCGTCTATCATCCCTGATAGGCTAACATATGCTACCGGAACCTTAAAAACTTCCTCAACTTTTTTTATTATATCCTTCACGCCCTCTTCTTTGTTTTTGTACGCGTCTGCAAGTTCTGCCGTCATTGTAACTCCAACACCATCTATATTCTCCATTTCGCTGCCCAAGAGTTCCCTTAGCGTCTCTTGGAGTTCGTTTTTCTTAAGCCACATAGGGAGGTATCTAGAATCGACTTTCATGTCCTTTAACTTCCCATTTTCTACTACTTCTATTATGGCCACGTCTGTGTTCGCGCCACCTATATCAATTCCCACGACTTTCATATGAATCGACCTATGATATTTTCATGGAATTTTTCCTCTTTTTAAATTCAGCAACTCCATTAATACTCCATCCCCTGGGTATTTTACCATTAACGGCTGCTATAATAGCCTTTCCAAGGTTTATATCAATGAGTTTTCGGAGAGCAATGTATGGTGTGGTTATTCTAGAATTTAATTCAACAACATAAATTTTATCTGATAGTATTAGATCAATACCAACATATCCTCTGAGCCCCTCTATGGATTCAACAGCCTTTTTAGCTACAAGTAATGCATCAGCAGCCATTTCATGTTTGAATGGTGTGATACCCCCATTATATTCTAATCTCCCATTATTGTATTCTATATACTGTCTATTTAATGATAGTGGGATTGCTGTTTTCCCATTGGATAATAGGCTAACGCTTGCGGCTTCACCTTCTACAAACCTTTGTAATATCATCCTAGAATCTGATGATGCCATCACTTTTTCAAGCTCTTCACTTGACTCTATGATCCTTATACCCTGGCATGCAACCCCATCAACGGGTTTAACCACCATTTTTCCCTTAAATTTAATATCATCTGTTTCATAGGTTTCTATGAGAGGTACCTTGCCTTTAAGAGCATTATATGTTCTGAATTTATCTGAACATGTGAGAACGGCCTCAGATGCTGAGCCCATAATCTTGACATGCTTTGATTCTAATAGACGAGTTAATTTATATAATTCCATATTTTCTTCTGGTGCTATGAAAAGTGTTGCATCAAATTCACTTGCATGTTCCCTAATCCATGAATAAAGATCTTCTTGGAGTATGATAGGATTGGGATAATCAATTAAATGATGAAATTTTTCACAGATGAGATAGGATGGTTTAAACTCACGTAAATCATGGAGTAGGGCTTCAAGCATGGATTTACCTTCTATTAGGATACTATGATCTTGGATACCTGTGGCAGTCGCATACTCAAATACTAATAGGTTCAAGGACGACCCACTCCCCTGAATATTATACCCTTCTTCTTGAATTTTTCAGGTTGTAGTATGGGTCTTGCGCAGATGAAAACATTCCCTTGGATCATGTTAAGTTCTATACTACGATATTCATCATGATCAGTCATCAAAACTGTGCAGTCACATCTTAGGGCCTCTTTTAATGTAACAGGTTCTGCCCCCATGGCCTTTATAATTTCTTTTTTCACATAGGGATCATGTACTACCACATGGGCTCCTTCTTGTAGTAGCGCGTCTATTAGCGGCTTTGAGGGCGTTTCTCTGGTATCGGCNACATTACCCTTGTAAGCCACTCCTAGGATTCCTATATTAGAATCCTTAATATTTACCCCTGTGTCATTGAGGGCGTCTTTTATAAGTTGAAATACATAGTAGGGCATTTCCTCGTTTATCTGGCGTGCCGTTCTAGTCAGCCTTGCAGGGACTCCTCTGGCCTCTGCCATTTCAACTATAAAGTAAGGGTCGATGGGAAGGCAATGCCCTCCAACTCCCGGGCCTGGTATGTGTAAGTTTACTCTTGGATGGTAATTCGCAGCTTTTATAGCATCTATGGCATCTATGCCAAGTGATTCGCATATGATGGCTAATTCATTCGCTAGTGCAATATTGATATCGCGGTAGGTGTTCTCCATCAATTTAACCATCTCAGCAGTTACTATATTTTTAACTTTCACTATTTCTCCTTTTGTTATCTTATCATAGAGTGCGGCAGCCCTTTCAGCGCTCTTCTCGTCAATGCTGCCTATAACCCTTGCATTGTTCGTCATCTCATATAATGTGTTATTTGGCAGCGCTCTTTCAGGTGTGTATACAAGTCCAAAATCCTCTGAAACTTTTAAACCGCTCTCTTCGAGTATTGGTAAGATGATCTTCTCGCATGTTGTTGGTGGAACAGTACTCTCAACTATTACAAGATCGCCTCTTTTAAGACCCTTTGATATTGTCCTTGATGCTGAGATAACTGCTGAAAGGTCTGATGACTTATCAGCGCCTAGTGGTGTTGGGACTACGATTATCATTATATTGGCTTTTCTGACGGCATATTCACCATCGTCTGTTGCCTTTAGTTTCCCTTTTTTAACAACTTCAACAAGAAGTTCATCCAATCCAGGTTCTATTATAGGTGAAATGCCCTGGTTGATCGAATTAACAATATCTGGGTTTATATCAACACCAATAACTTTAAAACCTGCCTTGGCGAAAAGTGCGGCGGTTGGAAGTCCTATATGACCTAGTCCGAAAACAGCTATTAAATCCATGTTATGGTCTCCTTTTTATATATGTCGCATATTATCTGTTTTCCTTTAAGATTCATTGTCTGATGGGGAAATCTCGACTTAACTCCATCATAGACTATCCTAACCTTGCATTTGTCCCTTTCCTCTAAGGATTGTACTGTTATATCCTCTTCTATGAAATGTAGTTCTCTTTGGAGATCTGAGAGTATGTTCACGGGTGGTTTTATGGTTAATTTGCCTTTATTATGGAAATCAACTGTTGCATTGATTATCTTCTCGGAGGCTTTACCATCGCCATAAGGATTAGGGGCATTTATCATCTTCCTCCTAAAATTTGGATCTTTTTGGATTAATCTAAGAGTGTTAATTATCCTTTCCTTGTCCGCACCTACAAGTATGTTTCCACCAGCTTCAACAGTCTCTGGACGCTCTGTATTGTATCTCAAGGTTAAGCATGGTATGTTAAGTGTTATGGCTTCCTCTTGTAGGCCTCCAGAATCTGTGAGGACCACATATGACCTTGATAATAGTAAGAGAAAATCAAGGTAACTTAAAGGTTTCACTAATTTAATATGTTCTGCTTCGGATAGGAGCTTGTAAAGGTGGAATTTTTTAAGATTTTTACGTGTACGTGGATGTACTGGGAATACTATTATGAATTCATCTAATTCTAATAGTGCCTGGGTTATGGATTTGAGTCTGGCCTTGTTATCAACGTTTTCGGCTCTGTGCATCGTTAGTGTGACGATTTTCTCAGACGGAAATTTTATATTAGATTTGTGTTTAGCGATTTCGAGGTTTCTAAGACAAGCATCGACTACAGTGTTTCCTGTTATGATAATATTCTCTGGATCCNCGCCTTCAAATAATAAGTTTAAGGCTGCTTTTTCCGTTGGGGTGTAGTAGAGATGTGTGCAAGTGTCTGCAACTATTCTATTTATTTCTTCAGGCATTGTCTTGTCAAATGATCTTAGACCGGCTTCTACATGGCCTACCGGTATATGCATTTTTGATGCTACTAGGGCCCCTGCTAGTACAGCGTTTGTGTCCCCTTGTACCATGACTATGTCTGGTTTTTCCTCTTTTAGGATGTCTTCAAGGCNTTCCATCGTAGTTGCTGTCATCTTAGCATGGCTTTTTGAACCAACCCCTATGTAATGGTCTGGTTTTGGNAGTTCAAGGTCTTGGAAGAACTGTTGCGACATTTCATGATCGTAGTGTTGGCCAGTGTGTATCAGGGAAAACTTTAGGTCCTTTTTTTTGATTTCATCAATTACTGGCGCCATTTTAATTATTTCTGGGCGGGTGCCGATGACTATCGCGATCTTCATAGCAATCCACTCTACTTAGTGCGTTCTTCGCCTTTTAGCCCGGTATTCATCTATTATCTTCCAGAGTTTCTGTTTTTCTTTTTTTCTTCGCTTTTCCATTACTTCTTTCCTCCATTTTCCTATTTCCTTTTCAAGGTCTTTGGACTTGACTAGTGCGAAATTTTCACGGATTTCGAGTGATATATCCTCAGCGAAGATTACAGGGATTTCTTTATCCTCAAATATTCCAAGGGCTTGATGTGACATATTTTCCCTTGTTATTATAGCTCTTGGAGCTAGTTTAGTGAGTATTTTCGCAGTTTGGGATCCTCCACCCCTTGCACTATATAAGAGAATTACATCATCCTTTTTTATCTTCCATTGATGGCAAGCTTCTTTTATACCTTCTTTAGTGAACGATTTCACAATCTTTACAGGGAGTTTTTCACCTTTATGTTCGAAATCCTTCATTTCTAGTAGTGAATTGATGTTTCTCTCCAAGTTCTCTCTTAATTTTTTTTCTTTGTTATATTTTTCTTGTAATTTTTTTATCAGCTTTATCTTTGATGATAATTCCTTGTTTAAAAGTATGTTCTTTGAATATTCATAATGTAATCTTTCAATTTTCTTTTTTAAGTTGAGATTCTCTCTTTTTTGTCTTCGCAGCTTATTCTTTAATATCTGGTTTTGTCGTTTTAGCTTGTTTATTAAAAGTTTCTGGTGTTCGATTTTCCGTTCTTGCAGTTTAACTTGATTTTCTAATTTTGACGATTTTTCCAGGGCCTCTTTTGGTTTTTCCCTGAGATGTGGTTTTTCTATTATCTTCTCGACACCCTTTGATTTTTTTATTTTCCTTATGGCGTTGGCTATTGGGATGCCCTTGATCACTAGCCCTTTTATTTCATCAACTTCTCTCTTGCTAATATCTGAATTTGTGAGACGAGACTCTACTTGTCTTAATTTGCTTTCATAGTGTCTATATGTTTTGATCGCGGCTGCAAGTGCGTCCCTTTCATGGGCATCTAATGAAATATCCAATTTTTTTTCCATTAAGAACGTGTTAACAAGTTCATTCTTTGAAAGCACAGAAAATATTTTCTCTGGTGTGTATAATCTGGAATTTAATACTGTTGCGATCTTTTTAACCATCTTGGGTGGTGGGTGGACATCAGAGCCGATTACAATGGCTTTACCCTTATCCATGATCTCCATGATAACTTCTGCATGTGAAGCCTCTTTTATACTATTAATATGTAAGAGGTCTCCTCCAAGGTCTAAAATAGCGATACCCACGGTTAAACCAGGGTCTAGGCCCACTATAATGGGAGATTTAACACCATTAGTTTTTAATTTATCATCCTCCAATTACCCCATTTTTAATTATGGAGTTATAATATTATTTGAAGGATATGAGGGTATCCCTCATCACTTTCCTGACAATAGATGCTCTCTCATACTCTAGGAATTCCTCCTCTAGCATTGATTTAAATGAGGATATCGCATAATCATCTTCTTTGAACATGATTTTAACCCCATATTCAAGTCCCATTAGTATAAGGTTTTCTGGTGGCATTGGATCTATATAGATTCTCTCTTTTGGATTGAGCAGCTCATCGACCCTCTCTATTTCGATTTCACCCCTCCCAACATCGGCGATAACTTTAACTATTTTCCTCGCCATCTGCCATAGGAAACTTTCACCAACCACGTCAATAAGGTAATAATCATCATCTTCTAGAATTTTAACAGATTCTATCTTCCTTATAGGGTTTCTTTCAATTCTCTTGGAAAAATTCGTGAAATCATGTGTTCCTTCAAACTTTGAAGCCGCTAAGTTCATAGCTTCTAAGTTAAGATCATCATCAAATAATATATAACGATAGTATCTTCTAATGGGATATCTTACCTTGAACCCATAATATACAGATGCACTTGCCAATACCTTAATGTCACGTGGCAGGATATCATTTATTTGATTTACATGGACGTCATATGGTGTGTAAAATGTTACAACATTGCCAAGTGAATGCACACCCTTATCTGTTCTGCCAGCAGCTTGGAATCTTGCTTTTCTCGGATCCTCAATAAGACCAGCCTCTTGTAGTGCGCTTATAATCTCTCCTTCAACTGTGGGGAGGCCTGGTTGCCTTTGAAATCCATAAAAGCGCGTGCCCAGATATGCTACCTTCAATGCTATCTTTTTCATGCCCTTATCAACCCTCCTTGCTATTGATTTTTATAAACCTTATACAGATATATAACTGGGATGCTAAATCCTCAGTGGGGGGAATTTAATGAAACGTCTATGGGGTTATGTGAGCGTAATCTTTGCCACAATCTTCTTTGGCCTATCAGCACCTCTTAATAAAATTATGGTCAGTGAAATGAACCCCATTTTGATCGGAGCTTTAACTTATCTTATAGCAGGAATTTTCCTATTCCTGGTAAGGCAATCCCCCTTAAAGAATTTTATATTAAATATGCTCAATCGTGAAAAAGATAGTGAAATGTCCATAAAATCCTCCGATTACCTCATATTGATCGTAACAGCCATTTCAAGTTCTGCTGTGGCTCCATTACTCTTTCTTAGGGGTCTTAGCGAAACCAGCGCTGTGAACTCAGCACTCCTTTTAAATATCGAAGTTTTCTTCATAATATTGATGGGCTTAATTATATTTAAGGAATCTTTAAAATTAAAAAGCATTTTAGGTGTTCTTTTATTAATCATGGGGGCAACCCTAATAGCAACTAATGGAGAATTCCATCATATAATCTTAACCCAGAATATTAAGGGCAATCTCCTTGTTATTGGAGCAGCATTCTTCTGGAGTCTAGATACCGTATTAAGTAAATTTCTCAGCGGAAAGAGAGACCTTATATGGATATCAGCTATAAAAAGTTTTACTGGTAGTCTAATATTAATGTTCATTTTCTTATTCCTTAATATGAGCTTGAGATTCCCACTTAAAATGTTACCATTCCTATTTTCCGTTTCAATATTTAGTATAGGCTTCGCCTTCATATTAATCTACTTCGCCCTCAGACAAATAGGATCAACAGGAGTGGGCTCACTATTCCCACTATCATCACTATTCGGGGCGTTCTTCGCATTTTTAATCCTCAAGGAGCCGTTTGGTAATCTTCAAATCATCTCCGCCATTATAATGATCGTTGGGATCCTTATACTCTATTGGGAGAAATAATCTATTATAGAGAAAATCCATCGTAAAGTATAAATATCGCAATTATATATGAGGATATCAGAATTTGAAAAAGTAATGGCCACTCAATGTGAAACTCATGGATTCCAAGAGAATACTATTATTAATTGGGATTATTTTACTATTGGCTTTCATAGATTCTCATTTCGTCCTCCAAGCAGATAATAGAGGTTATCCCTTACTTTCCATTAAAAATTCTGATAGAGTCATGGTGGTAGCACCCCATCTAGATGATGAAGCCCTCGTAGCAGCTAGTGTGATAAAATATTGTGTGGATCATAATATTCCAGTTGAAGTGGTTATAGTAACTAATGGAGGTTTTAAACTAGCATGGGAAAGACACTGTGAAAGTCTAAAAGCGATGACTTTTACACGATAATGTCACATTCCTCGATTATCCTCAGTGTCGTCTGATCTACCTTCTAGGCCAGAATTGGGATAAACCATACGCGGATTCTAATGGCGTCTCCCACTCCATAGATAAATTTTCACATAATCTGAATGCCCCCTACACTGGTGAAAGCTTAGCCAAGCAACTAGAAGGTGTTATATCTGATTTCAAACCTACGATAATAATCTATCCAGATCCAGATGACAGACATTTTAGATCATTGAGCAACAAGTGCATTCGTAGAATATGCTATTGCAAACCTCCATTACAATTGCACCACTAGGCTATATGGTCCATACCCCATCATTATGGCTATCACCACGCCTCTGTTCTCTAGGTTCTTATTTGACCCCTCCAGAGTATTTAAGATCGGAGAGGTGGGTTGAATTTTCATTAACAGGAGAAGAGGAAAAATTCAAAACCTTAGCAATAGAATCTTACAAGTCCCAGTTAAAAAGTGGTTCACATTTCCTATTATCATTTTCTAGGAAAGATGAACTATTCTCAGTCCAGTGCCCCATAAATTTAAATGAATCTAATTCAACTGCCATTATAAAGAATGCGAAGAGTGGCGTGGAGACATTTAACCCTTCTCTAGCTATTTCAAGTATAGGCCTTCAAGTTAATAAGAACGGCACCAGACTTTTTCTACAGACAAAAAATGGGATATCAGCCGCCAATATCTATGAATTCCATCTCATATAGGAACAATACTCATGAAGTGATCGATATCCAAGTTAAAGGTGGAGAATATTACCAATATGGGAATGAATTATTAGAACTTAAAATTATTAACAAAACAAATAGTCTAATGATCGAAGCTCCTATAAAATTTAGAGAAGGCGACAAGATTTAGGCGCGAATACGAAAAAATTTAAAATTGACATAGATACAACTCCCTGGCAAGTAATAGAAATAGGATAAGAAACGATTATTTTCTTGTGATATAAAATGTTAATAATACCTGCAGTTGATATAAAGGATAGTAAATGCGTCCAGTTAGTACAAGGCGTGCCAGGTACAGAGCAGGTTATCATAGACGACCCTATAGCCATGGCCATGAAATGGGAAGAAACAGGGGCGAGCACGCTACACCTAATAGACCTTGACGGAGCCCTTGGAACAAGCAACAACTTCCATATTATAAAAGAGATTGTCGAATCCCTTTCCATCCCAGTACAATTAGGTGGCGGTATAAGAACCAGAGAATATGCCCAGAAACTCCTCAATATCGGCGTTGAGAGGATAATCCTTGGCACTCTAGCCATTAAAAAACCTGAGATCGTGGAAAAACTTTCAAAAGAATACGGATCAGATCACATAATGGTAGCAGTTGACAGCAAAGATTCAAGGGTAGTTATAAAAGGTTGGACAGAAAAAACGTCCAAAAAAGCCCCAATATTGGCAAAATTATTTGAAAATAAAGGTGCAGGTAGCATACTTTTCACCAACATAAACGTCGAAGGACTACTCCAAGGAGTGGATGTTAAACCTTTAAAAGAACTTGTCAATACAGTTAATATACCAATCGTATACTCTGGTGGCGTGACCTCCATCAAAGACCTTAAACTTTTGAAGAAAACTGGTGTGAATGGCGTTGTGATCGGATCCGCCCTATACAAGGGTAAAATAGACTTCAAAGAAGCCCTAGAATATGAGGACCCATAGTAGGTGAAAACTATTATGAAGACTGTGATGGCCACAGGAACCTTTGACATCATACACCCAGGACATGTTTTCTTCCTAGAAGAGGCTAAAAAACTCGGCGGAAAAGATGCTAGACTAGTCGTAGTCGTTGCCAGGGACTTCACTGTAAGGGCGAAAAAAAGAGTCCCCATCGTAGATGAGAAACAGAGACTAGAAGTTGTTAGAATGTTAAAACCTGTTGATAAAGCCTACCTTGGTAGCGAGACAGACATGTTTGAAATAGTCCATAAAATAAACCCTAATATCATAGCCATAGGACCAGACCAAGACTTTAATATTAAAGAACTCGAACATGAACTTAGAAAAAGGGGTCTTAAATGCGAAGTTAAAAGAGTGAAGAAATACAAAAAAGCCCCACTTGACAGCACCTGCAAAATAATCAAAAGAATAAAAAGCATGAAATTTGATGATAAAACATTCCAAAACTGTTAAGATCTGGTGATTTTAATGATTGATGTAGGTATTATAGGAGCCAGTGGATATACAGGCGGCGAACTTTTAAGATTTCTAAGCAAACACCCACATGTAGAGATCGTGGCAGCCACATCTAGAAAATATGCCGGTAAACCCATAAATAGAGTGCACCCACACCTCCAAGACCTTGAACTTGAATTCTCAGATGTTGACATTAATAATATTGATGCAGATCTCATATTCACAGCAACACCACATGGAGCCTCTATGAAGATTGTGCCAAAGATCCTAGAACAGGATATAAAAGTCATTGACTTGAGCGGTGATTACAGATTCGATAATATAAAAACATATGAAGAATGGTATGGGATAAAACATAAAGGCCAATTGGACGCCGTATACGGACTCCCAGAAATTTACAGGGACAAGATAAAGGATGCACATCTTGTTGCGAATCCTGGGTGCTTCCCTACAGGGGCGATACTAGCATGTATGCCACTAGTATATGAAAGATTAGCCGAAACTTTTATAATAGATTCAAAAACTGGTGTAAGCGGCGCCGGGATAAAACCCACCACCATAACTCACTATCCAAATTGTAGTGACAATGTGATACCATATAATGTGACAGATCATAGGCATACACCAGAGATACGCCAAGAATTATCAAAAAAATACAAAGTAAATGTGAGTTTCACACCACACCTTGTACCAGTTATCCGAGGAATCCTAACAACAGCACATACATTCCTAAAAGAGGACCTCACCTCCAAAGAACTTGAAGGAGTATACAGTGGATTCTACGAAGGCGAACCATTCATAAAAATAATAATAAAAGAGGGTGAAATGCCGCGTTTAAGCGCTGTCAGAGGCTCTAATGAGTGCCATATAGGCTGCTTCGAAATTGGTGATAATAAAAGAGCCGTTATAATATCAGCAATCGACAACCTAGTAAAGGGAGCATCTGGCCAAGCAATCCAAAACATGAACATCATGTTCGGTTTTGATGAAAAAATGTCCCTAGACCTTCCAGCAGTACACCCATAGCACGAAGCAAATACCAAGTGGGAGAAGGTGCCCATTATGAAAAAAATACTAATCATATACTATTCAAAAACAAAAAAGACCGAAACAGTAGCTAAAACCCTTGCAGATGAACTATCAGCCAAAACCATGGAAATAGAGGACTTGAAGGACAGGTACGGGATCCTAGGTAATATAGGATCTATTATAGATGCTATAAGAGAGAACAAGACCACAATAGAACCCGAAACTATTGACCTAACAGGATATGACCTCCTATATATAGGATCCCCCACATGGGCTGGTAAACCAGCACCCGCCATAATAACATTAATAGATAACCTAAAGCTAAAAGGTAAAGATGTCATATTATTCGCTACAATGGGCTATCAAGGCGGAAGCAATGTAATAAACAGGATGGCCGAGAAGATAAAAGCGAGAGGAGGCCGTATAATAAACTCCTTCACGATAAAAACTGGCAGGAAACAATTTAACGAGATTAGAGAGGACACTCTAAAGGTCATGGCCGAAAAGGACCTTAAAATATATTCTATGGGATAAGAGGGTGAACAGCATTGAAAACAAAACTTCTAAAATCCTACAAACTACTCATAATCATACCACTCATTGCAACATTATTATCTCTTGGCATACTACTAACACACGGACTAGAGGAGAGCGTCGACCTAAAAGGAGGATCCATCGCCGAATTAACACTAGAAAAAAAGATGGATCAAACAGAACTCAAAGCCATCATCCAAGAAAAACTAAAAATCAAAGACGTTAATGTCATCTCAATGAAAGGGAATGACGCAACAGTACAAATGGGCAGCGACGTTCAAGTCAATGAATTCGCAAATGCACTTAAGGGCACCGCAAAGATAAAAAGTTACAGGTCAGTGGGTCCAATACTTGGCAAAGAAGCCATGGACCAAATCTACTGGGCTGTGGGGTTCGCCTTCCTTTTCATGTCCATAACAGTACTCATAGTCTTCAGAAACCTGGTACCATCATTTGCGGTTATAATGGCAGCAGCCTCCGATATCATAATCGCACTCGGTGGAATGTCATTGTTCAAAGTCCCCTTGTCTCTCGCATCCATCGGCGCGATCCTCATGCTAATAGGCTACAGTGTAGACACTGACATACTACTCACAACAAAAATCCTTAAACAAAGAAAGGGCAAAATAACCGAGAGGGCCATAGGGGCGATGAAAACTGGCTTAACAATGTCAGTAGCGGCAATAGCATCAATGAGCGCGCTCTACATCGTAACAGTATTCATAATACCAGAAGCCGAAGTTTTAAGTAATATAGCCGCGGTCCTTATCATCGGATTGTCAGCTGATATCATAACAACATGGCTCATGAACCTTGGTATACTAAGATGGTATTTAGAGGCAAGATCATGAGAAAAGGGGTTTCAGGATTCGTAAGGGAACCAAGAACGATCATCTTCATAATACTAATAGTGATAAGTTTAGCGGCTATTTCAATCCTCGGAATCCCACAGGGCCTCGACCTGAAGGGGGGATCCATTATACAACTAGAATTAGAAAAACCCGTGGACCCGGCGACTATGAACACCATAATCAGCGTCCTTGATAAAAGACTTAACATCTTCGGTGTAAAGGATGTGAAAGTAAGGGCCAGCGGAGACCAAAACGTTATCATTGAAATCGCCGGGGTAAACCCTGAAGAAGTGACTAGGATAGTGGGGACACCTGGTAAATTCGAGGCGAAAATCGACAATAAAACCGTGCTCACCGGAGCAGACATTGTAAGTGTACAATCTCCTATAATACAAGGAAACCAGTGGCAAGTCCCATTCCGCATATCAACTGATGGTGCAAAACGTTTTGCAGAGGCTGCAAAGGGCAAAGCAGGAGCCCCAGTTGACATGTACTTGGATGATCGCCTCATAACCTCCCCTACAATATCGCCTGATGTTGCAGCTGGTAAACCCGTGACAGATGTTGCAATAACAGGCGCTGAAGGCACAAAAGAATCTGCAGAACTAAAGGCAAAAGAAGTTGAAACCCTCCTAAAATCAGGGTCACTACCCGTTAAGGTTAAAATCGTTGGTGTTAGCAGTGTATCCGCAGAACTAGGAGGTGAATTCGCCAAAGGGGCTATCATAGCAGGTTTACTTGCTGTTATTGCCATTATCATAATCCTAGTCGCACGTTACAGGACACCCATCCTAGTACTGCCAATATTATTCACAACACTGGCAGAACTCATACTCATACTAGGTGTTGCCGCCATCATACGATGGAATATAGACTTGGCCGCTATAGCAGGTATCCTAGCAGCTATAGGTACTGGGGTGGATGACCAAATAATCATGACAGATGAAGTACTCAGCGGAGAAAAAGTGAAAAGGCGCAGGAGAAGATTCAGGATCAGGGAAGCTTTCTTCATAATATTCGCCTCTGCCGGCACATTAATCGCTGCAATGCTACCATTAGCTTACGTTGGCTTCTCTAGGGGTGCCACAGGTATAGGAATGCTAGCCGGTTTCGCGTTCACAACAGTACTAGGCGTACTCATAGGAATTTTCATAACACGTCCAGTATATGCCAAATTCATGGAATTAAAGAGGGGTTTAGATTGAGAAAACCCAAAGAACTTAAAGTTAAACCAATAAAAAATGGGACCGTTATAGACCATATAACCTCAAATAAAGCCTTGCACGTTTTGAAGATATTAGGTCTTCCAGATGGTAAAAGCAGAGTTACAGTAGCTATTAACATGGAATCTTCACGTTATGGTTCAAAAGATATTGTTAAAGTGGAAAACAGGGAACTAGAATCAAATGAAGTGGATCAGATAGCCCTCATAGCACCTAAAGCGACCATAAACATAATAAGAGATTATGAGATAGTGGAAAAATGGAAAGTACACCTCCTCGATGAAGTGCATGGGATACTAAAATGTCCTAATCCAAATTGTATAACTAATAAAAGGGAGCCAGTGGAGACACGATTTTATGTCATTAACAGAGAACCTGTGATTCTAAGATGTCATTTCTGTGAAAGGCTCATGGGCGAAGATGAAATCGAATTCCAATTCTAGATCGTCACATACCCTGGAAATCTTTTGTTTTTTCCATGAAACGATAAGATCTTACTATATAGACGGTGTTGAAATGGTATTCTTCCAAGACTTGTACTGGCATAATTTGGTGCGCGAGCATACTTCTCAATGAACGCAATAATCCCCCCTGGCAACCTGCAGATACTCTGACTTATAAATCATCCCACTCTTATAGTTCCCAGATGATAGTACGGCACTGTCAACATTCCACACGCTTATCATGGTGGTGCTGCCACCGCTCATCATGGCCTCACAGAACAAATACAATACCTGGCCCATATTATAATACCGGTTGTTAACAGTGACATTGTCAGGCAGCCCCCTTATAGGATTCATAATAGCCTTTTATGGTATTTGCGAACCTGTGGAACTGACAAAATAGTATCCTGTATAATTATTGTATTGTAGGAATAGGACCATTTGCGTAAATGATCTGCCAACACTACCCTGGGCTACGCTTCCATGTGGGGATAAAACCTCACATGTAACACTAGGTACGCCTTTAAGGTTGCACACATCCTCGAGGGCTCCTGGATATTCTACCCCGGCTTTCTTATACACTATCAGTTTAGAGGGGCTGTTCTTACTTATATAAGATGCTATTTTGTAAAACTTTCATAGGTTGGTGTTCTTGAACAGAATACTGCATCAGTTCCTGGAGTTCCACCGGGTTGGGCTGAATGGAAATCTCCCAATGCTTGGATTAAACGTTCCTTGGCAATTTGCACTATCCTATTGGTTAGAGTCCCATTGTAATTGGCTATACTATTAGGGTTTTGACCGTTCCAGTAACGTGTTGATGTTGATGATGGGATGAGAAACGGCACTATATAAACTGTGCCATTGATACTCTTATCTGCAAGGTAATCTATGAGTTTGAGAGCCGCTAATTGTGGAGGGAGTTCATTACCATGAAGTCCTGCCACGATCATAACATTCTTGCCAGAACCATTACCAAATACTACCATTGGAGTGCCGTTTTTAGCTGCTGTGATAACCTTCTGGGTTATAGGATGCTGTGGTGCGTATTGCTTAATATAACTTGCTATAACATCTCCCCCAGTTCCAGCATATGATTTCTATATTGGCGGCTGATACCTAGGCCATGGAAAAGAATCCTAGGATAACTACCAATATTAAGAATTTTTTAAACATTACAACACCTCCTTTAGTATGTGTCTGGCGAGTTTGAGTGCGAGGGCCATGATTGTGAGGATCGGTGGGGCGCCCGGAGCCTCTGGGAGTACGCTCGCATCTGCAATATAAAGTCCCTTTATGCATGTCTCAAGGTTTTCATCAACTAACCTGCCTATTGGTGCGGTGCCCCCTGGATGGGCGCCCCTCGGATGTGTTGAAACTATGGTGGATGTTTCCACACCAATATTTGAGAGTATGGAACCTGCAATGGCTGATCCCCTTGCAAGTAATCTTATATCATTTGGGGTGTTTTCCTTTATGATCCCATCCAGCTCAACCTTCCCCTTGTTCTCATCGGCGATTTTAACCATTAATCCTATGATATCCTTCTTCTTGTAACCTTTCCCTTTAAGTTCTTTCGAGATGAGTGTGGCGAAATGTGGTGCTAATATGAAATTTTCCATTTCGATTATGGCATTCATCTGCACTTCCTCATTGAATCGGATACCTTCTAGTATGCCCCCTATTGTTATGAAAGTGTCCATGAAAAACGTTTCCCCTGCATTTACACCAGATCTTAGGAGTAGTCTTGGGGTTCCAACCGCCCCCGCGGCGAGGACCACGATCTCATCATATAATGGCCCAGCAGAAGTTTTAACCCCCACTATCTTATTATCTTCTATTATGAGCTTTTTCACTTCGGTTTCAGGTATGAGTTCAGCACCCCATCTTGTAGCATCTTCTATGAATTCCCTGGCGGACCATTTAGCATTTCTAGGGCACCCGAAGGCGCATTTCCCACAAGGTTTACACTTTTTAGGGTTTATAAATTTTGGCATCTTTCTTATGGGTAAGCCAAGTGAATGTGCACTGTCTGTTATAAGTTTTGTCCCGCCACCTATATGCGTCCTTGGGAGGGGCTTTACTTTAAGTTCTTTTTCTATCTCGTCAAGTTCCTTTGTAATATTTATACCATAAGCTCTCAGATCATCTTCAAGGACTCTGACAGCGTTTCCAGCCGCTACGAGGGTGGAGCCGCCTACACATGAAGTTTTAAGAAGGTCCACGCCTTGGGGTGGAGGGTCATAGCATTTAAACGCATGCTTGGAGGGTATGAGGGGTCCTTTTTCTAGGATGGTGACTTCAGTGCTATTCTTTGCAAGTTCCCTTGCGATGGTGGCGCCACCAGCCCCCGAACCAATAATTATAACCATAAAACCACTTTTTATTCGAATAATATTATGGACTTTGTAGGGCAAGATTTGGCGCAGAAACCACAACCTATACAAATTTGGTCATCTATTTCCACTGTCCAGTCTTCTTCCATTTTAATGGCCTTAACCGGACAAAGTGATATGCATGCCCCACAGTCTATGCATTTATCTTTATCCTTTTTAACAACGCTTATTATGGGGTTTATCTCTATATCCTGCTCCTCTATAAATTTTATACTCTCTTTTTCCTCGGGGCCGCTTATCTCAACTAGCATCTTACCCCCGCTGGGTGTTATATGCGCCCTTAGTATGTTGAATTCAATATCATATCTTTTTATCGCCTCTGAAATTATGGCCTTGCCTATGATGCTTGGGAGGAATCTTAGCCATGCCTTCATATGGATTCTCCCCCTCTACCCATCTTCTTCCCCACAAGCCTTGATATATCCTCTGCTGTTATAATACCTTTTACTTTGTTATTCGAATCAACGATTGGCAACCCTGAAATATCATGTTTGTCTATTCTGCGGGCAACTACTTCTACGGGTTCGTCTTCCCTGGCGATTATAACCTTCCTAGTCATAACATCCCGTAGGCTGGTTTTACCCTTTGCAACTGCATCAGCTATATCCCATGATGTCACGATCCCTTGGAGTACTCCCTTTTCGTCAACAACAGGGATGTGATTAATATTGTTTTCAACAAGTTTTCTTGCAACATCCTTGATATTTTCATCAGGGCGTGTGACTATCACTGGCTTACTCTCCAATTCCCGCACTAGTATTGATGGTTTTTTGATTTCAAGGGGTCTTAGAGTATAACCTCTTGATGGTAATCTATAGATTGGTGATGTGAGTAGGAATTCGCTTTTTTCTATCAATTTTTTAAGTTCTTCTGCTATTATCCTAGCCTTTTTCAATGACGATAATGGTGAAGTTGGAACTTCCACGCCCTCTATCTCGATTTTGCCGCTTTTAAGCTCTTTATAATTCGTTTCCTTGACTACTGGCCTTTCTCTGCGCGGCACGCCATAATCAACAATCTTACACGTGATCTCCTCGTCACTGATACCAGTAGATGCTGCTATATCCTTATCTAATATGGGTATGGGTATGCCAACTCCGACATAAAGGGTTGGACCATAATTTGGCATTGTAGCAGCCCTTAAAAATTCTGGGCTCATCTTTTTCATGTCACCTTTTAACATTAATGTACCTGCAGAGGTCGTGGGTACACCATGCTTTCTTTCAACTTCAGTCGAATGTTGTGTGCCTTCACCAACAATATAACCTTCTGTTCCGCATAGGAAGACCCTTGTACCGAAGCCTATGGTCTGGAAGTGGGGATCGTTTATAAGTGGGCTGAGCTCCCCTGCACTTGAATAGGTTACATTACCATAATTGGGTAAAAGTGTGCCCATATAGGTATATAGTGTCTCATCAGTGGAATTGACTGCAACAGCATAATTCTGATAACAGTTACGTGGATTAACCATTATAGCCTGGTTGAGCTTATCTAGGGTTATCAAAGTTTCAACATGTTTTACTGGGTAACAGTCTGTCCCGTACGCCTCAGCCACCAACTCTACTTCTTCACCTTTTATAAGATCTTCTATGACATGCGCCCCACCATAATCCAATCCAATTTCTGGGTCTTTGTTAGGCTGCGCCGCGCCTATATATGCATCCACCGCCGCAAGACCCGAATAAAGTTCAACACCATTAATATAAGTCTTAGCCATCTTAATAGGAGGATCAGAATGGCCAAAATTTAAAAAAGCCCCTGATGAACACATAGCACCGAATGTACCAGTTGTTACAACATCCACTTCACGGGCCGCCTCTTCAGGCCCGCTTTCAGCTACTATCTCTGTCATTTCAGATGCTGTGACTACAACAGCATCACCATTCTTGATCTTCTGATTTATCTCATCGATGGTCTTCAAAATATCACATTCCCCCTAAAGATAGGGTTTATGTCTGTGTAATTATATAATCGATTCTATAAAAATTATCCACTTAACCTGCTAAAAGCAACTAGTCAAGTTTCCCCAATACAAAATAACAAAACCTCTAAGAACCCTGTAGATGTTCACTTCCGGGATTTAAAGTCCCTAAAGGTTGTCGCATTATCCCAACTCCCCACCAGGAAAATAAAAGGGCATATAAAGGTAGGTTGATAAAATGGAGATTAGTGCCTTTGGAAAAACAATCAATTGGCTTGAAGAGAAAGCAGATTACGCTGATATAAAAATGGGAGAATCCACAAGCAATTCTCTTCTCATGAAGGATGGTAAAATACAGGAGATTAAAACTGGCCACGACACTGGCATATGTGTCAGGGTCCTTAATAGGGGTTCCTGGGGTCTAGCTTATACTTCTAACCCGTCCAAAATTGATGAAATAGCCGAAAAGGCCCTTAAATTATCCAGGAGAATGGGTGGGGAGGTTGAGATGACACCATATCCACCGATAGTTGACAGCATAGGCTCCAAGGCCAGAAAACCACCTTCTACCGTGCCAGTCGAGGATAAAAAAAGAACATTACTAGACATACACAAGGCAGCCTCCATAGACAAGATCATAAGTACCACCATAAATTATGTGGACACTGAGACAAAAACCGTCTTCTACAATTCTGAAGGATCAAATATAGAATCAGAAGAAGTGAGAGTAGCCCTATTCCTAAATACAGTAGCCTCTTATGGCTCGCAGATCCAAATGGGACATGACAGTATAGGAGGATGCCACGGCTTCGAGATACTTGAAGGAGAAGACCTTGAAAGAATTAGTAGAGAGACCAGCGAAAAAGCTGTTAGGCTATTATCAGCCAAAACTCCGCCTTCAGGCAGATTCACCATCCTAACAGACCCTAAACTTACAGGAGTCCTTATACATGAAGCATTGGGACATGCAACAGAGGCGGACCTTGTACTCCAAGATGATTCGATACTCAAAGATGGCCTAGGTAAAAGGATAGGATCAAAGGATGTGAGAATAGTGGATGATCCTACCATGGACGCCTTTGGACATTATCATTATGATGCAGAGGGTGTGAAAGCATCATCCACAATTCTCGTGGAGGATGGTATCCTAAAATCTTATCTAACCTCCAGGGAGACAGCCAAAAAATTAGGCCTTGAACCAACAGGTAACGCCCGTTCAATGATAAGTGAAAACCCCATTGTAAGGATGAGCAACACCTACCTAGAACCTGGGGATTGGAATTTTGATGAGATGATCGAAGGCATTAAATATGGGATGTACCTTAAGGGTTCGCGGGGAGGGCAAGTGGACACGGAAAAGGGCATATTTCAGTTCAATGCAGCTGAATCATTCCTAATAGGAGATGGTGAAATAAAAGAACCCCTCAAGGACGTTTCCCTATCAGGGGATATCACAGAGACACTTAAAAGAGTCGATGCCATAGGATCAGATTTCAAAATGAATATCGGATTCTGTGGTAAAGCAGGACAAACAGTACCTGTAGGTGATGGAGGACCCCACCTACGAGTCAAGGAAGTTATGGTGGGCGGGAGCAGACAAAAAAATTACAGGTGACAATAAAATGCTTTCAAAAGAGGATGGCAGAGTACTTATAAAGACTGCCAGGAAAGCCATAAAAACATGCCTAGAAAAGGGTAAAATAATAGATCCCCCAAGGGTCCCATCCCACTTAAAGGAAAAGATGGGAGTTTTCGTAACATTAAATAAAAATGGAGATCTTAGAGGATGTATAGGGTTCCCAGAGCCGATAAAACCCTTAATAGAGGGTGTTATAGAAGCTGCGGTAGCATCAGCAACATCTGATCCAAGGTTCCACCCAGTAACAGTAGATGAACTCGACAAAATTCAAATAGAAGTGAGTGTCCTCACAAGACCAGAACTCATAAAAGTGGAAGATCCCCGAGAGTACCCCAAGAGGATAAAAGTGGGAGTGGACGGGCTCATCATAGGAAAAGGACCCTACAAGGGACTATTATTACCTCAGGTTGCGGTTGAGTGGGGTTTTGACGAGGAAGAATTCCTCTGCAACACATGCCTAAAAGCAGGCCTTCCACCAGATTGTTGGTATGACCAAGAAGCAAAAGTCTACAAGTTCCAAGCCCAAATATTCCAAGAAGAAAAGGATTAAGTGAAGGATCATGAGACTGCCACCAATCCCAACAAGTGAAGAACTCCTAAACAAGGCATTTAGTAGGGCTAGGAAAGCCGCTTCAGCCGCTCGCACATCAAGAATACCAAGTCAAAAAAAAGCCAAGACACTAGAGATCATAAGGATCCAAACAGCTTGTAACATCATCAAGGACAAATTAAAATTGATAATAGAACGCACACCAGACATTGAAAGCTTGCCAGAATTTTACCAAGATTATGTTGACGTGACAGTAGGAATAGACTCTTTGAAAAAATCATTAGGCGCTATTAACTGGGCTGCTGGCATAATCAGCCAACTTGAAAGGGAATACAGAAGGCGTATTAGGAAATCGAGGCCCTCATTAGTGTCATCCATCAGGAGGGAAGCATATGGCAGAATATCATCTGTTATAAAAAAAATCGGGGATGATTTAGATTTCCTGGATTTTACAAGGAACAAGTTAAAGAACATGCCCACAGTAGATTTCGACACCTTCACCATAGTTATCGCAGGATTCCCAAATGTTGGAAAATCAACAATACTGCGAAGATTAACAGGTGCCAAGCCAAAGGTTGCAGAGTACCCCTTCACCACAAAGGGGATTCAGATAGGCTACCTTCAAATGAGATGGAACAAAATCCAGGTCATAGATACTCCAGGACTTTTAGATCGTCCAATCGATGAAATGAACAACATAGAACTAAAGGCCATGGTCGCCTTGGAAAATTTGGCTGACATCATATTATTCATCTTTGACGCTTCTGAAACTTGCGGTTATCCCATGGAGAGTCAATATAATCTCTTCAAGGATTTGAAGAATATATTCAAGATACCATTCATCTGTGTGTTTAACAAGATGGACCTCATAGAAAATATTAAGTATATCAAAAAATATATTATAAAAGTTGAAGATCCTATACTAATCTCCGCATTAGAAGATGAAGGAGTCCCTAGATTAATAAAAAGATTGGAGGGTTTTCTCCATGAGAAAAAAACTAGAAGAACCATTCGGTATGCTGGAAAAAGGAGGATTAATGGTTGAGAAGATAATAGAAGACATGATAAGGAATATGAGAGAAATGCAAAAGGAATTCGAAAAGAGAATATCAGAGTATGCAGAGGCTCTACCAGAGAAACCAAGCCTTGACCTTATAGAAACCGATGAAAAACTGATTATAAAAACGGATCTTCCAGGGGTTAAAAAGGAGAATATAAACATAGAATTGACAGAGGATAGTGTCACTATAACAGCAGATTTCAAAGAAGAAATAGAAGTGGAAAAAGGCAATTACGTGAAAAAAGAGCGCAGATATGGTGAAGCAAGAAGAGAATTGAAATTACCAGCTAAGATAAAAGTGGACGAGGCTAACGCAACATTCGAGGATGGTGTTCTAACAGTAGAACTCCCAAAGGTAGAAGTTAAAAAGAAACAAACCCTCAAAGTAGAATAAAAAACTTACTTGCAAAAATTTTCCATTCAGGACTTTCAAGTCCACTGGGATAAAATGGTATGAACTTGCCAATGGAAGGATAAGGCCTCACTGAGGAGCCCCCATCCACCAGGGTGGGGGCGNTTCACAGACTTTAGTNTCTTACTTTCCCTATATGTCTTGTGCTTCCCGGATCCTTGTTATTATAAGCTGCAAGATAATATACGAACCATTCAAGTGGTATGATTAATATGAAAGGTGATAATAGCCTGTTAAGGTTACTGTAGTCTTTCATAGAAAAGATTATATTCTTTGCATTGATTTTCTCGCAGAATTCGATGGATTTCCTCGTCAAAACATCCCCCGGAAGATCAGCCTCTAAAAAGACTACTGGAACACCCTCTTCAACTTTTTCAATTAACCCGTGTCTAAATTCTCCTGAATAAAGCGGACAGGCGTGTTTAAGCGCTCCTTCCATGAACATTGTCATTGCAAGTTTATAGGCAAGACCATAATTCGGACCGCTACCTATACAATAGAATATATCATCATCCTTAAACTCAAACGCAAGGAGCCTGTTCTCCTCTTCTGTCTCAATTATGAGCTTATCAGTGACGCTCGGCAACTTCTTAAGGTCCTTTAGTATATTTTTTGAAATTTCATCATCATAGACTCCAAAGAGGATGTAATACAAGCATAGTAGTTGGTTTATATATGTTTTTGTCGCTACTATCGCATTCTCCCGCTTACAATGGGTTAATATTGTATCATCCGATTCCCTGGCCATGGTACTGACAAGTTCATTAGTTATTGTTATACTTTTGAGGTTATATTTTCTAGCTTTCCGCAATGCTGCAAGGGTATCTGCTGTTTCACCAGACTGTGAAGTTAATATGATAAAAGAATCCTTATCTTGGATTTTTTTATGATAAAGGAACTCATAACCTGTGAATATACTTATATCCATATCATAATAAATGTTGATGGCGTCACGTGCAGAGTAGCATGTTGAAAGGGAGCTCCCGCATCCTATAAGGTATATTTTATCATATTCCCTTAGTTTATCGGAAATTTCATCCATATGAGACTTTTCCCTTTTTAATGTTTCCCTTAATGACTGTGGTTGTTGGAGGATTTCATGATACATCTCATACTTCATATTCATCCCCTATTTTTATGGCTATTCTAGCAGCTTCAACGGCATCGGCTGCTAAAAGTACTATCATGGGCTCTTTTCCCCAATCCCCTTTATGGTATATTACATCAGGTACCTTGCCTATCCTTTTAACAGCGACTTTAACACCCCATGGTATGGTCGCCCCTTCTTTTCCTTTGATCTCCGTTGGCTCTTTTCTCCTATCATAATATGAGACTTTAAGACCCATCCTTTCACAGATTTCTATAATGGCCTTATCATATTTTATGTTAATCCCACTCCTCAAGGTGGGATCATATTTTCTTATCTCTAATATAAGACGTGCTAGATGTGAAGAAGCACCATATTCAGGTTCTCTGCATGCGAAAACCTCCCTCCTATGGACTGTGATCCTCCCTGGGATTCCTGCCACGTCATTAATTGTCCTGGCATTTTCTTTCGCCATCACTATATTCGTTCTCACTTCTGGGATGAGCCTATAAAATCCCCTTGAAGAGGTGATCATCTCAAGGGCTTCTTTTAAATTTTCAATCTCTAATTTGATACGACCCACTCCCAATAGTATTTTATATATTATAATCATAGAAATTGCGATGGGAGGTGGTTATAATGGAGAAAGTTAAAGAGTTTAAGGGTATAAAAGGTAATTTAACAGCTTTCCGTGAGGAAGTTGCGGATGTTGAGACAATTGGGTATGCTGGCGTCCCAGGTGTCTGCACACCATTCGCAGAACTTTTCGCATACGCTGCAAGGGACAAAAAGAGCATTTTCATCCCAAACACGGACTTTGAAAAGGCCAGAGAGCTTGTATTAACCGAGTATGGTGTTGAACTAGGAGATGTAAACCCTTATAAAGTGGACGCCCTCATACTCTTAGGAGGCCTTTCAATGCCAAAGATAGGCGCCAAGATTGAAGATGTTAAAAAACTGATAAAAGAATCCTTAAAAGGTGGTGGGAAAGTTATTGGCGTCTGTTTCATGGACATGTTCAGAAAAGCGGGCTGGTATGAAAAAATCGACTTTGATTGTGTCATCAATGCTGACATCGAAGGATTCGTGGTAAAATAATGTGGGGTGGAAGATATAGGAGATTACAAGGAAGTGAAAAGCCTCAAATCCCTTAAAATGGAGAAGGGCTTATTATATGAGACTATAGTTACAACTTTAAATGGTGAAGGTGAAGGTAACGCAGCACCTATTGGTGTAATATGTAAAAGTCCAAGGGAGGTAATATTATACCTTTATGAGGGAAGCCACACCCTCTCAAATATACTAGCTACTGGTAATTTCACAGTTAATATTACAGATGATCCCATCCTGTTCACAGAGGCCACCCTAGGAGACCTCGAAAGTGACTATTTCATACCATACTCTGAATATTTGATTTTGAAGGGTGCTTCATCATTTTTCACAGCAACCATAAAAAAGGTGAAGAGCATCAAAAGAAGGGACCGATACGGAGAATCTAGATTATTCATTATAACAGCAGATGTTAAAAAGATATGCAAGGGTAAAAATTTCAAAGAACCATTAAACAGGAGCATATACGCGATTATAGAATCCTTGATAAATTATACTCGTATAAATCGCGCTGAAAGTAAGGGGGATATCATAGACCGTATATTAGAAATGAAGAGGGTGGTTGATAAGGTAGGAGGATCCAGGGAGAAAATGGCCATGAAAATGATAATAGATTCTCTCAGGACAAAATTGGATCAACAAAGCAACGCTCTTCAACGTTAAATAGTCCTTTGTCGCTTAAACGCAACCGTGGGATTACAAGGAGTGACAAGAAGGACATTGTCATGAAAGGATTGGACAAGCTTGATCCCATATCTGCCACAAAATCGTTAAGTTGTCTAGCTTTATATGCAAGAATATTCACTCTTTCATGGGACATGAGACCAGCAACTGGCAATTTAAGATGTATATATTCATCAGGAGCTACCGCGACAAGCCCACCAACCCCTTTAAGGACATCAATAGCCTCCATCATATAATCAGTGGAGGTGCCGACAACTATTAGATTATGAGAATCATGGGCAACCGTAGATGCTAGGGCACCCTCCTGTATGCCGAAACCTTTAACAAAACCGTTTCCTATGTTCCCATGGCCGTATCTGTCTATGACCGATGCCTTCAGTATGTCATCTTCTGGGAGTGGTTGTATTATCCCATCTATGCTGGGGAGTTCCTGTGCAGATTCTGAAGTTATAATCTGCCCATCAAACACGTTGATGATCCTCACTCGCGCCTTGTTGCCAGGGGCTTGGATCTCCAACCTAGATGGTTCAAGGTCTTTTATCCTGATTTTCCCTTGGNGTGGTGTTCTCTCTTCTCCCCTGATTTTGAATAATCTCTTACCATCTTTTGCAACGAGTCTGCCGTCGATAAATACTTTCTTGACTGTGAAATTTTTCAGGTTATCTACTAATACTATATCGGCACTCCTCCCAGGGGCTATTGCACCAAAATCTAGTGAGTAATGGTCCGCAGGGTTTATTGTGACCATCCTAACAGCTTCCACTTCATCTATACCATATTCCACGGCTTTCCTGAGGATAGCGTTCATATGGCCTTCAATGAGATCCCTAGGTTCAATGTCATCAGACACTAGGAAATCCCCTCCCATGCTTGCAAGTTCTTGAAGGTTCTTCGCGGATGAACCTTCCCTTATCATGATCTTCATTCCCAGTTCCTTCTTTTCCCGAGCTTCTTCAGCGTATACGGACTCATGATCAGTTGATATACCCTTCTCCACATACTTGCAAAGATCATCACCTGATAGGAGTGGGGCATGTCCATCTATAGGCTTGCACGCCTCCCTCGCGACTTCTATCTTCTTGATGACCTCTGGGTTCTCAGATATGACACCTGGAAAATCCATCATTTCCCCCAAGGCCACTATGTCATCCCTCTCAAGGAGGGTTCTTAT